>Ga0214477_100119_pt1 | contig 52909 bp, 43 predicted proteins | sample M1_20Mar14CPVII9_FD_165058 | JGI IMG/M metagenome (GOLD analysis project Ga0214477, IMG submission 165058) | Marine eukaryotic communities from Monterey Bay, California, United States - M1_20Mar14CPVII9sort6BwellC16 | ecosystem: Environmental > Aquatic > Marine > Unclassified | place: USA...
GCCCACCCTTCTCTCGTACTCGTTTAATGGACCTCCACAGCCGGCATTACTTGACTCTCAATCTGTTCAGCCTGATACCATCCTTCTACTTGATACATTCTTCCATGTGGTTGTTTTCCATGGTGAGTAGCTGGTCTACCCCAGCATTGATAAAAAACTGTTTGTCTTTTGTACTCGTGTGTTCTTTCTACTAGGAGACGACACGTGTAATGCCAGTCCTCACAACCGGCATTGTGTACAGATATGGGTAACTTTTCTTACTCATCATGGTCATAAACTGCTGAAGAAGGCAATAGCCGAAACACTAGCCCTGTGTTCAGTCCCTAGACCACCGTATTTGTTTGGATAACATCGATAAACTAGTCTATTAATCATTTTAATTTACTAGATTTTAAAAGACATACCATCTACCAACATCAGACCACCCGCCCTTTGTAAAAGCGCAGAGAGAGCGTTTGGACCACTGACCCCCCATTAACAACTACACTGTCCCAAACATACTTTGATTGAGAGCATTAGAATCTATCAGAAGGTAAGTTATTATATTTGATATTGCTTGTGGTCGCGAGTTTGAGCTTTTTGTATTGCAAAATAAACCTTACAAAAAATATACTATGGTGGTAAATTTGTTGTTGGGTTGTTGTAGGTTGGGGATGACTGTTTTGTTTGTGTATGGGATATACACGGCTGCGAGATGCGGGTATGCAAAATAGATTTTTGATGTTGTTTCATAATACTCACATTCACCTCTCTTACTTAACTCCTCAACAACAACTAAAAATTATCATTATGTACAGTACAAACTTACAACAAACAAACAAATTACAACTAACAATATGCAAGGCGGAGAACACTGGGACGTATCCCAAACTGAAGACCAATCGGGTACACGTCTATCATTCCACTGTTGGCCATCATCACGTCTCGAGGCAACACGCTGCGTAGCCCCCATTGGTGCCCTTTACACACCACTAAAAAAATTACCACCCACCTGTTCACCACCAACGGCATTACAATATGATCCAATCCGTTGTTCAACTGCTACATGTCATGCGGTATTAAACCCATATTGTCAAGTTGACTTCCGTACAAAACTTTGGGTATGTCCATTCTGTTTAACACGGAATCACTTCCCACCACATTATGCCGAAAATATTAGTGAACAGAATTTACCTGCCGAGTTAATTCCACAATATGCAACATGCGAATATGAATTACCATCAGTACCTCCGTCGGGACCTCCCGCATTTGTATTCTGTATTGATACCTGTGCTCATGTGGAAGAGTTGGCAGAATTGGCTGATTCTATTCAACAGGTATTAAACTTGTTGCCTGAGGATAGTTTAGTTGGTTTAATTACATTTGGGACCAATGTTCAAGTACATGAGTTGGGATTTGAGGGATTACCCAAGGCGTATGTTATTCGTGGTAATAAGGAGTATGGTCCTCAAAAGGTGCGTTCTTTTTTGTGTGTATTATATGTTAGTCTTTTTGTGTGTATAATATATGTTAGTGATATAACGTGTTTTGTGCACATTTTATTCATTTGATACTAACAAACAATCTTCTCGCACACCAATAATATGTAGGTTGGACAATTGTTGGGATGTAAAGGAGGTGCAGGTGCTCCAAACGGTGGACGAGGTGCTCCTCCACCACCCCCTCCACCAGGACAGCCTCAAATGCAACATCATCAACAACAAATGCCAACACAGGAAACTCCTGGACAACAGGTATTAAATCGATTCTTACTTCCCGTATCAGAATGTAGTATGGCATTAGAATCCATCTTGGAAGATTTACGTAAAGATCCTTGGCCTGTACCATCTGATAAACGTGTTGCACGTTGTACTGGATGTGCATTATCGGTTGCAACGTCATTATTGGACTTGGCACTTCCTCGCCGTGGTGCTCGTGTTATGATGTTTGTGGGAGGACCTTGTACTTCTGGTCCTGGTGCAATCGTAGCAAGGATGAAGACTGAGGATATTCGTAGTCATGCAGACTTGAGTCGTAATGCTGAACCGTTGCATAAACCTGCGTGTGAGTTTTATGCTAGTTTAAGTAAGAGACATGCACTTGGTGCAGGTGGTAAGGGAGGAAAGAAGGGTTCGACACAGGCGGCAGCAAATTCAAGTGCCATGTCATGCCATGTTGTGGATATCTTTGCGTGTTCGTTAGATCAGGTTGGTATACTTGAGATGGGTGAGCTTGTTGAGGCTACTGGAGGACAGATGGTATTAGGTGACTCGTTTGGACAGAGTGTCTTCAAGGAGAGTTTACGTCGTGTTTTCCGAACTTTTGAACCAGACGTACCCGAGGATGGTGGGAAGATGCAGATGGCATTTGGTGCTACATTAGAGGTGCTAACGAGTAGGGAATTCAAGATTAGTGGAGCAATTGGGCCAGTGACGAGTCTTGGTAAGAAGGGTCCGAATGTTAGTGACTTGGAAGTCGGAACAGGCGGTACAAATGCTTGGAGTTTAGGTGGAATTGATCCAGGAACTACGGTTGCTGTTTACTTTGACATTACAAATCCGGGGACATCGCCGTTACCCGAGGGGAAGCGGAGATTTGTACAATTCCTCACAAAGTATCAGCACTCGAATGGACGAACTCGTCTTCGTGCAACGACTCTTTGTGGGCCGTGGTATAATCCGCCGCCAGATGTGGACAAGGCTCCTCCGCCACAACCTGGGATGGGATCAGGCGGTTATAATAGTGGAATGGAACAACCATCTCCAGTGAAAATGAGCTTTGATCAAGAAGCTGCTGCTGTTCTTTTGGCACGTGTGGCCGTGGAACGAACTCATAATGAAGATGTTGCCGATGTTCTGCGATGGTTAGATCGGAGTCTCATCCGATTATGTTCCAAGTTTGCAGACTATGTTCCTGATGATCCCAATTCCTTCCGTCTTACACCTGAGTTCAGTCTCTTTCCACAATTTATCTTCCATTTACGTCGGTCTCAGTTTCTACAGTTGTTCAACTCAAGTCCAGACGAGGCAGCTTACTATCGATACATATTGAATCGAGAGAATACTACCAACTCGCTAGTCATGATACAGCCCACCCTTCTCTCGTACTCGTTTAATGGACCTCCACAGCCGGCATTACTTGACTCTCAATCTGTTCAGCCTGATACCATCCTTCTACTTGATACATTCTTCCATGTGGTTGTTTTCCATGGTGAGACTTGTGCCGCATGGAGAGAACAGCGCTACCATGAACAAGAAGAGCATGCAGCATTTAGAAATTTGTTAGAGGCTCCGCAGGGTGATGCACAGATGATTATGGACAATAGATTCCCTGTTCCTCGGTATATTGTCTGTGATCAGCATAAGAGTGAAGCAAGGTTTTTAATGGCCAAGCTGAACCCTAGTGTGACACACAACAGTGAAGGCATGGGCGGTGCTCAGGTGTTTACAGATGATGTGTCACTTCGTGTGTTCATGGAGCATCTCATGAAGCTTGCTGTTCAATCATAGAGTTGAGTGAACAAATAAAGATGCAATTTAATGCAGATAAAGTAAAGGATAGGATATATGTTAGAAGGTTTAGCTTGTTAAGTTAACTGTCTAGACTCTTAGTAAAGATAGCAGGACCTGGTGCTTCAAATGCTCCCAACGTGTCATAGTAAATGAGTGAAAATCTCTCTTCATTCTGGTCGTCATAAGGAGTGACAAAGTGTGGGTGTCGTCCGTCAACTCGTCCTAATCTGTTCTTTGTATTAACATGTGCCATGATTCTTGGTGAGCACTCAACAGCCACACATCCAGTGTACTCAGTAAAATTGCCCAACGATAGTCCATAAAAGGGCGAAGAATTCTGTCTATCAATATGTGGAGATCCTGTAAAGCCGTATGTGACTGCAATCTCAGAGCAGCGAGTAGCAAAATCTGGATCAGTCTCCTTAATAGCCTGCAAGGCAAGATTCCATAACTTTTTGTTTCCTTCCATCTTCTTATGTCTTCTCTTTTCACGTCGTGAAGCATATGTTCCCTTGGCTTCAGATGATGTTTCTTCTTCTAATGGTGGAGCTCTCAGTATCATGTAACACTCTGCTTTGATACTTGGCCGTTCTCGATTGTTACTGGATCCGCCACGTTTACCATTGTGTCTCCAATCTTTTAGTTCTTCTAGTATCTCATTGAGCAACTCTTGGCGTACTGGTACCCCATCTACTCTTATAACTTTTCTTTGTCCTATTCCCAAGTTGAGATCTGTGATGTCACTAGCATTATCAAACTGTAGCAATCCCTCTTTTTGATAACAGCTGAGTAACATCTCCATAATTGTACCTCTGTCAACCAGCTTTTTAATACCATTCTCATCGATCAGTAACTGATCAGCAGGATCTTGTCCAAAATCCATTACCAATCTTCTTCTCAGATTGACTGTACCCCAAGGCTCTAATTGACTTCGTAACAAAATGGCATTCCGCTGCGCTGCAGAAGCACCTATACAATTATGCTCTCCATTCGATGCCTCCTGCCAAACTGTAACCAAAACTTGTACATCCAATGGCTGTAAATATTGTTTAATATACTTTCGATGATTGGCAGTGCGGCATTTTTGATTTAGTGTAACATCTAATAATTGCAATTGTGATAGATTCTTCAACTCATTCAATCGAAGTGAATCAATATTTGGTTTCATAAAGTTTCTACTTGCATCAATCTTTTTCAATTTGTATAATTTGCCAATATCAGTGGGTAAGGTGTTAAACCAATTGCGTTTAATGCACAATACTTCTAGATTACATAATGATGATATACCTGGCAGGTCTGATAATTCATTATGGGATACATCCAATGTTGTTATATTGATGTATGTTGATGGTTCAATATTTGTTAGTAGCTGTAATGAAAAATCTTTTATACCCTCATGACGTAGTGATGCAATAGTAGATGTATCTACTTCATTGTCACTATCTTCTTTATTATTATTGTTGTTTGAAGTATCATTAGAGAGTTTCTCAACATCAATCTCAATATTAGGTGCCCTCTCTGTTAAATGTGGATAATGTTTAATACGTTCTGCTGTTTCTAATGATGCTAGATATTCAACAATATCTGGATATTGATCTGTTAGAGATATCGTAGGAGATGATGTAGATGACATTATTGCACCCTTCCAGCGTTACAATTCGACAGAAGTCCATTGACAGGGGAGAGGGGAGTGTTGCCTCGATATGATCATATATCTATTAACTAATATTAGTTCTTGAATGATCCAATCATTTGATTGCAATACATAATTGACCGTAGTACTCATATGTTGGAGATCATGAATCTTTTCTCGTTGTCGTTATCGTCCACAGCTTTGCTATTGCTTATCTTCAGCACCACTCGTAGTGTTCTTTCTGAGGAGGTAAGATTCTTATTTTATACATCTGATCTATCATTCTTTGTATCACTATCGGCTATGTATCTATACTCACCTTCCCGTTCATACTTAAACTTAAACGCTCTAAATCACATTGCAAATCGTCATCCATTAGGTCAATCTTCGAGGCGTATCATCATCTTCTCATCATCATACACACAACGAACAAACTGTTGTTGAGGAAGCTTTAAAGAATATCAATGTTAATGCACATCATGTTAATGGACACCCTCATACTCATAGTCATCCGATCATCCACCACCCTACTCATAAACGTGTATCTCGTCGAAAGTTTCAACACCATGGTTCTCGTGATCATTATCCCTTACATCCCCACTCTGATGTACATCACCACCCTAGTGTACATCACAAGAAGTCAAATGTTGATGAGGACAAAAAAGAGAATAAGCAACAGAAGAAAGAAGTTGATAAGGATCACAAACATCGGGAGCATTCGCATCCTCTGATACATAAAAAGTCTAATGGAGGATGTTGCAGAATTAAGAGTAGTGATGCTATCTGTCCTCCGGGGAAGGTAACAAACAATGGAAGCGATACTTTATGTTGTAAACACAATGGCAATACTCGTCAAATCGATAGTTATCCTTTTTGTTACTAAGAAGGAAGAAACTGAAGACTAGAGGTATGATTATAAGTTAGCACAAAGATGCAGGTTGTCATGCATTATGGTGTTGATATGTATGATTATATAAAGTGGCTTATGACTAAGTAGTAGATGTGATCTAAATGGTAAACAAACTGCCTGTCAATGTCAACCATCAACACATATCTATGTATCGTCATCCACAACAATTGTGTGATAGACAACCGAAAAGCCACATTCCCTACAAATTGATGGTTGATTAGTGTCATATGTGAAGCCTGGACACTTGTCATTCAATGAGCATAGTCTTCTGCTTGTTAGAAATTCAATCTTCTTCATCTCTGCATCTTCTTTTCCAAGACGTTTCAGTTCATATTTCTCTGTCTGTGCTAATACCTGTCGTTGTTCCTCCTCCTCTTCTTCCTGGACTCTTTTCTCCTCGGCAAGCTGGAGTGTTTCTGCTTCTGTTAGGCCAATATATGGATGTGTTGAAACAAGTGTATACTCTCGACCACACGCAACACTTTGATATAGATGATATGAGAGATAAGTGAAGAGATAGTGAGCTTTAAGGACCACAAATAAGAACACACTATTGAGTATCTAGACACACCTAAAAGGTAGGCCACGTCCAATTCGATTGACAATAGTACCAAATTCGGCCACAATTCTGGGATGGGGCGTGAATGGCAAATCATTATCAATACTTCTGCCTAAAGCTCCGTGCTTGTTTGAACCCCAAGTATATAAGTTGCCGTCATGTGTAATGGCTGCATTGTGATTGCTTCCACAGAATATCTCCTTGACACTAAGTCCTTCATCAATAAAGTCTTGCACCAGAGTAGGAGTTAACGCCTTGCATATTTTGCCTTGTCCTAACTGTCCTTGAAATCCAGAACCCCATGTGTGCAGCCATCCCGAACCATCTAATGGAGTCAAATGAACGACTGCGGCCGAGTGCCAAGTCCCTGCAGATAAGCTCAAAATGTGTGATCCTCTAAGGCTTGTTATTTCACATGGTTTGAATCGATCCTTTGCATCACCGAGACCAAGACGTCCTCCGTCGCCACAACCAAAACTAAAACATGATGATTGTGTGCTCAATAAAGTATGTTCTGCTCCACAAGCAATCAGTTCAACTGTCTGCTTGATTGGGAGCTGTATTGGAAGTGGGATGGATTGATTATCTTGGTCAAAGTCTCGTCCAAGCCTTCCGTTAGTACCAAGGCCAAAGGTGCATACTTCATTCTCTTTTGTTAAAAGTACAGTGTGCATTTCACCACATGCAATAATTGTAGCTGTAACAGTATCCAAGTATTGAGGATGAGAAGTATAGGTATCATTATCAGTTCTCCCCCAAACAAACAAGTCGGCTCCTTTAGATACGGCACACGCATGGTTTGATCCGAGGGCGGTCTTGATGATCTCTTCACCGTTGAGTTTGTCAACGAGCTGTGGTGTCTTGTACAAGTCCTTTTGATTCGAATTCACACCGGTTGGTCCGAGTCCTGATCCTCCCCAAGAGTATACATCATGATTGCTTGTAGTTGCTAATACTGTATTGCCGCCAACAGATATATTTTGTATATGCTTGCCTCGTGTTGATGGTATAACTGTAAAGGTGTGTCTACTCTCCAAATCATTCAAGCCAAGTTGCCCAGCATTATTCTTTCCACAAACATACACTGCACCTCTCTCTTCCTGGTCTGCGATCTTTCTGTGCTTTGCTTCCAGTTCTAATTCAATGGCAATCTTTCTTTGTCGTTCTTCTTCAATTGAATTCTGCAAACGTTGAACTAATTCTGACTTTGTCCCCTCTGCTACTTCGTTCCGTGCACGTAAATGACGTTTTAGTTTGTCATTGGGAAATGTAGAAATGTCTTTACCAATTAGATGGTTGTATTCTCCCCATGGAGTAGTCGCTCCAGTAAACTTTAATGCAAGTGTGGCAGTTCGTAATCTGTTCGTTTTTGTATGTCTTCGTTCGTTATTGTTATTGGTGGATGTAGTAGGAGAGGATGGTTTATTAATCTTTAAAGCTGCTACTGCGGATCGAAGTGTAGATGAGTTTGTGGTATTCAATTGTGAGGATCTATTCTCATCATTACTTGATGTATCATTGGCTGTATTGACCTTGGCAGCTGCAGCTGCCAATCTGAGTTTGTCTGTCGCAGAAGATGATACTGATGATGGCATTGTTAGTAAGTTATATTGTATCTCTTACTTTCTATCCTTGTTTCGCCCAGTCTTGCAAATTACTAGGTGTAATATTCTTGTTCTTTAGCAGGTGAGATAGGTGGCTATCTGCAATAACACTATCAATGACATATCTACGAATTGATGCTGGGAACAAAGCCAATGAGTATTGCTCTGTCATATCGATCATTTTACCATGCTTCTTGGCGAGTTGAGCATATCTATCGTTTTGATCCTGAGGTTCAATATTGATTCTCTCAATATTCTTCTGAGATCTAATCATAATCTGTCGACATGTATTCTTAATAGTTCAATAGCTCATCAACTTGAACAAATTCCTCTCACTATTTGTCATGAATACTGTTGAGGTGGGTATCTACGTACACATACCTCCACCACAAATTATGGCCATAAAACAACCGCCTATATCTTTAACTATATTGTTATGTGATAGTAACTGTTCACCGCCTCAGTACTAACTCTCGACCGGCACAACATCTCACCCATACATCTCACCCATCACCCATCATCATCTTTCGTCTTTCAAACAAAATAACCCAGCTACCGGGTAGAAAAAAATGGTAACTGGAAAAAAATGGTAACTCTTGATTTTTCTACGTAGTTTGTTAGTAAAATCAGGGATGACTCTTCATTTTTAAAATCTATACTATATAATATATTATTGCAATACCGACGTAACCAACACTATTAGTATACATAAGAACAATAAATAAACTGTATAGTTTACTATAATTGCAATGTTTATTGTGTTATTGCCTATTTACTGGTCAAAAGATACCCAAATTTGCCTAATTATTGTATCCTACCATCTCTAATATCGTTCGACGGCCCAATTGGATTGCAGAAATGAATTCTACATGCAATTTAAGGTCATATATGGGTCGCCGATATTATAATTGCAATTATTGCATTGCATATTATCCGCTCGATGGCCAATCCCACAACAAAATTTGTATTGCACTCCAGTCAACTCCCTACACTCATATGATATCATACCTATTGTAGATTGCTTTAGATGTTTCCTCGCTCTCTTGGTATTAGTATATAGTTGAAGATTGGCAATTATTATCAAACGAAGTTTAGAGTCATTGAGAGAGTAGGTAATAATTATATTCATTCATAGATACTTACGATATGTCAAACTCAGAGGATAATACTAATACTACCATTGATAATAGCAATAGTGGCACTGATGGCACAACATCAACAATTGAGCTAACTTCGCCATCAATAGCTACTAATAATGATAATGATGATGGAGATAATAATGTAGAAAGTTTTGGTAGTAATGACACAAGTAACAGCCCCGCTACTACTATACGACAAAGACGTATGATGACATCTACAACATCTACTAATCCAGATCAGCTCTCAACTAAGTGGGAACAAAAGGCTAATTTAGATGCAATCATATCACAAAATACTACATTAAATTCAACAGCATCAAAGGCACCAATGCGTACAGTATCATATGAATTATATGATTCAAAATTTTGGAATGCACGTAAAACATCAATCCAAAATGCAGTCGGGTCATATGTTCATCAGAATAAATGTGTATTATTTCTAAGATCATCGATATTTGGTATTGGATTTGTTACCGCTAGTGTAGGTTTCTTTATTTCATGGTGTTGTGATAAATTATCACAATTTGCATTAGTGGGTGTGAATGTTGATATGGATAAGAATGTTTATGGTAATTATTTAGGTTGGAGTATATTATTTGCTTTATTGGCTTTTATACCTATTGCATTTATTCGACCGGTGGCATCGGGGAGTGGTATTGCGGAGGCCAAGGCTGTATTGAATGGGATTAAGATCCCGGCATGTACAGAGTTGCTTAGTGCGGCATGTAAGGGTATTAGCGTTATATTTGCAGTGGCTAGTTCATTACCTGTTGGATTAGAGGGACCACTCATATTCATTGGGTAAGTTTATGCTTGCTTTAGTAAATCTTTTATATATCTGTTTGCAAACTGACAACTGACAAACTATACATCTCATCACAAACATTTAAAGAATGGCAATTGGAGAGAACGCATATCACATCTTCCCAAGACATTATGCTGAATTGAGATCATGGAGAATGAGACGTGATTTAGCAGCAATCGGAACAGCAGCCGGTGTCTCTGCGGCCTTCCTTTCGCCCATTGGTGGTATACTTTTTGCAGCAGAAGAAGGCGCCAGTTATATAACTTCAAGACTTTTGTCCCAATGCTTTGCAGCTGCAATTAGTGAGTATACTCTGTGATAGCTTATAATTTGTGTATATAATATATTATATGCTTACATTGTGTGTGTCTCTTCGTCCATTATATCATATAGCTGTGGTAATATTTGAATATCTCTATGCTATTATTGGAAAGGGCACTGATGGAGAGATTGATCAAGTTCCTTTTGCACAAAGATTAGAAAAGTTTAATGGGTTAGAAGGTCAAAAGGGCGAAAATTCCGTACCAACATTTGCATTCTATGATTACTTCGTTATTGCTGTTCTTGGAGTTTGTGGAGGACTTCTAGGGGCATGCTTTGTTGAGGCTAGTAAGCAGCTGACTCGATTTCGACAACGGTACATTACAAATTGGTTCAAGAAGTTCATTGAGATTGTCATCCTGGCCATATTTGCCTCGACACTGTTTGCTTGGCTACCCAAAGTTCCTGGACTTAGTACCTGTCAGCTCCTTGATGCAGCTCGTGCTGAACCACAATACTTTATCCAATTCAATTGTGGTGACAACGAATATAATGACTTGGCTACACTACTTAGGATGCCACTTCCCGCTGCTATTAACTTGCTCTTTTGGGAAGATATTGCAGCCTTCTCGGCGATGTCATGCTTCATTGCTGGTTTGACATACTGGATAGTTCTATTGGTAACTTTTGGTGCATCAGTTGCAATGGGTATCTTTGTTCCGTTGTTATATATTGGAGCAGCTTTTGGGCGAGCCTTTGCTGTTGCCATGCCGGGTAGACTTTTTGATGTGAGAACATATGCAATCGTTGGTGCTACCGCCTCGTTAAATGGTGTTGTTAGAGTTCTCATGTCTTTGACAGTGATTATCATGGAGACGACCAACTTGGCGACATTTGTGTCGCCCTTAATGATCACATGTCTATTCTCAAAATGGGCAGGAAGTGCCTTGTTCAAAAGAGAAGGTATATATGATGAGATACTACATCTACGAGGAATACCTTTTATGGAAGCTGAGCCACCAGAGATTACCAAAGGAGAAGTTATAAGAGCAGCAGATATCATGTCCGATGAGTTCCAAACTCTCTCTCCTGTCATGAGGATTGCCGATATATTGTTGGCTCTTCAACAGTTCAATGTATCTCAGCTGGATTTTATTGTAACCGACAAGAATGGCAGGATTGTGGGTTCAATCAGCCGAGCGGCATTGATTACAATAATATGGGACAAGAAGGCTTGGTCTCAAAATGTTGATGAAGAGCCGTTTTCCGAGTCTCAGTTTCAACAAGCTTACTCAGAGCTGTCATATGATGACTTTGACTTTGAGCGTTTGGAAAACACAACAAACCAAGAACTTTCAGAACACTTTGAGAATGAGGAAGACTGTCAACAGTATGTCAATATTGCACATTTCATGACACTTGCTCCCATCACCTTCACAGCTAATGGAAGTGCCGAACGAGCATATGAACTATTTAGAACACATGGTTTGAGACAACTAATCGTTGTAGACGAAGATGAAGGTAAACCTGTCGGCGTTATGACTCGTTATGTCATATTAAAAGCACTAGAAAGAGAAGAAGAGAAGGCGGCGGCAGCACAAGGTAATCCCCATACAAACTCTAGTGAGGAGATGGGATTTGAACAAGAACAAGAGACTCCAATCGGTGACTCAGTAATATCATAACATTAGAAGAAGTTGATAGTTCAACAAACATTTCGTTCATTTACTTTGCAGGCACTAACTTTTATGAGTATACTATTTCTCTCTAGTCTTTCCTCTCATCTTTGACTTAGATCTCATTTCTTCTACTTTCCAAAGTTCCATGTATCTATTGTACATACACCAACAAATCACATCCTTGTTATCAAGTAGTATATCTCCCTCTTTACATCATCCAAGAAGTGGCAATACCAGCAGCAACCACAACTATTGATGAACTATACAATGCAGCTGAATTGTCTGCCTCTGTTGCGCCACCGATAACTAGTCCTTCATCTACAACAACATCCTCAGTTGGCATGCTCATTTCAGTCTCGTCGACTACTACAACATCTTCCTCCTCAATATCTGGAATTGGAGCAACGGGTGGTTCAGTAGTGGTTGTTTCTTCTTCGACAGCAGCAACGGGTGGTTCAGTAGTGGTTGTTTCTTCTTCGACAGCAGCAACGGGAGGCTCTGTTGTAGTTGTTTCTTCTTCAGCTGGAACCGGAGCAGGAACACAATCTCCTTCACATGTTGGTGAGTATGTAGGTGTTGAAGAATCACCCTTTGTTGGTGAATCTAAAATGTAATGTAAAAAGGAGAATATATATGAGTGCATATAAGTTATGATATCTTTATAATGTTGCAGATTATTGCAATGAAAAAGTGACGATAGAAAGCTCTTTTACTTACAAGTTGGCATTTCCGATTCACCAGTCTCCTCCTCTTCGTCTTGAAGTTCACGTCCAAAGATACTATTCTTCTTCTCATCCTTGGATAATCCTAAGTATACATCATATTCCTCTTCTGCGTTAACCACTGCACTGTTGTGTATATTTTGGATACGTCTTCTTTGGGGAGATGCCTCTACGATGGCGGCAGCTGCCAATATTGCAACAGAAATCTTCATTGTTATTGCTGCAGTTAAGAGGCTGATTATGAGGAGTATGTAGAAGAACAAGAGGAGTAGAGATTCGATATTAGCGCCTAACTTTTTGCACCGATTGAGATTTGGATAATTGTCGGCATATGTTTCTTTCTTACATTCTCACTTGTGTCTGAAGTGACAACAAAAACATCAATATAAATTAAACCAATCTAAAGTTTATCGGTTTGATTGTAGACTTGATGCATAAACTTTATTAAATTGAAGAACATATAACTTAACTATAATTTGCAATACAAAGTTCAAGTAGCACGAGCGACGACATCACATTTCACATCACACTACCTACATACTACTTATCACATACAATAAACAACCATTACAATCATGTCAGAATTCTCCCCAAAGCAAAAGTCATTAGCAATAGTACCCAAACCATTTGCTATACTATCATTAATCGGTTCATCATACATTGTTTATCATATATTACATAATTCCAAAAGACGAAAGGCAGTACAATATCAAATATTATTAGGATTAAGTTTAAGTGATATATTATTTAGTATTGCGGTGAGTTGGATGTGTTAGTCATGTTGTGTAGTGGTGGGTTATATGATGCAGTTACAAGTACAACATCATGTGCTTAAATTCTAATACTTCTATCTATATACATTTATTATTCACCCATCTTAGGTATTTCTAGGAACATGGCCGATACCAGCTTATGTAAATGATGATAAACCGACTGTTTATTTGGCAAGCGGTACAGATCGTGAGTATAGATTTATATTGCAATTCATATATCTACATATGCATTAAAGTATATTAACACTCACCGCTTGTTATTTTATGTATCTTCCAGAAACATGCGATGCACACGCATTCTTTGTACAATGGACAATCATGACACCAATCTACAATGCCAGTCTAAGTTTATATTATGTCCTCGTTTGTGTAAGAGGATGGAATGAACGAAAGTTACACAAATATCGTTATTGGTTTCATATCTTACCGGTTGGTATTAGTTTAGGCACGGCGATTGCAGGATCGATACTTGGAATATATGGTAATGCCACTTTGTGGTGTTGGATTGTTCCAGGCTCGGTCTATCGTTGGGCATTTTATGTAAGTCATTTAGGATATAGCTTGCCTTTTGTGTTACATGTAACATACTCACATTTACTTTAACTCTTTCTTTTCAAGTACGGCATACTGTGGTTCTGTGCACTAATAATCATTATCCCTAGCATGACTTTAGTTTATCTACATGTTCGTAAACAAGAGTCAAAGGCAGCAAGTTGGGCAAAGAAGAGTGGACAACAAGAGAGTTATGAACATTCAAAAAAAGTGATGCAGCAAGGACTCTTCTTTGCTTTTGCATTTATCATCACTTGGATCTTCCCTACATTGACTCGACTTATGCAAGCAATAACTGGAAGTTCACCATTCTGGTTAATTCAGCTCATGACGATCTTTCTACCGATGCAGGTAAGTGTATGTATTGTATAATTATGACCCGTGTATCCTTAAAATCTCCCCTCATCATCCAATCCTTCCAAACCCATTGACAGGGACTGATTAATGCATTGGTATTTCTGCGGCCAAAATATGTCAAATACCGTAAGGATAATCCAGGAAGATCATTGTGTAGCATCATGAGACATACCGTCTTTGGTGTTAATAAGAATAGTTCATTCGTTGGTAAGAATTCAGTTGTAGTAACAATGTTCAAATCAAGTAATAAGAGCGGAGTTGAAAGGAGTGTGATAGATGATGAATTATTAAAAGTTGAGGATGGTAATGATAAGACAAATGATAACAATGGTGTAGTAGTAGAGGATGAGCCAGAGGCAGAACGACGAACTAGTATCCAATGGAAAGATGAAGAGAATGGGTTTGAGGAAGAGAAAGTTGAAGAAGCTGCAGAGGATGAGGAAGAGGCTGCAGCGGAATCGAATATCCCATCATCTCCGGCCAAGTCCTTAATGAAGGGCAGTTTCACAGAGACGTCGACTAAACTAGGCTAAAAGCAGCCTGTTATCTTGTGAGATGAGGCTAAAGATGAATGATAAATGTACAATGTTAGGAGAATAGGAAAGTTAAATGGGAATTTAGGAAGTAATTTTATGTGTACTACAAGTGATACAAACTTACAAATCTCTAGAGAGGCTTCATACAACGAAGAGCCATACATAGAGCAACTATGTACCATATGTAAAAGAGGCATGTAACCGTTACTTATTCTAAGAAAGGATACTGTCGAAGTGAGAAGGGCCAATCTGATTTTTAAGGCAGCCCACAAAATGATAAGACACTTTTTGGCATTTAACTGGCCCACAACCTCCGTGAACAGTTAATTGCAATGTAATCGTTCCTACAAAACACAGAGGCTCCTCTCATATCACACCTACGATCGTCAATATACCCCCTCAACTCTCATTGTATTGCAGCTAGAATAACGCTTATTCTAAATATAAACACAGAGAGCCAACCATCGAGAGGCATACTCACTTATAAATCAATTGCCTCCTCCATCGTCATAAGCGATCGATACTCACAACTATCCTCAATCAATAGTCAGATCTATTGCAATAACAACATACCAATAGTCTACTCGTCTATTGTAACATATATGTCAACAGCTCGACCCACTGAATCTTCTATCGTGTCGAGCAACATATAATCAATCAATCAACCATCCTTTCATCCTATCTACATCCTACATCCTACAACCAACAAAGATGACAAACTACAATCGTCCCCTAATCGCCTTGTCAATCACACTCCTTTCTTTCGCTAATCAATCATCATCACTATCAATATGTGCACCAGACTTTCCAACAGCCAAAGAGAATTGTGCTACGAACACTCAGTGTGAAAGTATTGGTATTGATACTGAGAATTGTAATGATGGTGAATATTGCTTTGGTCCTATTGTAGACTGTCCTGGCCTTGTCGAGGAGACTGAAGAGGTTGAAGGTGAAGAGGCTGGAGAAGAGACTGTTGAGGAGTCTACTACGGAGAGTACAGTGGCCAGTCAAGTCGAGGGCACCACCGTCGCTGCCGATAACAACACTGCTCAAATGGAAGTGTTTGCCCTCGACAATGAAGATGAATCGCTAACTGAAGTGAATGATACACAGCTACTAACAGCCATGCTCGAGGAAGATGGCGATGCTGAAGTTGTTGATAATGGTGGTGAAGATTTCAATGAGCCACCAGAAGTTATGGAGGCAATGTCTGCTGAGAGTATCTCCCCTGTTACGAATGAAACTCAAGTAGTGGCTGAATCAACCACTGAGGTACCAGCCACAGCTACAGACAGTCCTACATCAGCATCACCTACATCAAGTTCACCAACCGTTTCATCAACGTCTGCATCACCAACAACAATCGCCGAAAGATTAATCAATGAACGTTCCAACATGACAAATCCATCCAATCACTATTGCGGATCATCCTACACTAACGCCAAAGATGAATGTAATACTAATGTAATGGCCATACCCTGTCCGGGTGGGATGGAAACACCTTGTCCATCTGGATTAATGTGTTTTGCAATTGCAACCGAATGTACTCCCGCCACTGCCATTCCATCAAGTACACCTAGTTTATCACCTACTACTATTGAACCAACTACAAGTCAACCAAGTAATTCACCAATTTCAGCTGATGATACAACCAACATGTGGTATTGTGGTGAAACACTCGAACATGCATCAACATGTTTAGGTAAATGGTGCCGTTCCACTTATAGTTCAGACTGTCCCGAAAGTCAAAGTTGTTATCAAACTACTACATGTAATGCTACATTATTCAATTATACCAATGCACCGACTACAATTGCACCTACCACTCCTGTACCAAGTGTAGAACCAACAACGTCAGCACCGACGGAGGATTTAAATCCTGGTAATTATTATTGTGGTAATGAATGGCGTAGTGCTGATTATGATGGTGATTGTGGTGTACCCTGCCCTAGGTACGTTGTGTGTTGTCGGTGTATGATTGTATGATGTGGCTGAGGTATCTTTCAATCGTTCCTAACTCTTTATTCTACTACTCAATACCCATCATAAACAGCGGAGACGCCACCGAATGTCCAAACAACATGGCATGCTATCCCGGACTAACATCCTGCACCCAAACATACAAGGTGGGTGTATCAACCAATTGGTGTGCCCCCCAAAAAGAAGATATGCCATCCCAATGTTCCCAAGAATGTCCCAATGGTACCGATGAGGAATGTCCCTCCGGTGAGACATGTTGGGCTGACTCACCCTGTGCATATACAGATGCAAAGATTCAAGCAGATGAAGAATTAAAGAGTAAATTATGGTGTGCCAAGAGTTATAAACATTTAGTCGAACATTGTCCCATGCCATGTGAGGGTGGTACCGATGACGAGTGTGGTCCTGACATGACATGTTTTAATATGTCCGAGGAGGAAGTAGTCTGTACCGAACCCGGCGTGGGTATAAAAGACCCAGTCGACCCCGACAACTTATGGTGTGGTAATTCCTGGAATGATGTATTAGAAAATTGTGGTAAGAAATGTCCCGAGGGTACAGATGAGGAATGTGGTTACTTTGGTACCTGTTATGATTTGACTGGTAATGAACCAATGATATGTCAAACTGAAGGATTTGGTGTGAAGACTAAGGGTGATCCTAATAAACGGTATTGTGGTAATAGTTATAATCATATGATGGAGTTTGTAAGTATATATATGTGTTGTTTTGACTTTGATGTGTTGTGTTGATTGAGTTGGTATCTAACTTGTGTCTTCCTCTTTTATTTCTCATCCAACATACACACACATGCATATAACAGTGTCCCCAACGTTGTCCCAATGGAGATGAATGCCCAGATGGTAGCACTTGTTTCGAAGAGTCGCCCTGTACTACAACAGGAGTATCTGCTCCCGGCTTCGTTAAGATGGATTCCACCAAGATGTTCTGTGGTGAGACATATCTCGATGCCACAAGTTGTGGCATTCCCTGCCCAACTGGCGGTGGATGTGCCGTTGGGTCATGTTGGGCCGAGGTTGAATGTAACGCGTGGGCATCTACCCCCGTTACTCAAGAAGCGCAAGAAGAGGATGACATTAATATGATGTTGGAAGTTACTGTCAACATTGATGAGGAAGAAGATTCTGAACAGCCTGTTGCTGAGTCGATGTCAGCTCCACAAGAACAAGATGAGTTGTCAGATGTATCAGTGAATGCTGATGATGCTCAGGTGAATGAACCTCAAGAGGAGTTGTCAAATGTATCTGTTGATGCCGATAGCGTGGAAGTGAATGAACCTCAAGAGCCACAAGCCATGTCTGAGCCTGTTCCAGTTGAGTCCAATCCACCACCTCCTGTTGAATCAAGCCCGCCGCCACCCCCTCCTGTTGAGGAATCGAATCCACCACCTGTTGAAGCTGAATCCAATCCTCCTCCACCAGCAGCTGAATCAAACCCTCCTCCACCTGCAGCTGAATCCAATCCTCCACCTGCTGAATCTTCTAATCCTCCGCCAGCAGCTGAATCGTCAAATCCGCCGCCGGCCCCAGTTCCTGCTCAAGCTCCTGGTGTTGCAGTTGATAATCTTCGTATGGCATTGTATGGTCTAAACTCCTTCAGTGCCGCCCAACTGGTTGCATGGGAAGATGCCACTGCGTCATACTTTCAACAAGAGACTGGTGTAACCAACGAGTATGATGTCACATCTATGAATCTAGCATCAGGTCGACGTCAGTTACGAACAAGGAAGCTTGGTGAATCAGCCTATCTACTCACATATACTCAGACATTACTTTCACCCAGTGGAAGTATTGAGGAACTTGTTCAAGATCCATTCGACAGTCCATCGGATCGTTATAATTATGTCCAATACTTGTGGGATTATGATGATGAGCTTTTTGGTGATCTCGCAAGTGTATCGGCTGTTATGATACCTATTCCATTCGATACACGACCAGTGGGTATGGATGTTTCAAGTCCGATGACGGCTAACAGTTCAGCTGGAGGCTCTCCACCAACACCGCCAGTATCGTCTTCATCATCAACAAACAGTCAGCCTTCACCTCCTACCCCACCATCGCCCACACCGCCTGCTCCTGTTCCTGCTCCCAATCCAGTGTATAAGGACTTCTTCTGTCACAATAGCGGCGAGGGATGTCCTTCTGGTGAATGTCCTGGAGATGACTTGTGTTACTATGTGCCAAATGGTAGTGATATGGATATTAAGCCATTTTCTGCTGGTAATGATGCTGAGAACATTCTCGGTGCAGCCTTGGCTGGTGACTACGAGGCGCCAAATGAATCTCTTACCTCCTCAAGTTATGGCCCAACTGAACTGTTAGGACTTAAGATGACACTTTATGGAGTGTGCTTACGTGATACTAAACAAATATCTGAATGGGAGTACCTCACAGCCATGTTTGAACAGACTTTCTACAACGAGGCTACCTCGAGTGATGCTACTCAGACACATGTGTTCAATATTGCTACCGTGTTGGAGGTTACTGAGGTTTCATATGGAGATTGTTCATCATCCCCAAGCACAACATTTACCTTCAAGCAAGATATGACTTATGATTCAACCAGTCCCGATATTGGCGCCCTGGATATTGCCGTACACCCATTCTCCAACTCTGGTTACAGGGACGACTATGTCGAATTCCTCAAGGCTTCATTACTTGAAACATTTGCAGACTTGACTAGTGTTCCTGATAGCGGTGTGGGTCAGAGTAGTTCAACTTCGTCATCCCCAAGCATTCTTGTCTCGGACTCTGCCTTTTGTGCCACCTCTTGGCCATTTGACTGTAGTTCCGCTCAGCCATGCAACGATGCCAATGATTGTTCCTCAGGTCAGGGTTGTTTCATTGCCGATTGTACTGCTACGGTTGATGTTCAACAGCCAATGATTGTTGCACAATCAAGTCCAGCCGAGCCAGTTGCTGTTGCCTCAAGCCCAGGAGTTAGTCCTTACTATGCGGCATGTAATCTGTGCAAGCCAAATCAAGTCGGAATTAACAATCCCATCATGTTCAATCAAGAGCTCTCTGACTGTGCCACGGCTTACAGTTTCATGGCCATTGAATACCAAGAAGGTGATACCGAATGTATTGCTGGACAAGCTGCACTTGGTACCACTTGTTGTCGGGATGCTGATGACAATTCTGCCATGATTGCTGCTACTCAAAGTCAGCCAGTAGTTCAGTCCGCTCCTGTAAGCCAAGCAACTACCGCTACCGATAGTGATGACAGCCCAACAACGGTTACAGTTACAGTGAACTTGAGTGAACAACAAGAAGAAGATGCTACCAACGACATGGTTGCTCAATCATCACCTGCTGTCGGTGCTGATGAAGAGCAGCCAGAGCTTGAATATCCCCCCAATACTTACTTCTGTGGATCTTCCTTGGAAGATGCTGCCATGAGCTGCTCTATCCCATGTAGTAGTGGACAAGATTCGGAATGTATTGGAGATTTACAGTGCTTCGGTAACACCGAGTGTGCGAATAAGGAATCATTCTTCTGTGGAACATCTTGGTTCGATGCCTCAGACAAGTGTGGAACGCCTTGTCCTAGCGGCGATGCTCTTGAGTGTGAGAATGGCGAGGCCTGTTTTGCATGGACTAGTTGTGCCAAGAGTGAATCCTTCTACTGTGGTGAAAGTTTTGAAGATGCAAGTTCGAACTGTGTCCATGCTTGTCCAGGAAGAAGTTCAAACGAATGCCCTGACGGGTTGGGTTGTTTTGCTTATACTACCTGTGAAGCAACAAATGAAGATGGAACACATGAGGTTCATCCTGGCGATGTACCAATGAAAGACTACTTCTGCGGTGTAACCAAGGAAGAAGCATCATCAGAATGCGCCATCGCTTGTCAATCTGGAGAAGACTCTGAGTGTCCGAATGGCCAACAATGCTTTGAGGGTACGGGCTGTGGTCTCAGAGAAAGCTTCTCGTGTGGTGCCACATGGATGGATGCCGCGGAAATGTGTACCCAGTCATGTAGTAGTGGAAGTTCAGAAGACTGTCCTGGCAATCAACTTTGCTTTGCTCACACTGGATGTCAAGAAAACTTGTTCTTCTGTGGTGATACCTTTGAAGGTGCAGACTGCAACACCCCTTGTCCAAGCCGATCATCGGGAGAGTGTCCTGGTAGTCAGAGTTGCTTTGCCTTTGTTAGCCAGTGTGCAACAGGGGAAAACTCACAAGCCGAGTATAGTTACGGTATAGCCAATACTCAGTGGAATCTAGATGGCGCTACTTCCGATGGTGTAAAGCAAGAAGAAGATTGGTATACCAAGTGGCAGAATGATCTGAAGTCATCCTCATCTAAGATGACTCGACCAACATCTCTGGTATTGGTTGGCATTGTTGCATCCTTTTCTCTCGTGCTTAGTTTGGCACTGTAAAAATCTCATATCTACTGGCCTGAAGTTCATGTTTTGTATATAGATATGAGATCCTACTTAATTCATAATAAAATAGACGTGTTATAGGATACTATCAGTTTGTTGTATCATATTTAAGTAACTCTAGTTTCTCCTGATATGCTAGTGATTGCGGTGCCAACCTACTTCATCCATATGCTAGTGCTCAATAATTTACTTTTTTGCTAAGTGGTAAACACACTACTGATATCTATAATAATAGAACATTTACTTTATCATTATGTGCAATCTCACCCCACATCATGTTGCAGATGATAGTAGGAAAGATAACAAATCATCAAAATTATCACCAATTAGACTATATGCATGCAACACCTTCGATAACTCGAATCCATTCATCACAAGCTCTTGAACTGATGCAGGGTACTCATCAGCAGTTGTGAGAGAGTTGTTTGATGAAGCAGTCGTAGCTTGTGAACTTGATGCGGCGGCAGCAGAAGAAGAAGCGGCTGCAGCATAATTGGAAGAAGAAGATGCGGCGGTAGCACTGGCGGTAAGAGGTGATGATCTAAATGTAGGCGAGTTGGATGAGGAACGGTGACTTCGGGGAGAGTTATTGAATCGACTTCTACGCCCGTCCAAACCTCGTCTTGATGATGGTTTCCTTTCTTGCCAGGATTCTAAAGAGCTTGCAAGAACCTGTATGATGGTTGGAGGAAAGAGAATCAAGTAACAGTTCAGTTGAGAGACAATTCACATCGAGAGAGAATAAAGCACAACACAGATTATTCACTTACTGCTTGCTCTAAGTCGAAATCAGCTTGGTCTAATTCACTCAGATACATGGCCTTCTTTTTATATAAATCATCATCACTATCCACATTCGTGGTCAATTCACTACTCTTTCGTAATGCTTCCTTCAATTCTTTCTCTTCTCTTGCCTTACTAGCTCTATTACTCTCCTCTACTGCCAATCTCATCTTCTCTTCCATAGCGCTTTCATCGCTAACCTTTTTGGCCTCTTCTAATTGTAACTTATCAGCTAATCCAGGTTGTAACCCTGGCAACCCAAGGCCGAGTCCAGCAGTTGGAAGCAAGGGATCTATCACGGCATTGTAATGATTGGAATCCGTGTATGCAAGTCTAATGGGTGCATCAGTACTCTTATATTCTGAATGAAAGATATTGATTGGCTCTATGCCATTTTTCGGGACGAACACTTCAATACTTCTATTGTACAATTCACTCATTGCTTGGATTTCGGTATGATTTCCATGCACACCATCTACTCTCTTACGGGCAATGTACTCATCAAAGTCTTCATCTGCAACAAAAGATCTGAAATGATCAGCCTCTCTTTCCATAAAGTCAAGGCAGTTCCTGCGTACTTCTAAATGCATGGTGGCATCACCATAAACTGATAGGGATATAGCACGGAAGAGACAGTTCCCATCCCCGTCCATTTCTACCATATCAAGGGGTGGCTTATGTTGTGTGCGTAATAGGTGGATGAATCGGGATAGGACGGAAACATTCTCATCGTTCAAGACGTTATTATTATCACCATTATTCATGGCAATATACTCTTGACTTGTTTTGGAAATGGTAGCAGGGTCGTCTGCACTACCTGGGATAGGGCCATTCAGACGGGGTGCAGGCATATCATTATTCGTATCAGACTTGCCCAAAAAGATGTATTGAGAAGAAGACTGTTTGGATTCTTCAAGATAATCATCTTCGGGGTTCATCAGAGTATTATCATTTCTTCTTCGGTTGCTAGTAGATGAAGAAATTGTACTACGATGGGGAGAGGATGCAGCCGCGGCTACTGCAGCATGTGGGCTGATTATAATGTGTGGAAGATGAATTATGGAGTATATAATATTAGCAACATGAAGAAAATGTATGCAAAATTATGCAAAGCAACTAGCGGGCCGTTCTCGTACATACTCCACTCTCCAGCTGAAGTATAATGCCAAATCCCCTAATCTTGTATTTAAAATCCTGTCTATCCTGTCTATCATCTTCCCTCACACCCGTACAAACCATCTCTTCCCCCGCATCACCTCAACAGCAGCAAAAAAATATATCCAATCTCAATGTCCAAGTCATCTAACCAAACATACAACAACATACCCAGACACACAAAAGCACTCACCCATTATGATTACTATCATTATTCAATTCATCATCCCGTAAATCCAATGAAGCAATAGTGCCATTATTCCTCTGCCCCTGCTGCTGTTGCTGTGCATTCTCAGTAGAATGGGCTGCACTACTTTTCAATTTCGAATTGTTGGTAGTACTGCTACTACTAGTTAATCTACCACCGCCACCCATACTGCCAAAGGATATATCACTCTTTAGTTTCTTATATGGTCTCTCTTCCTCTTCTAATTCCAATGAATCGTGATGTTCTTTCACGTTAAATTCTTGTAGTTGATGTCGATCTTCCTTGTCTTCCTTTTTGTTTGAGGTCTGTATCGTAGCTTGAGATGATGATGGTGCTAAATATCTAGGTGATAATGATGGATTGGATTTAGGTGATGATGTATTAGATGTAGGTTTGGCGGCTATTTTACGATCGTCTGGTAAGAAGATACGCATATTGGTACCATTGATATTAGCTACGAAATTCTCAAGTTTAGTTATCAACTCTTGATATTACTAAGTTGTTTGACGCTCTATTATGCGCACCGAAACTTCATGTAGTTCAAATACTCTCCTTTATGATATTATTAGCACTGATATCCGCTCTTCTGTTCTCTATGTATTGCCACTAACTTTCACTTCATAATGACGGCACTTTGCTTTGTTACTTGCCCCGGATCATTTTCTAGGAGGATACCATTTTTGGCGATACCCGTTTAATCGCCTAACATTTCTTTATTTTGATTGCATGATTTGTTATTGATTGATGAGTGGAAGAAGAAGTCGAGTTGAAGAACTATATCATGGTCAGTAGATGATAGATATATAGTATAGTCGATATTCATGCAGTGAAATATCAGATAATTAGTCAAGTACTCAATATACTATTCTGAAGTTGAAGAACAAAACAATACCAAGAGATTAATCATGTGTGCTCCAAGTAATATCAACCAACGACGTCGTCAGGTGAAGGAGAAGAAGCTTGCAGCTACTAAAGAGCATGGTCTATCTCCAACTCTCATAAAAGCTCATGCAGATTATCAATCATCGTCACCGTATATTGCATGGATGTTCGTAACGTTATGCACGGCATCCTTCTACATCGGACCTGCGCTACTTTTCTCTCCAATCTTTATATATTACTTTCATCCTCAAGCAGCTGCATTCATGTTCTGTACCAACATCTTCTTAGCTCTACACCCTGTGTCACCGTGGTTAAAGTTTAGACGATACTGTCAAATCTTGTATAGTATCTTCAACTTTCATCATAACATGACACCAAAATTAAATGCTATTGCAAAGAAGGAACAACGACTGAGTATCGTAGCAATGCATCCACATGCTATCATACCTTTGCATGGTTTCCTATGGGCAGCGATATGTGACCAATTACTGCCGAGCATGTACGGATATGGAGCTACTACAGATGGGGCTCTGATTCTCCCAGTTCTTCGACATCTTTTGCAATACATGTCTGTCGGTTCAACAAAGAAACAGAAGATCTTGAATCAAATGCAAGTGCATGGTCAGAATCTATTCATACTGCCTGGAGGCGTTGCTGAGGTAAGCACTTGTATGTTGTTGTACATGTTAGGGGGAATTGCACTAACCATGTTGCCAATTGATCTAGATATTCTTATCTCATCGTCGGAAGCAAACTGATGATTCTCAAGTACAAACCATCTACGGAAGGAGATATGGTCTTATGAAACTATCTCTTCAGACTGGAGCAGTCATCTATCCGGCATACGTCTTTGGAGCTACAGATATGTTAGACCAACTAGCACCAGTCGAGAAGGATCGAGACAAGACAAAGCAAGATACTAAGAACTACTCTTTTGCAACAATGATGGAATCTCTTTCTCGAAAGCTCGGAGGAGGTCTTACCCTATACTATGGACAATATTTTCTTCCTATTCCTTACAATCCTCAACTTTCAATGGTACTTGGGAATCCAATCTATCCTGTTGAGAATACAACTGAGCCAAATGTATGTGGGGAGAAGATAACATGTAAGCGTATTGAGAATCCAACAACTGAACAAGTGGAGGAGTTAATGGATAGGTATACGAATGCACTGCAATGTCTGTTTGAACAATACAAAGTGGAAGCTGGCTATCCGAATGATACCTTAAAAGTCATTTAGAATAGCAATAGTAGTGTAAAAGTAGATGTATCTCTTGATTGTACCTATTGCTTAAATTAACTCACCATACTGGTGTTTCCTAAATATCTAATAAGAATGATGAGATCCTATCTTTATCTTAGAGACTCAGACAGTACACACATTGGGCCGGTTTCAGCGGTAGTATCCCATATACAATTGTCGTTGGACTTGATACAGTTCTTCCTTGATGTGATACCTTCACATGCATTTGTAGTAATGGTATCTTCTTCTTCTGTGAAGGAAGCCATAGGAATCAAGACCTCGTCCTCATTCACAAATGGAATCATAAAGAGCGATGTTTCCTTCCGATTGAATTCTCCTCCTTCAGCTATCAAAATACCATTAGTAGTAACATTATAGTGACCATTGCCTTGCATCACTCCGCAGCATATTCCGTCACCTGCTGTGTCTTTTATTGTAAACTCATACTCGCCTTCTGTGAGGCATTTGGACTTCTTATACACAGAGTCCCCGTGATTTCCTTCATTTTTGTATATCAGCACCTCTTCCATTGTGTTACTGCCGCTTCCACTTTCTCTTCTCCATAACTCGAATGAAGTTTCGTGTGGATCGTCATCGTATTTTATCGTTATATCAATCCAAAAACAAGTTTCTGTCGGAGATAAAGATATAGAGGGCGACGTGCTGGGTGCTCGTGTTGACGTCGGTGCTGGTGATAAAGTGGGAACATGACTAGTAGAAGGCATCGCCGTTGACTCAACTACAAGAATCGTTGGTTGTGGTTCTGATGTAAATACTCCGCTTACTCCCAAAGCTATCAATACCACAGCCAATAAGAAGATCAATCCAACTATGGTCAACTTCTTTCGATTTTGTTTAATAACTCGTCGACAATGGTGCGGCATAGTCTCTTCCCCTTCAAATGATAATCTTTGTGCACTATAAACTGGCTGATGATATATCGGTGGATGATCAAGGCTATCTACCAACTCTGCATCAGTTATAACAGCAGGATCATCAGGTGTGATGGGACGTGAACTATCATGTACCCATGCATCAGTTACTGCCTCATGGATAACTGGTGACGCCTCTGGTATAACTTCTTGTTCATTAAGATCACCGGATGCAACTGATATTTGTTGTTGTGACTGTGTCAGTTGAGATGATATCACCGAAGCTAGTTGTGATTCTAAGTCACGAGTGACTCTTCTATTGTGTATTTCCAAATCCCTTGGCACGCTTGTCTGTAAACGAACTATTTCATTCCTTAATGATCGAGATTCGGCTGTAAGAAGTGCAAACTCTCTAATGGCATCTGCCATATCAATATTGTCTTCTTGTCCTTCTTCTGATGCTGCTGATAATCTTGCTGTAGGCGGCGGTGGAGGAATATTAACAACAGTTCCACCCCTAGAAGCCGGTTTCCTATCTCCAACAGCATCAATATCATACCCATACTTAGCCAACTTTTTGGCGATTGTATCATCGTCGTCATAATCAGTTAAAACATTTGTTAAATTAACTGGTTTGCTCTGATGTTGTCGGGATATTCTGAGATCTTCCTTCACTTCCCTTGTTGAACTCTGCTTTTCAAACATTGCAATCTTTTTCGCAATTGTATCCATATCATCTTCTTCATCATTATCATTTGCAATATCAGAATAACGAAATGGTCTAGGACGTTGTAATTCATTAACTCTTAATTCTTCATTACTTTCTTCTGCTTTTTGGATTGCATCTTGTATCATTGGTGGCGGTGGTGTTGGGCCTATTTGATCGTCTATCGTTTCAACCGATGCACGTCGGTTGCTTGTGGTTCTCATCGGTATGGTTGCTGTATTGACATTGTCATCAGTATTGCTACTTGTGGAGGATTGTATGTTTTGAGTTTGAGACACTGCACTTATTTCGTTGTTGTTGTTTTCAGAGGCAGTGGAACGAATAGAAATCGATCCTATCGATGTTCGTTTTATATCCTCGTCGGACATCATAATGAACTACCTTTAATGTAACTGCAAAGGAATGTAGATAGAGTTGAGATTTAAGTATAAAGAAACGCATCAAAGTGCACTCTGCTCTCAATATCTAATTATCATCATACGATACCAAATACAGGCCAAATAATTACATCATATACGATATGAGGTATCATTATTTTTTATATATAAACACAGGTACCTTGCCGATCGTATATTATGTTCTCATTGCAAAAGAGCATGCCCCTTAATGTTCTACTAAGTTACATATCACCCGAACCTATCATCAACATTACCAAACAACATAGCATATACAAAGAACATACCATATCAAATAGCTTACCTAAAGCAGCTGTAGTTAACGTGGAGCAACAATAATAAGTACCATCTTGCAGTTTAATCACTTCAACAAACTCTCATAATTTTTCAAACAAAAGCGATACACATAAAAACTGCCCTCTTGATTTAACCTTATCTCTATCAGAGCTTTGATCCGCTTTATTCTTTCCATTATATTGATTATATAATAGTATATTTATAGACGCAGATAGTCAATAGATCAGGTTTTAGCACCATTTGAGTGGTGTGGCTCTTTGACGTTCAATATCACAGTCACCTGACCACTCCCATTCAAAGTTATGTTCTTCAATCTTCTCGTATGACTTGGCCGTATATATGTGTACAATATCTAAAACATAACTGCTTTAAGAGTTTGGATATATCATATATAGGTGAATTCGGTGTTCAAAAGAAGGATACATTTCCATACTATTGTCATGGGCGAGTTCATCCGAATTGAGAGGTTGGAAATGGATAGGATACGGATGGAGGCGCTTTAAACAACCTGATACACCTAATAGACTGATGAATGTATGACCTATGGTTTGATATTGATAATAGATAAAGGCTGCTACATGCAATAATTAGACTGATATACAATGGATAGTAACAACTACAACAACAACAATAATGAGGAATGGATTAACAATCTATCATCTCCACCATCATTTATACAACAATTACCTGAAAATATCAAACTTTTAATAGCAACTCTATTTGTTGCAATTATAATACACATCTTTATTACAATACGTCAGCGACAACATAACATCATTAATGGAATTGATAGATTAAGAGATGATTTAAGTGGTAGAGGAGCTGTTGGCAATTGTAGTGTCGATGATGCTAGCGGTGACGATGCTGTTGCAATTGAGAAAGACGGTCAAGTGTTGGGATCTGATGCACAGTCATTAGAAGAGAAACCTAAACGCCGAATAAACAATATTGCAACCCGCAATTATGATGCATTGATTAACAAAATAGAGCCTAATGAAGATGACGATGATGAACAGGAAGAGGTATATGTCGGGGCAAGAAGAAGAAGAAATCTAAGCAGCCAACGTCAATTGCAAAAGAGATAGCAGTTGATGATTCTCCGCCACAACCAGATCCAGAACCAGAGCCACCTCAAATTGAACTTAAAAGTCAGGCAAATCATCCAGGTTTGAAAGGATATTATCAATGGCATTCCACAATCACATCTTTGTATAGAGTCTATGCTATTCCATCCTACTCATTCGAAACAAACAACTCGAACAATACTACATATCATGAAGCAATCTTACCAATGCATCCATCCTCTGAAAGATCATCATTAATGCAGCGGGCCTTAATATGAGGTATGTTACGACTTCTTTGCACTGTTCGGGCGTATGCATTCTACGCTTGATTTAGATTCTAACGACACATACTCCCCGGTGTTTGTTGTGAAGTTTTTATACTCCCAAATATAACTTACAGTTGCAATGGAATCAATATGTACGCGATATCATCATCATTCAAGGGTAGGGAGGGAGGAGGAGGATACCACACCTTTAGAACTTTGCAAAAACATCAAATCTGCCGTATGAAGAAACCGCCGATACTCAGCTTATACTACACTTGACGGTCAATCCAATGGTGCAATGGGCATCGTTGTCTATTATCCACATCATAGTTTATTTGCACTGACAACATGGGCATTTAGGATACCGACTTTGAGAGGTATTTTCATCACTTGACAAGAATATAGTCAATCTACAGACGAATCAACTTACTCAGCCTATTGCCAATACTATTTGTGACCACTGTTCGTCATGGCTCGGTTAAATTCGATATATCGGCTGCACAATTAACCAGGATACCAGCCATATAGTAAGTTATGTTCATGTTGTTTTGATTTCATTTCCTCAATCATTTGTACCGGTATCCTTATGTTTTCTTTTTGGGATAGGGCTTGTCCTCGCACCTCTGGTATCCCAAAAGCACACAAAATTCACACAACTTTACTAACTACACCTCCTCATAATTTCATCTTTGGATTAAACTCACAACTATTAACCAGCAACTCTGTAATATTGTCGACATTAGAACCCTATCGTCATGAATAGTTCGCCAGAACGTCTATCGGCGGGACGGGAAAGCCGTACTGATCTCGGCGTGGTACGTTCTTCTTGTAGGAATGATTATATACATTATTTTATACATTGTTTTTATTGTTGCGGTATCCTAAACAACAACAACCCCCTTATCAAACTGACCGTGTTCCTATCCGGTTCATTCTTATCATAAGGTTTCTACGAATATGACTTCTGGAAATATGTCTGACGGCGACGGTTTCGTTTCTCCTGTGGTGGATTCTTCTACGACGGCAAAACGTCATGATGCATCACATAGAACGCCTACAGATGACGACATTAAGAAGACTGACCTTAAAGGAACACCCTCTTCTCATCGAGCACGTACATCAAATTATAATCTTGGTCCATTTGATAATAAGGAAGATGTACAACGGAGACAGTTAGGAGCGATTGTGGAATGTAAGTTTGTTGCTGGTATCCTTGCCATTACATTTGCAATAGATATATGATGCGCCTTTTCTCACCTCTCTCTTCCATACAAATCATTGTACTTGAACAACTTCATGATTATAGCATTACTACCGGGCCCTGGTAAACCTAGCAACCCATCTACACAAGAACTTAAGACAAACGAGAAGTCAGATGATTTGTTTAAGGTTAACTACTTTGATAGTAGTACAAGAACTCAAATATCGAGCACACCTACCAGGAAAGAAACAAATTCTGCGCCATTATCAACACCACCAAATGTTGATGCTTATTCAACTTTTAATCTCGGACAATCTCCTCCTACCCTAGGCCAGGTTACCTCACCCAAGTCGACTAAAGTTAATGAGGAAGATGATACGCCCGTGAAGTCGATGAAGTTGTTAGATTCTCCCCGCAAGGAAGTAAGCGAAACTGTCAACGTTGGTGCTGCTGATCCGTTCGATGGGGATGATTCTCCTCCCGAGAAAGGCGGCGAGGTAGAGGTTGAGAGGGAAGAAAATACTGCTGAGATAAAGGATACCGCATCAGATGATGAGGATGATGCTATCCCACAACCGTGAGTAGAGTCTGATATTGTGTATTGTGTATTCTCATATCCACTTCAAATCCGTTCTAACTTAGTATTCCTCTATTGTCAGCATCCCTAATAGGCCAACACCGATTCTAGCAGGCGTGAAAGTTGGTGTTGAATTGGAGGATACCGAAGAAGAAAAGAGGATGATTTCTTTGATCGAAAGACTTGGGGGTGTTCCTGTTACTCAATCATCTATCTATCACATGGCTGAGGCGAGGTTCATCGTATCTGATGGTATCAATGATGTCACAGAATCATATAAAAGCAGTACACCATGTGTCTTACCAAGCTATCTTGAATGGATGAACATGAAAAATGATGAAGTCGATAACCTCCTCCTACTTGATGATGAAGTTACACAGCCAGAAGATTTAGGCTTATGCAAGAGTTGGAATGAGAAATTTGATAGTTATAACTTTTTGCATTGTATTAAGAATAAATACTTGATATATGAAAGTGAGAGGGAAGGTAGGAGTGATGACATGAGTTTTGAGGATAGTCAGAAGAAAGTCTCAGCCATGATGTGAGTATAGCTTGTCATGTTTGTAATACTCGTGGTTGTATGTTATCTTTTGTTCTAACTACCTTTTGTGATCATTCTACATTCAACTTTTCACAGTTTGAAGCTAGTTCAAAAGATTTTACCGGATGCCTCCGAGGAAACACAACTCATCATTGCAACGAGCCATGAACGGACTCTTCTTGGATCGGCTTCATCACTTGTAGCGTACCGTGACGGTATGACATTGAAGCAACGTTTTGATGACGTACATCGGCTATGGTTGGAGAAGAAAGATGATCTGAATAAGCTGCATCTGCAATCTCCCAAGGATACTACGTTAAAAGCTTATATCAAGAAGTACTTGAATGAGATCGATTCACAAGTCGTTATGTCGGTGTTGGTAAGCTTAACCCAGGATGAAATCAAGGCTTTAGCTTTCATGGATACTGTCAATGGTTTCACTCAAAACAAGCTAGTCGAACTCTTCGTAGAAGTACAGCCGGATATGAAGAACAAGCTTGGTATGTACTTATTGATTGTGTATTTGATTTTGTGGTGTTTGAGTCCATGTGAAATCTTACATTTCATATCATCACTTGTACTTTCTACAGCGTCAATGCGGAAGGGTTTGGTTGATGACGCAATGGCGCGTTTCACCACACAAGCATCAGTTGTCGACTCTTGTACAGTACCAGAGTTGATTAAAGATCCTCCCGTCCCCGTGGATCTCATGAGTCTAGACTGTAAGTGAACGTGTGTATTGTTGTGTTGATATGTCATGAGTTACTATACTAATCATCACTTGATATTCATTCAGCAATCTTGCCACCAGTCAATCAAACCGAACTTCTTGATACCATTGCTGAACGCACAGGGATTACAGACTTCTCGCTACCTGAAGTGATTCGGAGTATTGAAGTTCAAGATATCAACGGGGGGAAGGCAATCACTGTTGGTATCCCAGACAATACCAACGTAGGAAAAGAGTGTATTTGGAACAGCACTAAAATCTATCCCAGAAGGTTCAAGCCTACTACTGTCAATGCATCACAATTTACTATTCAAATTCGTTTTCCAAACCAAGAACTGAAAGAGAAATGTGAGACCGAGTTGAAGAAATTCAGGGTGGATAAGTTTAAAGAGATCAAGGCATTATCACCAGAACTTGCAGCAAATAAAGAATATTGGTTCAACTTATTCATTGATTTCCTCTACACCTTGCCAGATGTTATTGAATACATCAAGAATAATCCCTATACCCCGGTCGAATGGTGGACTCTGTTTAACAAGAATCTTGCTAAAGCAGCAGGAACAACTTGTGAGACGACGGGAAAGAAGCTGCTACCTTGTCTCAATCCCTACTGTGCTCCGGACTGCGGTGAAAGTGTCGTTTACAAGTATACCGATGGTTATTCCAAGAACAAGAAAACATATTTGATGCCTACTACTTGTTGCAAGACGATGATGAATATCCGAAAAGACGAACATGGAAATGATGTGTTTGACTTCTCACCGTTTGACATCCACGGGGAGAGATGTGATGGAGAGAATGGCGAGTTGCTCTTCGTTGACACGAGCAACTCTGGAACAAGCCTGACAATGTCTCCTAATTCACTTGCCAGACTATACCCTTTTCTAATAGACACTTCTCTTGGAGAAGCACTAATGGAAATGGATACTGAGTTTCAAGAAAAGAGAAGATTGTATGATGCTGCTTACTTGGCTAGAGAAGGTAACAGGGAACGTGCCATGGCCGCTTCACTTGACTGGAAACGTCGTAAGGCCGCAGAACGATTCGAAGCTGAGCTGGAGCGACACAAGAAGGAAGCCAAGGAGGTCGGTGATGATTCTATGAGCGAGGAGAATCAAGCTCGGTATTGGAAAGCTGTACAAGATGCAGTTCTATCCTTTCACAAGAAGTATGGGCGCTGGCCTTGGATTCAGGTCTTTGATGCGGCATGGGAAAATGACTGGTTCAGGAAGGAAGAACAAAGATGTTGGTTGGTTGATAAGTCTAGGAAAGGGTCTATTGTACGGAAGAAGAACGGGAATAACTTTGTTCCATCAGAGCTGGGCAAGGTCGAAGATGTTGGTAGAGGACGGATTCTTCTTGGTGTTGAGGTGCCCAAATCGTGTATTGTTCATCTAAATAATGGCTTTGACTCTCGTAATCTTGAGACAGAATTGATCTTGAAGTGTAAGAAGGAATGGCCTGATAGGACATGTAATCAGGTAGAACGTGCGGGCAATACGGATATCCAGGCCAAGAAGCTAGCTGCAAGGAATGGTATCACTTATGTTCAAAAGAAGCGTGTATGTGCAGTGATGCTTGTTGATCTCGACCGTGGTATCAATGATGGGAGCATCAAGCTCTCTCCCGATCGAAAGAAACACATTAAAGACTTTATGAGGCTCAAGAAAGCATGGCCTGATAGTATGTTGGACCATGACAAGATCTCCAACTACTAAGACTTATGAAAGGCGGAGTCATCAAAGACAGATGGCGCGGAATAGTGTAATGCATGTGTAAGTGTTATTTATTACCAATTCAGATCTTTCAAACATAGTCAATATCATCATATAAATAGAGATCAAATAATAGCATTGATGTTAAGCATCGATGGACGACGTGGTGGTGATGATGAAGAAAAACCATCGGCAGAAGAGCTTGAGAATGGACTTAGCATAAGAAGCCAATCTATATTGAAGTGATAAATCATACTTCACATCCATCGATTGATGTGTATTGGATTGATCACAAAGGCAATGAGGTGCACAAAGGCAGTATAAACAATGGTGGAACTTGGACTCAGACAACGTTCATAGGTCATCCTTGGACATTTCGAGTTGGAAATAGTCATGAAGGAGAAGTGTTGTTAAAGTATGTACCATTTCGCGTCATTCCAAACATCCCAGGTGCTCCAACGACAACATCTGATAGTAATGAGGGGATGCAAAAGTTTATATTAAGAGATGTTCCTGCTGATCATGTATCGCAAACAAGCGAAGAAGCTGGAAGAGTATTCAAACCAGTTTGTTGGGTAGAAGATTCAATATTGCCAGAGCCTCCTTTGAAACTACAAAACAGCAACAGCAACTCCTTTACAACTACACAAATGACGTCCGCCATCCAATGGTCATGCCAACAATTACAGCGAGAAGATGCAATATATCACGGCAATGGCATAGCATCTGCCAAACGAACATTACAATATCTCAAAAACACATGTCTCCATCCAGATGAGGCAAAGTATCGAAAGTTGCGAATTGGCAATAAAATCTTTCAACAACAATTATACAATACTGGAGCAAGAGGCATATTGTTAGCATTAGGATTTGAAGAGTTATATGGATATTTAGAATGTGGACCAGGCGGTGGTAAATGTTTAGGATTGGAGAGAATACAACAAATTTCAGATGCGATGATGATTGTTAATCAAAATTTAAAGATTATGCAAGATGAGAGTAGTTCAGATATTGTTCAACCACAAGGTGGTGATGGGTATGGAAGAGCTGGATTTGGATATGCCGGGGCTATGTCTTAAGGCCTAGGTTAACCTAGCATGATCATTCGTCAAGATCGCTATCACTGCTGTCTACTTCCTCCGGATCATCTCCAATATCAAGCTCTCGAGACTTTGCTGCTCTCTTGAGATTAGACTTATGCAATACTTGAGGTTTAGCTAAATTTGTGAAGGTTACAAGGTAATGGTTGTCATCTTCCTGCTTCACCGCTTTTCCTTGCATCCCGTTGACCACTGCAACAGAATCCTCCTCCGAGTTGAGACTGTGGACAACCACCTTCTTGCCAACCTTTAACTTACGCTCTTTATCTTCACTTATGCTGGTATCAACACTATCTTTATCAAGACAGGTGATGGCAAATTCCCAAGTAATGTTGGAAAAGAATGCAAGCCTAAGGAGACGGCGGTCGGCATCCACTAGAGGTAAGTCTTCCAGTTCTTCAAGACTGACCGATAACAAGCCCTCTGCCCAGGAAAACGGTTCAAAGTTACTAGATACGTCTAGGCTCATCCGATTGTTCGATACAATAATTCTTGATGTTAGATCAATCTCCCATTGACGTAACTTGTGCCATTTACCAAGCGAACCTTTCTTTGCATCATCTACATCCAGAGTTTTTATCACATCCTCTAGCAGCCACCGAAGATAAATTTGATTCATAGCTGGGTTCACTTTAATATGCTTGACATCATTTGAATGAATGATCGTAATCTCGCCATCCATAGTCTCATGTCGTATTTCCTTAGCAAGGCCATCAAATGTTACCGATATACTATCATTCCCAGTATCCAAACTGCTAAAAAGGCCGAGCGTCGTTCTTTGCAGCTTGTGACCTTTCAACTTTGATACTACATTCCTCAGGAGAGATTGCCGCTGCTCAATGAAAGCAAGAGTACCCATTCTAAGATTGTACATCAATTTACCCAATTCTTTGTAAGTGATCATGTCAGTCCACTGAGTTACCAGAGAAGGGCTGATACAAAGATAAGGCATCTCACTGAAGAAGGACTCGATCTTCTCTTTAAGCTTCACCTGGATCAGTTCAGAATCAACGACTTTACCAGTATACTCAAGGAACATGGACAAGATGAAGTTACTTGTTGGATCAGCTCCATATATTTCACATGCAATTTTGGCTGTTGTCTTGAACATTAAATTTGTTAATTGGCCCTTACCCAATCCAAACTCCTTCATCTCGTTATCATTAATTCCTGTATCATGCCCACCTCCACGAGCAAAGCTCTCTAGTGTTTCACCAATGCATGGATCTAACTGATATGGACAGGGGAAACTATCAGGTAATGTCAAGTTCTCTTCCTTCACCCGGATACTGTTAATGAATGCCCCATCTTCGAGAAAACACACCTCCCATCTTTGATGCCTTTCACTCCATCTTTCAAGCTTCACCAGCCGGCCATTCAAGTCAGGGCGCTGCTTTAGACCAATAAGAGTGCACCTATCGTCAACTTTGAACTGCATATCGATAGGATGGAATAGATAGGTTTATCAAATAGCTAATGAAGGTGTCTGAATTTTTCAGATTCATTTCAATACCGCATGACTCATACTCACCGAAATGTTCCCATGAGAGAAGATGGGTATTAGATTCATTGAATAAATGTTCATAAGAGGTGTAGTCTTTTTTCTATATACTTACAGTGATCCCCTGTGTGTTGTATGTACAATGAGTTTATCACACTTAATACCTATAGGATACCTCCTTATGAACAATCTTCATTCTCGCAACAAACAGGCAAGAATTGACGTCTCCTTTCCAACCTAGTACAGCCTTCATCTGATAATTCAATATCTCCGATGATTGGTGTGCCTGACATACTAGCACTCCCATCGCCAAGCTCTACTACAGTACCTCGAATAGTTGCCATTAATCCTCTATTAGGCGCATTTTCATCTCCTTCACAATCCTCACAACATGACCATGGATTGTCTCTACAGAAATCGGTTTCAGAACCATCAGGTAAATATGCTGAGGATCCCAACTTAAATCCATAATCCCGAATTAACTGAACACCCTCATCATTAATTCTAACGCCTAAACATGTTTGACCATTTTTCTTACGATTAGATAGTACAACATATCCTGACTGCCAACATTCGTCAACTTCTAATAAACAGTGTATGCTATGATTCTCGGGCTCTGCTAAAGTATTGGAATCGTTATTATCAAGAAAATGTGTTAAGCTGATACACAAGTGATCCATTATATAACCACTGACACACATCCTATCCCCGGCCCTTAATTCAATATCATCGCTAATGCATATTCTTCATCCTCATGAGATGTGCCATCAAGAATTGATTGCAAAAAGTTGTAATGTTCAGCTCCTCGACGACGAAGTTTCTTCAGGGCCCCTTCACCGCCGCTATCATCTGCAATAATATATGTAATATGAGATAAAAAGAATAATACTAGGATGCGGATTGACTTTGTCATTTTGTGCATAATTTAATATGGTTTGGTTAGATTGGTTTGAGATTGAGATTTTGTGTTTGTGTTTGTGCTCTTTATGTCTTGGTATCCTTTTAGATGATAAGTCGGAGTGGATAACTAACAGTTTAACATCAATGGTGGCATCATACTGTATCAAAGCAAACAATGATGAATATTGTCAAGGGTCGGTGGTGGTGACAGCTAAGACGCTAATGCCAAGAAAACACGGGAGGTGACAACAACTAACATGAAAAGTCCACAAAACTAACTCAAAAGTCACAACAAGTCCGGTGGATAGAGATGGTAGTAATATCAGTAGGTATTGCAGTATCGATATTAGTAGTAGCTGCAAAATAATGAGAACAATTGCAATGTAGCAATTGCAGAGAATCAAACGGTGATGGCAACATATCTACTGAACATATTATTCAGATTTGTATGTAAGTGTAATTGATATAATGTATTGCAATTCTCTAGTGAAAATGTTATTGGCTGTGCTATTTGAGTTAGGTAATCAGAAGAGACTCTTCAGCTTCAACTCAATCAGAAGAAGAGTATATTAATAATGGGCCATCGCTAATTTACAATACTAAAAACATAATGCTCTATTCCAATATACCATACGCCGATGCACCATGAATGCAACAAGGATAAATGCCCATGCCTGAGTACTAAGACCAAATAAGAGCTGATCCTCATCGTCGATAAGATCGAACACAGATAGGAATAATGGAATACAAAAGATGGCAGTATATCCCATTGAAGCGATTGGGTCCACTCCAAATGATAATAGAGCAGTGTAGAATGAGCTGATGAACATGTACCCTCCATCAACTTTTGCCATCTTCTTCGTCCTCTCGTCATCTGCGGTGCATATAATAGACAAAGTGATCAGTGAGCTGCATGGTACAGAGAAGAGCACATCATACTACAAGTAGGTCACACCTATAACAAGTATGCCACTTACCATCAATCCTTGGATTAAGAAAAAGCAAGCCACCATGTCCGGCTAGTACAATAGATACAACCTTGGCCAAACCAACATAGTCAGAATTGCCGCTGACTAATCCAAAAGCAGCTGCCAGAAGAATGAGATAGATTGTTATATGAGGTGTTGTGGGCACGCCCAACTCCTTATACTTATTTGTCAATAACATTTCTGTCATATACGCACAACGAGTGAGTATACCATATCCAATTGCCTCTTCTATTGATGTTATTTGCAAGCAAGCTTGTCACAGCGAGAGAAGATGCTGATGAGCCGATACCATGCCCAAGATAATGCTCTCCTTTCGATTTAGGTTCAACCTTGATACCAAACTTATCCCATACCTCAATGGGTGCAACTGTACCAGCAACTGCATCTCCTATAGCGAGAACACCGAATGTTTTGGCTAGTGCATCACTGGATATTGGACCGAGGTCTCCACCTCGTAGTTTGAGAAGTGTATCTTTTGTGCTCTTCTTGAATGTAAATGCATGAGTTGAAGACGGATGATATGGGATGGCTTTGACCAATATGGACAAGCGGTCGCCGCAAGTAGTAGGAGAGAGATTATCTTCATGATGGGTTGTTATGATGAGTTATAGATAGTTGACAGAAAAATGAGAACTCCTCTCTTCGTGTTGGTCTTGGTTTCCTTTCATGGAGATCAACAATCTTTCTTGTTTGGCTTCTCGTTCAATGGTGCTCTCATCAAAAGAAGGAAATCACCATAAAAACCAAAAGAGAATATGAACAAACGCCGCCAAGTTATCCAATCACTGTGTGTTGCCTTTGCAGCACAACATGTACATTCCTTTCAATTACAAAGTCATCCTCATCGATTGCTCACCCAATGCAATGTTGGGTATCAATATCCTCAGAATTGGAGTGATATCAAACCGAATAACAATGAACAGACCAAAGAACAATCAATAGTATCATCATTATCGAAGAAGCGGCCATTATCTCCGCTTGAGTCATCGTGGACAAAGTATGGTATGATAGCTTACATTGCACACATGTGTGCCTTCTTGCCACTCTCTTTACTTCCAACATATGCACAATCTAAGATGGGTATGTTGAACAAGACAGAGAGTGAACATCAAGCATTGCAAGTTGGTCAGAAGTGTGCACAGATGTTGCTTCGCTGTATACCATTTATGAATATAGATGTAACACCCTTCATTACAGACAATCCTTCTCCTACAATTTGGGTCTCGAATCATGTCTCCATGTTGGATACTTTTGTATTCCTTGCTTCAGATGAAGAGCTAAGAGGAAAGACCCGTCGGCCAATCAAAACAATATACTGGAAAGGGCTGGATGTTAATCCCATCGTAAGAATCCTCTTCAAAATGGCTGGGTTCATATCAATAGACATGCAAGACAATGGTAATGGAAACCCAAATGTATACAATCGTGCTTCTTTTAAACAAATGTTGAAAGATACACAACGAGCAATCGATGAGGGATTTGACATACTGATTCTGCCTGAAGGCCAGCTGAACCCCACTCCGGAACAAGGCCTACAGCCTATCTTGCCAGGAGCATACTTCATTGCCCGAGCAAGTAAACGTCCAATTCAAATGGTAGGATTGTATGGGATGCACAACTTATGGCATGCCGATGAGAGTATAGGTATGAGTCCTGTTAGTAAAGATGTAAAGATTCGAGCATTCCCTCCAATGAAGAGAGAGTTGAAGAGTGGAGATGAGTTCAAGGAAGTGTTCACTGCAGTGTAAGTTGTGTATGTAATTGTTTATCAATCACTTGTATTTTGTATTGACTCGGCTGGTAAACATTCTCATCTTGTGATTGTATCTGTCATATAGAGTTGGATCATATGGACTTGGGCAAGAACTGTCTGATGAAGAGATAGATTACTGGCTGAGCTAAGTAGAAGACATATCATATGTTCACTTAGAAGAACTGGGTCTAAGAGGGAGATTTATATTCAGCACGAGAGGAGATATCATTGTTCATGTTGAGGAGACTTACTCTCTATGATTAGCAAGTTTGATCTGATTACTAGAATAATCTAATCTTTTTATCTTCACTAACACACCTTCCTCCACTAGGGAGTAGAATTAGTTGCAATTGAGACATAAGATGTGCACATCTCGCCGACTTAGACCCCACACCCAGCAATCTTGTACAAACTCAGACTTTGAACGTCACGTCATATGCTAAATGTGGCTGCTTCTAGTATAACCCTCCTATCCAGTCAAATGTAAATGTAATAGTACTGGTGTAGCGGCAAGTTGCAAACGACAATGAATTACATGTGTCTGTGCTTCTCAAAAGTTATTGCCATTCAATAGAGTAAGCGCCAATGATGCGAGTAGAAGAGTTCAGAAGCAAAAATTACTTGTACGAAGGCAAAGATGCGTCTCACCAATCTCATATCTCATGAGAGGCAATGGATATCATCCATTTATATGAAGCCAAAATACAAACAATATGAAGCTATCTATCGCGGCCGCCGTCATCGCCTCTTCTCTACTACTTACCTCTACATATGCATCTGATGCCGATACTCGTAATTTGAGAGCTGATGACACACCTCCATCATCATCATCATCGACGATAACATCAGATAGACCAAACGTGATCATTATGCAACCTGATGATTTGCATTTCTACGATATTTGGAATCCACCTCCAAACAACCCCGACAATCCAAACCAATCTCATGTGACTTCAAGTTATGGACTACCCAACATTGAATCATTACGATTGAATGGAGTACAAATGATGGAAGCATACACTACCTCTGCAATGTGCGGTACGTCGAGGTTTAGTACAATGACTTCTCGATATCCAAGCCGAGCAGTTAGTAATAATAAAGATGGTCGAAAACATGTGGTGATTCCTAAAACCAAACTCGAATCTCAGGACTGTACAAAGGAAAATATTGCAGTTCAGTTTCGAGACAATGGGTATCGAACTGCAATGTTTGGTAAGTGGCATCTAACTGAAATCGATAAAGATACATATACATATGAAAATGCAGTAAGCTCAGTGAAGGAGTGTGGATTCGATATAGTTGGAGGCTTGTATATTGAAAATCTATGGGTTGTAGATGAGCACTTTATGGGAACCTATAATGATGGAAGCTTCAGTCATAACATGGAATGGGTGACAAGTGAGGCGGTTAAGGTTATACAAGAGAAGTCGGAGGATCCGTTCTTCATGTATTTTAATCCGACAGTGCCTCATAGTGCTAACAGTGTTGGAGGAGCTTTGAAAGACTTCTCCTGTAGAGACACCCCGGCTGGAAGACTATCATCAGACCCTGTCATTCCTGGGATGACAGAAGAGTATGGTGGTGATTGTGAAGCGTACAGGAAATCAATATACGATCGAGCAGAGGACTATGATGACTTAGGAGCTATTTGGGTTGACGATGCGGTAGGTGCCCTCCTTCGAGCCTTGAAGGAGCAGGATGTATTAGATGACACAATATTTGTTTTCCAGGTAAGTATCGAGTTATATGCAAGTCAAGCACTAAGTCCTCGCTCGTTATACTTACTTACTTTTATATATATCTCGTCGAACTCCAAAGGCTGATCATGGCGTGAACAGCAAGTCGACATTATATGAGGGAGGTGTTCAGATACCTCAGTTCGTTCATTATCCAAACAAGATATCTGCAGGTACGAAATTTGATTCACCAGTATCAGTCATAGACACAAGTGCGACAGTACTCGACTATGCAGGCATTACTCCATCTTATGATATTGACGGACAGTCCTGGAAAGAGGTCATTGTAGACGGTTCAGAACCTTGGAAGAATAGATGTCTATTCTTTGAGATGAGTTATGATCGAGCAGTCCGATGTGGATGTTACAAGTACTTGGAGATATATAACAGCAGATACTCGAACACATTCAGAAAAGGTGGTGTAAGTGGTTTAGCTCATGATGGTCAAAATCTTTTCAACCTATGTGGCAATTCGGATCGCTACGTTACTGAAATCAAAGGGGATAACATGGAAGTTGTAAACTTGATTGACGAGTCTCCAATCATTGTCTCACAGCTAGAAACAGTCCAAGAATGTCATCTTAAGAGGATCAGTAATGGTGAATTCACTTCTTGTCAATTAGATGAAAGTCCAACCATTGAAGTAACGGACAAAGAAACTGAAGAAGTAAAGGACGACATCCAAGAAGAACCTGCAGATGTAAATGACACCCGAGAAGAACCTGAAGATCCCGATGATGAGACGGAAGCACTCTTGGATTTACTTATGCATTTGTTTGGTAAAAATAGTGGTAGTCGTCGTCGCTTGAGTGGTTCACAAGAATAAGGAAAGAGATTATTATGTCAGAGTAGGTGTGAGCCTCTCTTAAGGAGAAGAGAGAGTGATATAGGTAGTTATTTGTCTGTTTGACTTTGAGTTTGAGTAGATTAGAGTTTAGTTGGGTGGGGAGTTGCTACAAGCAAAAAGATATTAGGATAGAAGTATGTGCTTAAACAGTCAGTGTAGATTTTAGTACTTGATGTTAAAGGTAAGATAAATTGTAAGCAAAGTTAAGTCGGCTCGTACCGACTGGGTAATAAAAGCCGAGTCTCTGAGGATTTTTTTTGTCTTCTCTTTTAGAAGTGAGTTTGATCTTAATACTACATAATAATTGTAGATTAATCATCTGACTACTCTACATACGCACATAAACAGACTTAGCTTGACAATTGACATAGTTGCAGTAGCATTCAATACCTATCAAATCTCTGATGCGGTATCCTGTGGTATCCTGAAAATCTTACATACAAAGAGAAATGAGTGAGATTCACTGCTGCTACAAAGAGAATATTGAAGAGAATATTGAGTGTTTGGCTGCTTGACTATTACAAACCATGTCAGACAATGTAGCAGAAGTATCAGCCCATGATTGGATACGAGGCATAACATTATCTGTAGTGGCGTCTATAATTGGCGGAGCCTCAAAGTTGAGTATTAGAAAATCTTGGCTGATCTATCATGCAGCAAGAGGACAGCAGCATAATCACAATGTTAGTGTCAAAAGAAGTTTAAAGCGATACTTATACCGAGGTATACGAGATGCATACGAAGAAGTATTTAGTCCAACAAATAGTTTGCATAAACAGCATTATAAAGATGGAGAACCACAAGATGTTACAGAAATAGAAAGTTCGACAAACCAACAAATTACTCCATTAGAAGTACTACAAGATGAATCATTTAGTAATAATCATATTGACACTCCATCTGATACATACTTTTTCAATCAAAATGATGATATACCATACAACAATAATCACATCTCAACCATGAACAAAAAGTTATTATCACAAAAGCAAATATCATGGCTATTGTATCTCTTGGGCATGATTGGAATGTCATTTCTTAATCCTGTGTGTGGTGTATTGGCAATGAAGTATGCAAGGAAAGTCCCTTAGTTTGCCTTTCTGTGATTGCCTTGTCAAACCGCATGACCGCATGTACTAACATATGCTGCAATCACTTCTCTTTCATCTTCATAAACTATAAAACGCGCATCTTCCCCCAGTCCATCAATATTAGCCCCCTTCTCTGGATTGACATTAGTATGGGTAGTTTTGTTCTCCGGTATAGTTGTCAATGAACATCCCGGCAAAAGTCAAAAGATTGCCTGTACTCTCATTGTGCTGGGTGAAGTATTAGTTGCAATGTTCGGTGATCATACAAATGGAGAGGATATAAATGTGGCTGGTGTGATTGCATCCTATCATCAACCGTCATTTCATATCTTTATTATATTCATGATATTATATCTTGTACAATTATCAATCTTTATATGGATATTTCCCAAGAACTCATTGTTGAAAAAGGTAGCTTGGGGATCAATTGGCGGTACCATTACGGGTTTCCAGAACTTCCTAAAGGATGCCTTGACGATATATCAGTTAGCAAACAATAGTAGCAAGAATAACAATTCAATATCAAACTACGGCATTGGAAGTGATGATAGTCTACCAACAACATTCTTCCTCTTTGTATTATTGGCAATGGCAACATCCTTCATAGGCTTGCTTTGTCTAGCCTCTTGTATGAAACGGTATGATGCAACATATTCAGCTGCAATGTTTGTAACTTCGTTTGTATTGTCGGCTAGTATAATGAGCTGTGTACACTATCATACATTTGAACATTTGGATGGAGCAATCAATTACTTTATGTATCCAATTGGATTGCTTACCTTATTTATGGGGGCATTCATATTGGTCAAGCCTAGTGCAGTTACTAACGGTAGTCATTGCCTCCTCCTTAACATTACTGACAATGATGATAGTAGAGATCATAATGTTTCAATATCAGATCAAAATAACAACGAAGGGGTCGGTAGTGCTGATAGTTATAGAGAAAGATTATTGAATGAAGGACCTAGCTGAAGAGATTGTTACTTATAACCTTACATGGCAGGAGGAAATCGGAGGATAATAAACAACCAACTGCCTGAGGTAGTCTAGTGATACAATTACAATTATAACTCCATATTGAGGAAGGCCAATAACAGTACGGATAGAATAACAGTCATCGACTTAACACCTCCTTCACATTGACAATAAACTGAAAGGTAATAAGGAAGATACTTATGTCTCGTTGATACCATGATGAGATCTAGGCCATTATGTACATAGATTCATGTGATAATGGGTTGATGGGCCAGACCTTATTAAGGCCAATTGGATACCACATCCCTCGCGCACTTGGCAGTAGAAACGGGGTTCGCTGAAAAAGACCAGAAAAGGAAGAACACAATAGAACACAATAGAATAGAAACATAACATACAAAAATAAACAACGATGAAAATAAAAAACAACAATCATGAGATAGAATCATTGCAATACATAATACTACCTCATCTATTATTATATTAAACCATACAACAATGAATCCAACCACCGCATTAATAACAGCAAACGATATCCAAAGGCCGAAGAGGCCACTATCTGCATTCAACCTATTCTATAGGTACAAGAGGCAACATATTATCAGGCTATTATCATCGCCATCCAACTCCGATGGTAGTGTTAACGAGGATGCCATACGCCATCTCATCGAGACTCCTCCTGGGTTAGAAGAAGAGTACCATACATCATCGGCCACGGGATATGATGCCGCCGCCGCCGCCACATCGTCTACACAAGCGGAGGTAGATGCTCTCCGTCGTCATCGTATTACTTTCGAACTGAAGAATCTACAGGCACGAGATTTGAAGACACGTGCTCATCGTAAGAGTATGAATTGTCCTATTGGATTCGTAGAGTTGAGTAGGCTTATGAATTGTAATTGGAAGGCATGTGATGATGTTGGTAAGGCCGTGTTCAACGAGATATCACAGGAGATTCGTGAGGTGTATCGTCGACAAGTCAAGGAGTATAATGACTTGTGTAAGGCGTTGGGTATTACAAAGCAGAAGCGGAAGATATCTAAGAAGAAGAAACGTGATGGTGATGAAACGTCTAATAACAGTGACAAGCCTGTCAAGAAGATGGGGCCATCTGCCAAGGAGAAGGAGGAGGAGGCCGATGCTCCTTCGCCTGTTAGGTGTGTTTCTTCCGATAGTCATGAGGATGAAGCCGTCAAGGCAATGCTCCTTCTTGGTGGTACCACTGATCAAAAGAAACAGACTGTACCTCTTAAGAAGCGACCAGTACATACTGTCAACAATTCAACCAACATGAGTATGATGAGTACTAGTAGCAATGTGGTACCATCTGTACCCCTGAACCACTTCACTGGCAGCTGGCAGATCCCATTGCCTCTCAATGTATTGCCTTTGGCACAGCTTTATAACTCAAGATTACCATCTGATATGTACCGTGATGCCTTCTCAAGATCGTATCATTCCAGTAACATTCTTCTAGAACAATGTTTGGAAAGAGAACTCAAGGCAAGATTGGAGAGAAATTTAAGACGATAGACCTCTCTTGGTGTATCCTTTTCTTTAGTAGAGGAATTCTAGAGACTAAGTAAGAAGTTTAAACTAATTCGTTTGGCTAATACACCTGAAGTAACTATGCACAACTAAACCTATTCATATTCGTTCATGGCCGCCAGAGCCAACCAAAAGTCACATGCAAAGTAGAGGATACCCCTGTTGGTTTACAACATTTACAAATCGCTGCTAACTACATAAGAAGATATTGAGATGATACAGTACACATATCTCTCCATATCAGCCGAGATCAGCCGTTGAGATAGATATGTAGTAGCATGAGAACAACTCAGAGGTTGAATAGGACAAAATTAGTGATCCGTGAGACAGAAGGGTGAAACGTCGCACCGGTCTCTATTTCATATTTAAGGTTGAGAGAGTTAACACCGCATATTGTATGCTGGGCTTTAGTAAGCTCTGCTCTACTCTATCCGTGGCTCTACGACGCCAATGATATAAATTTGACCATATAAAACAATACAATCACTACCAGAGAGATAAAGTGGAGGATATCGTGCTCAATAGTCCAGGTCCAACGTTTGGGGGAGATACATTAAAACTAGGTAGGTTTCTGAGACTGAGAGGATTAATGTTATTTCGTATGTTAAGTTGTAAGATTTCAACTCATGGATCAGATTCAATGACATTGAGACACATTTCGATGTTTCCCAAGGTGCATGCAACCATGTAATGATCATCTTTCAAGCCACCTTCTCGATACTTGCTTAGACAAGTCCTCCAACTCTGGAGAGCATCTCGATAATTGCAGTTTGCAGCATGTAGACAACCAATCTGATGTAGAGTTTGAGCTTCTAGTTTGGGATGGCTTCCAACACGGCTGCTTATGTCTAACGAGGCATTGTAACATTCCGTTGCCTTCTCATTGTCGTCGATAGCTGCAAAAATAATCCCCATACCAAATAAAGTCTTTCCAATCTCAATATCATCATTACCAAGCTGGATCTTACGAATCCGTAATGCCTCTTTCAGACATCTAAGAGCCTTGGCATGTTCATTTTGCTTTTGATATAAGCCTGCTACATCGTCTAAACTTGCTGCAACCTTTACATGATCTCCTCCCAGGATTAACTTCCGAATACTCAGGCCTTCTTTATGGTTCTGCATTGCCTTCTGTACATCATTTTTTGCATCACAGACATATCCAAGGCTATGATATGTATCAGCTACACTCAAATGTGCTTCTCCAACAGTGCTTTTGTACATGTCAAGCGCAAGGTTGAAGTTTTCAAGAGCTAGATCATACTGCCCTCTAATCCGTCGTACTTCTCCTATCCTTGAAACGATATCAGCAGTATCCTCGTCTTCTCCCGAAACAGACAATCTGAGTTTTAGACTCTCCTCATAACACACCAGACTCTCTAGATATTGTTTCTTGGATTCACGGACTCCGCCTATCTGAAACAGAACTTCCGATAGACCTAGCTCATTATCACTCATCAATTTCCTAATGCTAAGTGCCTCGTCAAAACAAACCATTGCGTTGTCAACGCTTTTCTTCTTAAGGTAGATCTTGCCGAGAGCAAGTAAAGCATTTGACAGACTTTCGGAATCCCTCTTCTCAAAGCTCTTTTGTAGAAGAACGAACTTGTCCAGGAGTATGACAGCATCATCATATTGACCAGCCTCGCCCCTGGCAATGCCAAGATCATACGCCACTTCAGCCCACTGTTCTGAATCACTACCATAGGTAACTTCCTGTAGCTCGAGACATCTTTCTAAAGAAAACAAGGCATTATCACTATCGCCACTTGCAATCTGACTCAACCCCAATAAACGACAAGCATTGGCATACTCTTGAGATGTTGAATCACCGTCCGACTCTCGATAAATCTCGATTGCCTCTTGAAAGTAAGCCAGTGAATTGAAATGGTTATTCTTGCTTTGATGCACTTTACCTACATTGAAAAGTGCCTCAGCAAGGTCTCTATGGTTCTTGTCTAGAAGTTTCCGACGCATTCTCAGCGCCTCAACAAAGCATCGAAGAGCCATCTCATTATTGTTCAGTTTGGCTTGGATTTGACCGACTTGGATTAACAGATCAGCGTTCTTCAAATGATCTTTCCTGTAGATGTTCTTCTGTATTACTTTCACTGTTGATTGGATTGAGCAAAGAATATAGGTTGTGATTGAGCATAGACTAGCAGCTTATGGTATCAAGGGACAATTACAATAAATACTCACCTTCTTTGAAAGCAACAAGAGCTCCGTCAATGTCGTCTTTTGATACTTTTAGCTTTCCCAATTCCATCAAAACATTAGCACATGGTGCTGTTTCTGCGCCCACGACAACTCTTTTAATCTTTAGAGATTTCTCATAAGATAGAATAGCATAATCCACCTCATCTACATGTGCATATGCATTACCTAACAAATCAAGCACATCACTCTTCATAATCTCACAATCTTTACTTCCTCTGTAGGCGATGAGAGCTGACTTGAGTAAAGGAATGACAGGTTCAAAGTTCTTCTTCTTAATGTATAGCGATCCCAATAGGTGTTGAGTTTCTGCAAGTGACATGTGCTTCTCGGAAAGTTTGTCTTTCTTAATTATCAGTGCCTCTTCTAGGCAGGTAAGTGCATCATCGACTTTGTCTTGATGAAAGTATATCTTCCCGAGACTGATAAGAAGGAGAAGAAGTGACAATTAGTAAAGATGGGGTAAACACAACACAACAGTAGAATGAACAACACTGTCAAGACAATGTTCACGCTCACCTGTGTAATGAAAATGAAACATCCAAATGACTACTACCAAGTAAAGCTCGTCTTACTTTCAAAGAAGACTCAAAGTATTCCAAGGCAGCATCTAGATTGCCAAGTTGTAACATGGCAAGACCCATACAGTGTTCAGTTTTTGCAATTGAAATGTGTCGTTCGGGAAAGACATTCTTCTTTATCCGCAGGGCTTCTTCATATGAGAGCAAACTGTTTTCAAACTGGCCATCTCTGGCTTCACAATTGCCAATGTTATGCATCGTTTCTGCTATACCGGCCGTTTCAATTGTCGATGAGGACATTTTTCGCATTACTAGTGAGTCGGTAAAACATTTAAGAGCTTTCTCATGCGCCGACTTCTTCACATGAATGACCCCAATGAGCGAAAGCGTATTGCCAATTTGTCTATAATCCTTCCGTTGTTGAAATACTTGTAATGCCTTTTGCAAGTATATCAACGCTTTGGATTGTTTGTTGAGTCTATGATCATAAAGCGTTCCCATTTCAACTAGTAATGGTCCGATCTTCTCTGACATTTCATCCTTATCTGCACTTTCCTTTTTAAACTGTTTCTTTGTTAAGGAGATGACGTCTTCATATGTCCGAAGTAACAGTGAGACTTGGTTCTTATCTGATAATGTAGCGGAAACGATACGAACACGTCTCTTAAGGCACTGCTCAAAGAATTGAAGTGATTTCTCGTACTCTCCTTTGATACGGTACACGTTGGCAATACAATCTAGTGTTTCACAAACATCGTTGATTCCATTGACGTCGTATGCCCCAGATATACTTGCCAATCGGATAAGCAAGGTTTCCCTGAAGCACGATAAACTAGAAGCAAAAGAAGGTCATATGTTAGATGATTAGAGGTAGGCAATGTAGCAGTGAACATCAAAACAAAACTTTGCTTACCTTTCTGAATGCAAGCCAAGATCATCACAGACAATACCAATATTATAAAGTACTTCAGCTGATTCTATATGTGCTTTCCCTAGTATTGCAACTTTGATACGGTGTGCAGTGGTGAAACATGCTCGAGCCTTTGAGAAGCTCTTCTTCTCGCGGTTAATCTTGCCTATCCAACAATAACTATCAGCAACAGAGAGATCAGTTTCACCCAGCTGAGACAATCGTATAGAAAGACTTTTCTTCAAGCATTTGAGTGCAACAACATTGTCCTTCTTGGCGTGATACATGATTCCAATGTTATGCAGCACTCGAGCAACACATGGATGCTCATACCCAAGAGTAACCTTGTAAATCCGTAGTGCTTGTTCATAACACTTTTGTGCAAATTTGTAGTGACGAAACTTTTGATGATGACACCCCTTGATATACTAAATGGATGGCAAGAGTGAACAGTAGTGGTTAAGAGGTCAAGACATTGATGGGCCTTACACAATCAAAAAGGAAACTTACCAGGATATCAGCCACCTCGGGATGGTTCTGATCATCACCATATGCTTCACCCTTGAGGCGTAGAGCTTCTTCATAATGTTCCATTTCTTGAGCGCGATGTACACCAATATCACCAATACACTCACCAATCATCTGCATTGCATTCCCGATATCTTTCTGTATATTACGACGCATACTTTCATCATAATTATCAGCAGCACGAACCTCTTCTGCCTTCTCACGCAGCACCTTTGAAACAGAGCATAAAATCTTAAAATGATCTTCGTTCCAACTTTCTACATCTGGAGGATGGTTGGCCGTTGAACCATGGTAGCCATAGTCATCCATTGGAGACGTGGATAGTTCTCGTTTCATATCCGCATCTTGTAGCTGTTTCCTTCGCCATTCATCCAATGATTCTGCTATACAAACATTCATCCTTGAACAGTCGCGGCAGTAAGCAGTTGTAGCTTCCAAGAGACCCATAGTTTGTAACCGTTGCCGGATGAAAGTATCATCAAAGAGTAACAGCTTGGCTTTCTCTAAACTTCCGGATTCTATTAGATGCCGAACAGCATGTCGACAAGAGTACCAGACCAAGTTCTTAGACAATGGATCATATGTATTGTCGTTTGCAGCGCCGGCAATAATCCGAGGGTAAACTAGTGGAGCTAAGCATTCATGACAATCATGGAGCAGCCTATCATCTAGTGTTATGTCATTTCCTCGTTTTTGTATACACTCATTGAAAACGTTGCTATCAATACCAACGAAAAGAGATGGTTGTTTGCTTGATGGAGATGGAGATGAATTGTCTGATGTGTCATCAGCTCCATAGATACTAACCAAGCCAATATCCCGCAATGCTTTGCACACATAGTTGCAAACTGCAATACTAGCCTCGAGAAGGTGTGTACTGGAACCTAATTCCTCACTTATTGGTAAATCATCAAAGGCTGAAAGTTGTTGATGATTTGAAACAAGCCAAGTGTACATCTTTCCCTGTTGAATACCGGCCCCACCAGTTCTGTGGTTTATGTTGTTTGATTTTAATCCAAGTATATATGACCAAGTTGTGTAAACATAGACTAATGGAACTAGTACTACTGGCTTTTTGTTTTGATCACCACCACTCTCCTCCTCATCTTCCCAAATTAGTCTTTTCCGTTTGACATTTGACAATCCAGCAGTGCTAGTAGTCGCATCTCCAGTCGATAGTTCATTTGACCATATTGAAAAGAGGCATCGATGACACAGTTCAAATCCCTGACAAAACTTTCTCTCGTCTTCATCTTCCCCCTCGGGAAGGGGAATGTTTTTGAACAAGTCTGTATAAGCATCTTCGTCGCTATTGATTGATAATGGTGCCGCGATTTCATCAGCAACATGATGTTGAGAGTCTGCTGATTCGGTACTAGCACTCTTAAGGATTGATTGAGTGGTCGTCGGCACTTCATTATTGACATCATCATCACTGGACGATAATGCACTGCGCTGATCCATTTCTCTATTAAAGGTATTGACAGTGTCGTTTACTGCCTTTTTTTCCAACTCTTTCTCTTGTGATGAAGTTTCAATTGAGCTGTTGCCTCTTTTTGGTGTTGCAATCATCTCGGAAACATTGATGTTAATACTACTGTTCGATACACTATCTGATTCCAAATCATCAAGAAGATCCGATGCCGACTTATTCCGTTCATGGCCCTTATCAATTTTAATATCAGGAGCTGTGTTGTTGATTAAATCACTTGATACAGTAAGTTGTGATATTGCTCTCTCCTCGCCATCCTTCTTTTGTATAGATGAGGGTATGATATTCTCTGTGATGGATGACTCGACCAATTTTTCTACGGTTTCGGGGAGATACAGAGGTTCCGTTTGAGTATTGTTTGCTTCTGTCATGTTGTTAGGGTTGCTGCTGCTTGAAATACCAGCACTATTATCTATAGTGCCGGCTGAGGTAGAAGTGTCTCTCGTTTCCTCAATATGCTTCTGTTCCAATCGAACTCGAGGAGAAGAAGCGACTTCGGATATACCTTGATGGTCATCATTTCCAATAGAGCTATCAGCTGCAACTGGTTCTTCTTCTTCTTCAACCATCATCTCTTCATTCTCATGTTCACATAAACTAGCCGTATCAGCTGATGGATCCATATACCTCCTTCCATCATCTTTTACCGCATCTTTATTATCTCTCCTCCCAACATCTTCTTCTACTTCATTATCAGGACTTTCATCAAACCAACTATCATTCAATTCATT
>Ga0214477_100120_pt1 | contig 52867 bp, 40 predicted proteins | sample M1_20Mar14CPVII9_FD_165058 | JGI IMG/M metagenome (GOLD analysis project Ga0214477, IMG submission 165058) | Marine eukaryotic communities from Monterey Bay, California, United States - M1_20Mar14CPVII9sort6BwellC16 | ecosystem: Environmental > Aquatic > Marine > Unclassified | place: USA...
TGTTGTATGTTCTTCTTTCTTATTGTCATGCTTCTGTTGTATTGGTTTTGTCTTCTTCTTTTTCTTATTATTAGTGATATTTTGCTTTTGCTTACCACGTCTATTACTTTGGCGGCTACTAATAGTATTATTCAATGAAATTTCTTGTAATATCTGTGATAATTCATTGGGGTCTTTAATATTATTAATAATTGTATCATATGCCTCATTCTCTTCGTCGGTGAAAGATGAGAGGAGATCCTCGGGAGATTTTGCAAGGAGATGCATTATGGTGAGATGTGCTCAAATGTTATTTAGTAAGTGTTTGCAATCACCGCCACCGCCAAGTTCTATCCTCTGCCCACGCCTCTTGATATATTATGGTAACCCCGTATGAGCGGATGTTGAGAGTAGAGAGTGACGGCGGCCGAGTCGATTGCCATCTTGCACCTTTTGAGACTTCACGCCACCAAAAAGGAATGAAATTAATTATTTGGCGATACAACGAATCATCTCTTCTTTTTGCTTCTATAGAGTTGGCTTGTGGTGAAATAGCGTGGCGTTTATCAGGTAAGGAAAGAAGAAGACAAAACCAATACAACAGAAGCATGACAATAAGAAAGAAGAACATACAACATTGGCAAATGAAAATTACTTCATGAAACAAATCCGTCTTATATACGAAGCAGCAGGTTCCAAACTAGAATTTGACAATATAGATTTAGAAATTGTAATTGCAATAGTTGATCACTTCACAGAATCACCACCACAATCTAGAACAAAAGATACAAAAGATAATACTACAACAAAAGATAATACAGCTATACATGAAATCGGTATAGATACAGATGACGAATCATTAGATGCTATAGAGTTTAGTTGTAATGCAGGACTAGCTTATGCATTGAATAATGTAATGTTAGGTGTAACGAAGGCTATCTTCCCTGCTAGTGATACTTGGGGTGAAGATTGTTAAGATATGGTATGTTATAGTAGTTAGTATGTGAAGATGGATACTCTATATGGTGATTAGATGTACATTGGTTGGGTGTTGCAAAGGGAAGTGATTGGATTGCTTCTCGTTTTGGTTAGACAAGATATGTATTGGATATAGAAGAATAGATTGGGTTAGAGAGTAGACAGTTAGAGCGGTGGAAAGTGATTGTGAATTGCTTCTCCATACATACAGAGTTTGTGTATTGGAAAGAGGAACTTATTGGGTTTGTGTTAGGTGTGTATGTATGCATCGATTTAAGCACAGAGATGTTTAGACATAACGGTAGAATACAACATGAAGTAAGATTACAATGTTTTACTTATATATGACATTAACTTTGTGTATCTATTTGTACATTGAGGAAGGGATAACTTGTTGAGCAAATTCGACATTTCCGAATTCGTCAGTTCGTGCTATCCATTTCTTATTGGCAGTAGTAGCACTGTCATAACCACTACCTCCTTTAGTTTGAGTCTCCGATAATGACTTCTTCTTTTTCGAACTTTGTACTGAACCTCGTACTGATGTACTATTCGAGCTCATCTTCTTCCAACCCATACGAACCCATTTACTACCTCGTGACGGTGGGGGTGGAGGAGGCGGTGGTGGTGCCTGAAGATTTCTATTGTTTAACATCACCTCGAATTCTTGTACATCATTATCATAACTACGGCTACGACTTGTCAACGGTGCTGTTACCATATCATTACCACTGCTACTCTGGCATTCATATGTTCGTGATCTGCCACCCAAGGGAATAGGAGTGTTAATAACTGATTGACTTGGCGGTTCAATACCTCCCGATGACGAAATAGGAGTGCTTCGAGTCTGCCTAGACATTTGTTGTGTTTCGGGGAATCCCACTCTCTTCTTAGCATTAGATCCTCCTCGCTTGACATAGGCATGATGAACTCCAAACGAATTCAGTTCTAGCCGTGTATTACCATGAGCAGTATGTAATGGTGCAATCTCAAATGCTTCAAAGATTGAGCTATGAGATGTTCCTGATACGATACTTGGCTGATGAACTCTTCGAGGAGGGTTGAATGATGATGGTATCTGCCGTTGCTGAGGTGGAGGCCCCGGTGGCGGTGGAGGAGGTGGAATGGGACTACTTCTACTTATCTTATTGGTCTTGGCCTTAGAGGCCACACCCCTACTCGTCTCAGTATCATGTGGATTGAGATATTTCCAAAAACTTAATGCCTTTTGAGCATCTAATGATCTGATACGCTGGAGACTTGCAGCATCCTTAAGAGATGAATGCCGTTGGATAGGTACCGAGTTATGACGCTTCATCTCTAGACTTGGATTGTTGTTGATACTTGATGCAGTGGGGTTGGCGGCGGCAGGAGGAGCGCTATTACGAAGAGCACTAGGTGGCATCTGTTTTGGTGTCCGTGATGTAACTTGTATCTTGATTCGACCTTGATTCATTCCGTTATCAATGGTTCCAATAGTCTCTAAGGGCCTGACAGAAGTAGGTTGCTTGGCCACCTTGTTTGAACTAGCTTGCTTCTTCCTAAGTGGAGATATATTCTTTACACTCAAAGGAGATGACTTGATGTTACTTCTTGTTGGTGTCGGTGCAGCTGATGATGGAGGCGGCACGGAGGTACGGTCTACCATATCATACTTTAACTTCCAAGTCTCAGTGCCGATTCTCATCTTGGGTAACTGATCATCAGCCACTCGAGGTGGGGTCTCTTGGATACTGATACCACTTCTAACGTTTCCATCCACATCACTATCGACACTATTACTCTTTTGAATAGCAGCCGCGGGTAGGGCTGTAACGTTCTTCTTCTCAACTGATGTAGTATCCACATGATTTGCTTTTTGTTGTTTACTATTCTGTGCTTGAGTTCGTTGTAACTCTTCATCAATCTTCTTTAGATCAGCCGTAGGTGACCAGCGTGGCTTGGCATCGAGTAATACATTAACACCATCATACGTCTCTTTAGTGGGGGCAATCTGGGGAGCCGTCTTTCTTTTTATCGTTGGTGGTTGAGTAGATTTAGTATAACCTTCTAATCCTAACATCTTCATATCATCATCATCATCATTATTTTTACCAGGCAGGGAAACTAACAGTGAGTTGTCTTCATCGAGAGTATCAGCATCGTCGTTACGGTCTGGAGGGAGAATCGATGGTACAATGGCCTTGCTGTAACCTCTTGAACGAAGCTGTGCCACGGTCGTATGAGTCTTGGGAGCTATTGTACTGCCAGGGGTATTCTGCAGTGAACTCATTTGACTAGACATCGATCCACCTCTTCCACCAACTACCGAACTACCTCCCCGACTACTAGGATGAGTGCGATGGAATATCGTCTTTGGCACCCCAATAACATGACTTTTATCAGAGTTTCGGCTTATCAAAGAGCCGAGGTCTGATGTTGCAACAGAGCTTGTTTCGACATTATGATGACGACGGTCAGCCCTCTTCATAATCAACAGCTTCTCCTCTAACCGAGATTTGGGTAATTCATTTGGTATATCATGTGGATGTGCCGACTGTTGACGTCTAATGGATTGTGTAGGAGGCCTCAGACTCGGTTTGGTAGCTCTGCCACTACTGCCTTTATTCCTCCTGGATGTTGCTACAGTTGCCTTATCATCCCGACCCTGCTTCTGATGATCCCTACCGTTGTTGGACATCCGTTTACTTGTCATTGTCAAAGGAGATTGGCGTTGCTTCTTTGCCTCAACAGCCGTAGCTATTGCCTTCTCACGAGCCATGATCTCTTTAAAGTCTTTTACGAAATCATCATGACTATAGCATTCACTAACTACTTCGTCTTCTTCTTCTCCTTGATCCCAACTATCAATCATATCCTCACTATCACTACCGCCGTCATCTTGATCCATAACTTCCTCAAGGGCACTTGCCTCATACTCCTCCTCTTGAATAGACTCAATGTCCGGCTCGTAATTCGAACGATATAGTGATCTTACACCACGCCGCCTCTGAGCTCTACTCTTCTGACTATCATGATAGTACTTTTGAAATGATGCATTATTACTTGTAATAGAAAGCAGATTCAACCGACCGGCCAGTGTAGCGGCACGATTAGCCCTTGATGGTAAGTGATTCGTGTCATATAATTCATCATCGTTCACACCATTGGAAGTGTGCCAGGCCAAGCTTGATCCCTTCCTCATTTCACGGTTTGTCATCTTGATCATATCATCAGCGTCTGGTGGGTCTGATGAATGGCGACTAGCAGCATCAGATGATAGTTGACGGTTAATGTTGATTTCATTACCACCGGTCGACTTCCTTGTTGGACTTGACAGAGTAGGAGGGTCTTGTGAACTTGGTGGATCCTCACTTCTTACAGAAGGCTCCCTACTATCATCTAATAACACTTGTTTGTTCCTTCTTCCTCTACCAGACGAGTCACTACTACAGGCACTACCTTCGGATTCTGACGAGATGACATGCTCATCGTCACTTGAACTCGATGATGACTCATCACTTGCCTCTTCCACAACCATTGGTTCGAGTACTATTTCATCATCTTCTTCTTCCATATCCTCCTTAATACTACTCATACTAACTTCACTTGCAAACGACGGAGCTCTTCTTAATGACATACGACCACGTTGAGCACGGGATGTATTGGTACGTTGAGGTGTCGTGTCATGTTTTCTAATCCGTGTCCTATCTTTGGCTGACATGAATGTTGACGGTTTAGGTAGTCCATGGTCATTAGATGTAGTTTGATTTGACTTGTTGAGTTGCTTCCATCTTTGAAATTGGGCAATCTGTTGATCGGTAATGACCTCCTCTTCTTTCTCTTCTTCTAACTTATCATCATTATTAACATTAACAGGTAATGCCTGGTTCAAGGGATGCTTTGGTAAATCAAATTGATTAATCCCAACACCACTACTACTACTCGTTGAACTGAACTGGCTATCATTGAATTGACTTGTATCCTTACCAAATTGACTATTGTTAACAAAGAATACATCCGTACTGGCATCGTCGTCATCATTATCATTACAGCCACGGAGTAAATGATCACTGAACGAATCTAGAAAGTTGGCTAGATTCTTATTCTTGTTGATTAATGAATTGTGATTCTTCTTATTTGTGACTTGCTTCTGTGGCTGTCTGGCTTGCGAGGCTTGCACTGGAGATGCCCTACTAATCATTGGAGTCATCTCGGAACTTGAATCACTCATCATTGACGTGCTACCAAAGACTGATGGATCATCATACTCTTCTTCTTCAGAAGTGGAGGGCATTAGGAGATGACTCGATAGTCGACCCTGAGGTATCACTTTGATATTGGAGGCCGTGGGTGTCATATGAGATGAACCAGGACTACTACCACTCATTGTTGTGGAAGGACTAACAACACGGCCTGGATTTAAGGTAGTATACTGATTCGTCTTTGTTGATCTTGGATCTTGATAATTATACTGTACTTGATGCCCTGGGGATGATTCTGTCTCATCATACACTTCATCCTCGGCAAGTGGTTCAAGACCACCACCGCTATTGTTATACATTTGATCTTCATAACTCTCTTCATCGACATAGATTTCCTCCTCGACATAAACTTGTTCATCAATTGGCAAATCGACATCAGCCGAGGCCTCCTCGGGAGTCTCCATAAACATTTGCATCATATCACCCATTTGTACGGCAATATCATCATTCTGACGGACACATTCACTATCTATACTTGGTTGGATACTAGCTACGGCTGATGAATCGAATGAACGTGATACCTTTAGTGGTGGTTCAGAATCTTCCGATGATACTCTTCTTGTTATGACTTGATCAAAACTAGTACTACCGCCGACGTCTTTGGAGGTAGTAGCTGATTCTGTCACCAATGGTAATGATGCCTTTCTCTTCTTACTTCCACGCTTCTTAATATAGGCATGCTGTACATTAATATCATTGACTGGTAACTTTGTAGTATTACCTTGAGGATTGGTTGGTGCCACCTCAAATGCCTCAAAGATTGATGTCGATGCTCCCGATGTACCCGATACTAGACTTGGTTGTTTCAAATCGTTGCAGACGGGAAGATTGTGTCTGTTGAATGACATCGGAATCTGTTGCTTCGGCTGGGGAGTGGAACTACTCATGTCGACAGGGGCATCATCGGCACTAGACATAACAACATCCTCCGCCACCACCGCCTCATCATCAACACCCAAAAAGAATTCCATCATATCACCCATGGCAATGGCAATCTCAGCATTCTGTCGTACACATTCACTTTCTACACTTGGCTGTATACTATTCCCTCCTCCATATGACATTATACCACTCTTACCACTAAAACGTGATACCTTACTTTGATTAGTAGCTGAGTCAAATGACCGTCCTAAACCAGATCGTTTCATACTTGTAATACTTGGCTGGTTATGTAACTTGGATAGCTTTTCACCCAATGGTATTGTATATTCTTCTCCCTCATTATTAGAATCACAATCCTCCTCTGTTTTGTTGTTCGATTCTTCACTCTCCTCATCATCATTCCAGGAAACTATCGTTAAGTTACCCCGTCTGTCAAAGCTATCCCCACTAATGTTATTCACATTATTATTATTATTGGCATATGACGATTCAGGTGATAATTGTACAGATTCGTCAAATGCATCTACTGATAATGAGGGTGAATCCCTACCACTGACACTTCTTCCGCCATTGCCTTGATTTTGGCCTTGACCTTGACCTTGGTCTGTAGTAGGCGGAGAGGCCTTACTTTTAAGAACTGACGGATTTAATCGGAAGATACTTCGACTTGAGGCTAAGCTTGTCGGTGGAGTATTTCTGTTGGGTGATGAAGAGGGTGGATCGTGTTGTACCCTAATACTACCCCTATTAACTTCTGCCTCATTTACACTACTTGATTCGTCTAACGGTGACAATGGCGGACGTTGTTGTATTTGTACACCCTCGTCATTATTGCTACCTCTTCCACCATTACTACTACTAACTCCTGCTCGTCCTGTTGAACTACTATTTGAGTTGTTGTCAAAGATGCGTCGTCGAACATTACCAAAGTTAAGACTTCCATGGAAATTACCCCCAGCTGCTAAATCGGCACTATGATCGGATCGAACTGGTGATAGTAATGTTCGTTGTGTTGTTGTATGTTGTTGAAGTTGTGTACCGTCACGTGATTGTTGTACACTACCGCGATGCTGTAGGCTACTTTGTTGTGTATTGGAAGGAGAGGTGGAAGTAGAAGGAGATGATGATATGACACTAGTTGGTGATGGATTCGTACTTTGGGAAGTAGTAGTAGTATATGCTCCTCCTTTACTCTTGGGAAGATGATGACGACTTTGCATCATACCAGACAATGATGCATTGTTGTTATTATCATTGATATTTGGTGGGGATGTAGTACGACTACTATCAGGATGAGTTGGTGGTCTTTGTTGTTGTACTACTGCCACCGCTGATGATGAAGAAGACTGAGCAATAGCTCCACTCTTCTGCCGCTGCTGTCGTTGTTTAATTGCCACCGGGGCTGGACCATCGTGTGGATGACTACTCATACTTATGTTTGGATTACTTTTGCTATCCTCGGGCTTGTTACTGTTAGCAGATGCGGGGCGTGATGATTCCTTATTGGCAGTAGTAGTACGTTCCAATGGTGAATACAACTGTTGTAATATCCCCTCCTCCTGTCTTGCCTGATGACTACTACTACCCTGCTGGCCTTGATCTGACGGTGACGTAGCAACTTTTCTACCCTCCTTATTAGATGATTGTACACCCAAATGCTTTTGCAACTGATCTCTCATCTTATCACTTCCCTGATTATTAAACTTTTGTGATACCATTCTCTTTTTGCTTGACTGTTTGACATTCGACTTGTTAATACTACTACTACTCATACTGCTATGCTGATTAACACTTTTTGGTTTCACATTAGACTGTTTAACAACAACACCATTAGTCGTCTGTCTAACACCACCACCCTTAGACTGCTTCTGTTTCAACGATTGTAATCGTAACCTCCGCTGTAACAACTCTTCATCATTCATTTCATCTGTTAATATTGAATTTGATGTGTTTATTGTACCTGTTATACTACTGTTGCCACTTTGGGGTGATTTGTCGTTTGATGATATGGGAAAGTTGGAGGATAAGGGAAGGTTGGAGGATGTGGGAAGTTTGTTATGCTTTTGAAAATGACGCTGCATTGTGCTAGTAGATTTGTGCTGAGTTGACTGTTTCATAGGCTGCCGTTGCTTAGACTGATAAGTATTAGATAACGACAGCTTATACTGACGAGTGGTATTAGGCAATCTCTGCTTTTGGTTAACACTAATAAAAGAATCAACTGCTAAAGACGGAGGAGGGTCCATCTTCTTCTTCTTCTTTCCACTACTACTACTATTATTATTAGCATCAATTGATTGTGCACTAATACTTGTTGGATCAACACCCCTCTCTCTTCTTCTCATTTCTTCTCTCACGGTGTCAGCCCTTGCGGCTTGCCCTGTGGCGTCAGCCATGCTATTATTATTATTGTTGTTATTACGCTTATATATAATCTGTCGAGCTAAGTTAACCTTACTTGATTGATTAGTAGTATGTGGTGGTGACGGATCTCTTCTTCTCATACTATTGTTATCGTTACTGGCATCAGCATAATTGTTATAGATATCGACATCGTCACTATTATTGTTATCGTTTATAGGGGGAGACGGCCAATCAACAATACTAGAATGTCTCTGCTGTGTAGTATTGTTGTTATTATATCGTTCATTAATTAATTCGGTAAAGCCTGAGTTGTAACTTAGTACTGATTTATTCTCTTCTCCTCCCCCTCCTCTCTCTACTCCGCCGACACCGCCAGTAGTAGGGAAAGTATTGTCAAATGAAGTAGTAGTTGTAGGGAAAGTATTGTCAAATATTGAATCTGGTGATGAATTGTATATCTCTCGTGTTGACGTCATTGTTATCTGATGTTGTTTGCAATTGCTTTACACACTTATTTAGGAATTTTATAGAGTTGCTATATCACTCTCTAGAGCTATCTACTTATCACATTATTGTCAATCATATCTCTAAGCATCTAAGTATACTAAATCAACTGTCTCTCCTCTCGGCGCTATTCTAATAGCCAACTACTAAAGCAACAACTGTTATCATTAGGGGGCTTTTCTCATTGTTGGCATTAAAGCGCCATTCTATCCAACCTTTTATTTCTTTGCAAGAACAAAAAACGTACTTCTTCCATTGTATTCACAGAATACGGTACAATATGTAAAGATACGATAGCACGTTTGAAAATAAAAATGACGATGGCCACGCATGTTATTGTTCTTAAAAATACTGAATGAGATATGCGGCGGCAGTAGGATATGAGCTAGCGGTGTGTACTAATAATAATTGATCAGGTAGGTAGTACGAGTTGGCTGAACGGCCTCTCGACAATATCATTTTTTGTGTGAACAATCTTATGTTTTTATAATTTAAATCACATGCACCTTCTTATTAACCACCTCATGTCTTATTATCTACTTTGTATAATACCCGACTAACACAACAGATATCTAAAGCATCAAGGTATAATCTAAAGCATCAAGTATATAATCAACAATAAACATACACAGGTAAGTTGGTTTACGACAATATAGGCCCGTGCAAAGAGTTTGCAATGGTCGAATGTTTTTATCTATGCTTCACATAAGCACCTTAACTATACTATTGCCCTCTCTCTCTCTCTCTCTCTCTCTCTCTCTCTCATACATATGACGATGCAGATAAACAACAACAAGTAACTAAGCAATAAACAACAATAACAATAATGATGTGGAAGAATCTAGCAAAACTACCAATCAAACATCCATTAGCATTCGGTGTAGGCATATCAACAATTAAAACATCCGCCTCGGACCTACTAGTACAAACAGTCGTTGAACAGAAAGAACAAATCGATTGGAAACGTAACGCAGCATTTGCAACATTTGGTTGTTTCTATTTAGGAGGCGTGCAATATGCATTATACGTACCCATCTTCGGACGATTATTTCCAAACGCAGCATCCTTCGCTGCCAAGCCACTCAAACAAAAACTAAAAGATATACCAGGTATGATAGCATTATGTGGACAAGTATTCCTAGATCAATTCGTACATCATCCATTATTATACTTTCCTGTTTTTTATGGTACACGAGAATTAGTCATGAGTGATACTCCCGATTTAATGAAAGCAATGAAAACATATGCCAATAATATGAAAGAAGATTTAGCTGCCTGTTGGAAAGTTTGGGTACCAACTACATTTATTAACTTTGCGTTTATGCCAATGTGGGCACGAATACCATGGGTTGCGGCTACTAGTATGTTATGGACATGTATATTAAGTGCCATGCGAGGTGGGGATGTGACACATAAGCAAGATTTGGAAGCGCCATTCCCAACCGGTATGACTTTTCATTTATTTGAGGAGGGATTAGATGATTTATTTGCCTGTCCTGTTGATTTAGATCGAGATGATTCAATGGCACATGTTTGCATTAGTGGTGCTGGACCAGATCGGATTGGACATGTTGCCAAGATTGCACGAACTGTAGCCGATGCAGGAGGTAACGTTACACATTCAAAGATGGTACGATTAGGACAGGAGCATAATATATTGTGTCATGTTGCCATTGAACCAGAAAAGAGAGGGGAGTTAATTGATCGATTACATAATAACAAGGATCTTAAGCTGTTGAACATTCGGGCATCATCATTAACAAGAAGACAGACTGGTAGACATAAGAAGAAGACAATACTGGGTTTGAAAATACATGTGGTAGGACCAGACTCGCCCGGAATGCTTGCAAACATTGCCGAAGCGATAGCTCGTCGGAACATGTCAATCGAGGACGTGACGACAGAAATAAGAATGGGCAAAGGAAAGCAACGTGACTTTGTTATTGATGCAGATATTGTTACTACTGAAGATATGGAACAAGAACATTTTGATTCACTCCTTGCCGAGTTTGAGAAGATGAAAAGAGATATGAAACTGTCGGTTGTTGATATAAGAGTGCATAGAGACCCTTCGTAGATATATTGTACATATAAACTTAATGGGTGGATAACTACCTATGCTCTAAGGCATAGTTGTACAAAGAGTGTATGTATCACTAAAAATACTATCTAGATGAATTATGCCTCGACTCCCTACATTGTATACTCATAGGTAGTAGATAAGTCGGCACTGCCATATCCCCTACTTCCGCACCTACCGACGGCAGCTCCTCTTCCCGGTTCCTCTTGCTTTCCTCTTCCTCTTTCCCGTAGTAGTATCCGTTGCAGATGATACCCGTAAACTATAACAAGGGCAACTCCCACCCCCGTAACGTATGAAAGAGTCTGGTCAAGGCATCTTTCTCCAAATTAAGCCCCCTTTCCGGCCTCCGACTGGCCTCTTCTGTTCGGGCGTCAGTGTGTTCCTGAATCAACTCCAATACCCGTGACATCAATTGAAGAGGAAGGTCATTTAAATGAGATAGATCAAAAAGACCTCCGTCTTGTCTGCATAGTGCAAGGACTACCTTCTTCCTAATCTTCTGTTGAATACTAAAATTCTTATCTGAATTGATGTTCAAAACTTCTTTTTCAATAAAAGACCGCTGAGCTACTATCGAAGAATTTTTAATATCAAATGTATGTGGAAAGCAAGTATGGTTACATTCGACGATTGAATCCATACTCGTTGGATCATACAGTGCCTTGAGTAGAGCCTTCTCTCCTTCCTCTGTGTAGTCGTTACCAGTCAGGATCAATTTCGTGATATTAGTGTTCTCTTTTAGGGCTGATGCTAATACTAATGTATCATTATCCGAAATATTGTTCTTTCGTAAAGACATTATTTCTGTAGAATGGTTGCAGCGTATAAAGTCTGCCACGGCAGCAACACCCTCTCTTCCCAATTGTTCATTACATATAGAGACCATTCTTAAACTCGCACATCCTTCCAGTATCTTCTCGAGAATAGTATTGTTCGAAAGACTACAATTGTCAAATGCAAGTAATTGAATGTTGGGGTGATCTTTGATAGCATCCGATAATGAACTGGCAACTGCCACATCATCAATCAAGTCCCCGCCCAAAAAGAGCTGTACCAATATCTTCACTCTCTCCATCACAATACTTCTTCATATCCTTCTGTAATAGCTCAAACCTATAAGGATCATCTTAGCAGGGGAGTAACCAATACTAATCCAATACGATTCTGGGATAATTGTTGCTAGACGCCTCGAGCGTCGAGGAAGTACCGATTGATTACTCATTCTTATTATACTCGGTACCCAACCCTTGTATTACTATTATTATTATTATTATTATTATTACTAGGTAATAAAAGAGAGAGAGAGAAGTGTATGTTATGCAATCATGTGAGCACATTATTCCAAGTACACTTCAATAGGTTATGCCACCGTACTGACTAGACACGAAACCACCACCCATCACCAAGTAAACTTGAATTTGAACAACATCACAACATACCACATAACAGTGCTTGACCTTACTATATATTATAGATACTAACTCACCCGCGTTGTTTAGGTCTGTTTAGGTGCACCTTCGATATAAAATTTAGTCTTATTCTTGTGCATAAAACACCACAACAAATCATCACCAAATGAACATGATTTTTATTTATATACCATAACACAATCTACTTACTGCACTGTCCTTTAGCCTCCGAGAAGAGTTGCAATTTGCAATACAAAAATCTAATACAAATCGACACTAAACACTAAACAGTAGCCCATAGCATTAATTTCATGAGAGTGTAATTACCCAAATGGAGTTTCTACTCATAGAAAACTTTATAGCCCAAGATACGATACGTAAAACGGCAAGCAGTGCTTTGCCGACCAGCAAGATGAAGATGAGTTTGCCACACTCATAATGCTTGTCCGGCCTCTAATGGACGGTCAACAAGATACTACCCCTGCATGCAATATGCTTTTGACCACCGACAAGATGCTCACTCATGCTCTACAGCAAGATGCTCAAAATCGGCTTGACTCGTCTCATAAAATCCAATTGCAACAATATAACAAAAGAAATCATCAAGAAATCATCATCACTATCCAATAACATGAACATCATCAAGACGATCCTCCTCCTCGTTCTGCTATGCGGCACTTCGCTCCGCACCGCAATCGGAGTAGAGGATGAGGAGGTCCAACTGCGCAGAGCCAAAGCTCCGGTATCTTCAAGCAGCGTTAGGGGGGCGGAAGGCGAGGAAGAGGAACTTCCCTACGTGGACGAGGGAGAGAGCAAGAAAGGTTGCGTGCGGAAAGGTGGTTTCTGTAACTCCGTGGCGGGTAAATGGTGCTGCTCCGGCCTCTGGTGTGCGGCGTTTGTCTGCGTCGATACGAGGCCATCAATGGCATTTACAAGGAAGACAGACGAGGAGGTGCTATTGGAGTAGAGGAAGTTTCATAGCTGTGAATTGCCCTGGGGTATATGGTTGAACGGCAAATGCTAAATTGCTTCACCGGCAAGGTACTAACTTAAATCAGTCTATCCTCCCATCTCCAGATTTCTCACCTATTGTAGGGCTATTTGGAACACCCCCGTCAACAACTCATTCAACTACCATCATCATTTTACCAACTACTACCCCCAATCTAAAACTAAAACTTGCATAAACTTCTCCTATCTCCATCGTCCCGGTATTCCCGAAATCTCCTTTCAGATGGGCACTTATGTCAACTCCGGCCTCTCTCATCGACACGGCCTCTACACAGAATAGAGACAGAGAGGCACCTACTTTATGTATTTGTATTCGTCGCCGCAGCTTCATCTCTCTGCTTGCTCTTAATCTCAGCCGAGTATGTTTGATAAGCCTCTAAACAGTCATAATCAAGATATGATCAATGTCCTTCGTTGGAGTTAGCCTCCTTGATTCACTTCTCAGACCATACATTTGTCATTGCTAAGCTAGTAGTACCGATATGAATCATCTACTGCAGCAGCTTTATCCCTCTGGGGACTCTTTATCTCGCTCAAGTATTCTTGATAGGATTGAAGCGCTTTTGTGTAGTCTCCTTTCGTTGCATGTCCACTCGAGTACAACACTTTGATCCCATTCAAAGATTCCGTAGATCCTCTCTTCACTGCAATCATGTAGTGCTTTAATGCCCTCTCCGTATTGCCTGCTTCCTCCTCGTTAATACCAAGATTGAACCTTGCTGGTATGCTACCACCCATAGCTGCTAGTTCATAATAATGTCTAGCCTTCTTCTCGTCAACTTCCACACCTTCGCCATTACTATATGCATAACCAATACTGTTATATGCGTTGACATATCCTAACTCGGCTGCCTGATGATTTAGTTGTAATGCCTTGGTATGATCTTGTGTCAAACCGTATGCCCCGGATCGGTAGAAACTTCCTAAAGTGAAGATTGCTTCAGCATCATTCATCTTCACCCGTTTTATTGTCCTTTCAATCATAAGTATGTGTTTTAGGAACTGGAGTTCTACAAAAAGGGCAAACTTTCTCTGTCACTTCATTCCCTTGGTTATCATACACAGGAGCATAAAAACATCCACCACATATCACCTTTCCACAACATGTCTGATATCTGAATCCCATATAAAGTGATGGCATGCGTAGAAAACAAATTGGACAATCATCATGTTGTGATGGGGGCTCATTGAATAACTTTTCATCGTGTAATTCAGTAGCACGTTTTTTACATTCTTTCTTATGTTGTGGACGATGAGCAATTTGACATTCTCTATTGCAATACTTCACCATTTTACATGCCCTGCATGTCTTTAAACTATCACTCTCCTCTTCACCCTTACCACAGTTGGCACATACTGATACATTATTATTATCTTCTTTACCGGCCGTGTCTTCTGTGCTCATGTTGATGATTGTATTGTTTTGTAAGTAAATTGTATCGCCAGAGTTGTTATAATCTCGTTCACTCGAGATCAACGATCGTATATCTTTACTTAGCTACTATTTGATAGGATGTTTACGTGATGTAATAATATGATAATTGTATCGTTTTGTTGGGCAATTTGTTTAAGCAGCGTTTTAATAGTCGGTCGAGGTGAATAGAGAAAAGTGCACATATGTAATATTTTGTAAAATCCTTTCTACAAGTTCAATATCTTGCAGTCTTCTAAGTACTACTACTATTCGATATACAATTAAAAAGAAAAATTATACCCATATACCAACGTATATGAAGTAGCTTATTGCAATAGTAATTAAAGGAGTGTGCTGCAGGCAAAAAATTGTGTGGTTTGGTTTTGCACTCATTTGCTTACAAGTGGAATGTCATTTTTCAATAACATTCAATATAAGATTTGCAAGTTAATTAAAGTAACTCATCAAGGGGCCGGCCGCTAATGCATATATCTCGCCACAATATACTTCGATATCATATCAGTACTGTTATTAGCTAATATATAATATATACAAAACCCTACGCCACACTCATTGCTTCGGTATATAGTAGGTATTATATATATGGACTCTTCCGATCCATATGTGAAGAGTCTTCTCTCATTTGGTTCATCTCTAGAATCTGCATTAAGCAGTAACAGCAATACTAACAACAACAATCGTCGGGTTAGAAAGAGAAAGAAGAGTTTAAGCTGGATATCAATACTTTTCATTGGTATTATTATTGTATGGTTCATTGTCATTATTCTAATCTTTGGAAGGTTAGAAGATGAATTGCTCTCCGATGTTTCTATAGAGCAACAGCAGAATAGTAGAGGACTTGCTACAGATTCGATAGACACAGTACAGCAGCAACAAATGAAACTGCAAGATGTACCTCATCATAGTCTACCAAAATATCCAATTATACACCGTTCGTCGTCACAACACACTAGACCATTAACTGATCAAGCAATATTACAATGTCACAAAGCCCTATGGCATACAGTAAATACAACCGTATCAGTATTACCCCACAATGAAGCATTTGTAATAACAGGTGACATATTAAATCTATGGTTACGAGACTCAGCGGCACAGATACATCCATTACTAATACCAAATACATATAATGGCTTATCATTAGTACAATATGATAACAAGTTACAACGTATAGTTAGTGGATTGATACTTAAAACTGCTAGATTTATTCGATTTGATCCATATGCCAATGCCTTTTCGAATAAGATACATCAATTTTCAAAGCATGATCAGACAATACTAGGACGACATGGATATATTGCAACATGGAATTATGAATTAGATTCAGCATGTTATTATATGAGAATGATATACTTTTTTTATAAAAACTTTCCAAATCATTCTATATTGAAAATGCAAGAGGTACATGATGCTGTTGGTATAATGGTAGATGTATGGATAGCTGAACAGAAACATGAAGATGACAAAGAATCTATACCAAATGGTACATTATTTGATTGTGTCCATTGTGGTAAACCATATCGATATAATCCCAAAGAGTTGAAAAGGAATGGTAAGGGTACTAAAACCAACTCTTCAGCTGGGTTAACTTGGAGTGGATTCCGTCCGTCAGATGATGCATGTGTCTATGGATATTTAATACCGGCGAATATGTTTGCAGTGGTAGTATTGGGATACATGGAAGAGCTATCTGCTATAATTTGGAATGATGATGTATTGGTTACAAAAGCACACAAACTACGAACAGAGATCGAAGAAGGAATACAACGATATGGAATAGTGCAACACAAGACATACGGAAGGATATATGCGTACGAAGTTGACGGGTTAGGCAACTCATTACTAATGGACGATGCCAATGTACCCTCACTACTGTCTGTACCATATCTGGGGTATGAATATGATGAAGAAGTATTTGCCAATACAAAGCGATTCCTCTTCTCAAAGGATAATCCATGGTTTCATCGTGGTAAGAGTGGTGGTGTAGATTATGCCGGTATAGGCTCACCACACACCCACTTTATTCCATCAAGTATATGGCCAATGGCAATGATAATGGAGGGATTAATATCCAACAACATTACCGAAAAGGTAATACTAGTTGAAAAGTTAATGTCATCATCGGCAGGTACAGGATGGATGCATGAATCATTCAATCCGAACAATCCAAAGAGATTCTCAAGACCATGGTTCTGTTGGCCAGATAGTTTATTTGCCGAGTTGGTAATGTCCTTAACTGATTTATGTCCACAGCCACAGTATGGCAAGTATGCCGTTAAGGAATGGTTAGATCCAGATGATGTTAGTGGAAGTGAGTTTATGGCAATTGAGGAGGATGATGATGATGCCGAAAGTGAGAGTGAAAGTGGTGATGAGGAAGGAGAAGAACGGTAATAGTAGTATTCTAAGATATAATAGACTGTCATACGGACATCTACTTTATGATGGAATCCACAGATCATATATAACTATAGATAGATTTGGCAATCTTCTCAAATCTTTCCCAAGGCACTATGCACAAAACCGACCTCACATTATCGAACTCAACGCCGGGTCTTTCTTCTCTTCCTCTTCTTCTCACCCCTTTCCGAAGATGGACTGCCTAAATTCTCAAACAACAATGGCAACTCCCATCCCCTCAAAGTATGGAAGAGTCTGGTTAAGGCATCTTTCTCCAATTGAATGGGTGTGCTTTTGTATGCTAATGTTCTGCCTATAGTATGTTCCTGGATCAACTCCAACACCGGTGGCATCAACTGTAGAGGGAGATCATTGAAATGAGATAGATCAAAGAGCTCCCCGTCTTGTCTACATAGTGCAAGTACTACTTTCTTCCTAATCTTCTGTCCAATAGTATAATCCCCTTTGTTTATCCTGAAGACCTCTATTTCAATAGGAGGCCGCTGAGCTAGTATCGAAGTATTTCTAAGATCATATGAGTAGGCCATGCATGTGTGATTGGACGCAATGATTGAATCCATACTCGTCGGTTCATATAGTGCTGCCAATAGATTCTTATTCCCCTCTTCTGTTATATCATTATTGTTCTGTAGATTCAACCGGCTGAGATTTTTGTTCTGCTTCAATGCTGATGCCAGTACTAATATGTCATTATCCAAAATTTTGTTCCTTTGTAAATGCATTACTTTCATAGGATGATTACAGCGTATGAATTCTGCCACGAGAGCAACACTTTCCAAATCTAACTTCTCATGTCCTATTAATCTTAATTCATTTAATCCACTACAACCCTCAAGAACTTTCCCAAGTATATTAGCATTATTTAGCCCACTTTTGACAAGCACAAGTGCTTGAAGGGTGGGGTGGCCCTTTACCGCATTAGACAATGAACTCGCGACTGACATATCGTTAATGGTATCCCCACCAATACAGAGAGTTTTTATACTTGTATTATCTTTGATAAATGATGACAACTTTACAAACTCATCACTCCCCAATCCAACGCTGGCTATGCCAAATTCTTCTAAATTGATTGACTGTAATGCTGGAAACATAATATCTAATACTACTGAGGGCAGAGAAACACCAATTAAAGTAAACTCGTTTATGGAGGTTCGTCCATGTAGTGCTTTGAATAACTTTTTCCAATGAGGAAGCATCAAGTCATGATATGGAAGTCCATCGCCACCTCTTCCTTTCAATATAACATCATTATTTTCACCCACATCACAATACTTCTTCATAATATTCTGTAACTTCTCCATTGCTTGTGCATCATCTTGAGAATAACCCATACTAATCCAATATGATGCGGGTATAAATGTTGCAAGACGTCTCGAACGTCGTGGAACTACTGCTTGACTACTCATATCTTATATCGAAGTGCTGGTGTTGTGTATGTTGTATTGTATTATTTCACTTTTGATAATAAAAGAGAGAGAGAAGTGTGTTAGACATATCACATGTGTTAATAATTAGTGTGCACCTATTAAAATTATGTATGAGTATTTGTGTAATCATATGCCGCCGCCGCCGCACCGACTAGAAACAAATACCCACCATCAACAACAAATAAACTACTGAATTTGAACAACGTACCACACAGTCTAATCACTGTATTTGGCCTTTATACCATTCACCAATGGAAATAATAGATTGCAAGGCAATGTAGAGGAGAAACGTTTGACTTTACTACCGTTCAAGATACCACAACATATGAAGCTTATCGGTATCCTATTATCTGAGTTCGCAGTACAATGGCGTAGTGGAAGTGGAAGCAGATCATTGTAATAATACCCTAATCTATCTATTGTTATACACTACTGCCTATCCATCTTACACACGCTATCTTGCCATCTGCATAACACTAACAGGAGAAGATGATTGTTCACTAGCCATATTCATAATCGTCCGAGGTAAGCTTGCTTGTGATATCCTCCTTGGTTCACAACAGTCATCTGTTATCTTTGATAATAGACATTTCTCAACTGTCCGTATCTCATTTGATGCAATATCATATCCAAGCTTTTGTGATAGTTGAGACCATATAACTTGCTTTTCTAATTCTGACAATATGATCGATTCATCTTCCAATGCTCCCGCTAAGCATGCAATACCGACTGATGATACCTTACATGTTGAGAAGTATATATCTAATGTTGCATTATCACTATGGCACATTGCATTTTCAACTATGATATCTTTAACATCATCCCATTCCGATAACAAATCGAGATAATGTCGGACATATTCCATTGGAGTTGTTGTAGATATATAAACTCGATAGTCTAAAGCCGCTAGTATGTCCTGTTCCATAGATACAATATCATTTTGTTTATAATATCCTCGACATAGTTTGAGTAACATAGCAATACCAAGTTGGACAGGTTCATATATCTTAACAGCGATATAAAAACAGGTAATGGCCGCTAATTGAAATTGTTGCTTACTTTGCAATACTTCACATGATTTGCCATTATTTGAACTAAGATATCGATCAAGTAGTGACATTGATATTGCAATTGATTCTCTACTAAGATCGAATGCATCTACTACAGTGAAACACCAATCGATCATTGCTTTACGACATGCTTCGTTTACCTCGGCGGTGAAGTAGTTTTTGATTTGTATTGTTGATGATGACGTGTTGTCTTCTTGTAATCTCATTGCAGTAATTCGATCTAATATAATGTCATCATTATTGATCTGTTGTTGTGATGTAGTATTCATTGTATGATATGGTATTAAGGCTCGACGATGATATAAGTTATCGTCGATCGATGTGGAGGTTGCTGATAGTTCGTACTTTTGAGCAGAGTTTGATTGCCAAAAATTATGAGCGGAGTGTTAGATGAGTAAGATCATGATATTGCTGAGTAATGCCCATCGTCTCCAATCTTGCATAGTGTCATTGGTAGTAGTAGGAGATGTGGTGTGATTAGTAGCTGGTCGAGCTTTCGTTTGCAAGTTGCAAAAGCAAAATTTCAAGGATACCATCTTGAGGGTATCCGAGCTCGAGCAACCCAAGATCAGAATTTTTTAACTTTCCCTGAATATTAACATTCCCTTAACCTTAAATAAGGTTAAATTGGGAGTCCATGCTATAAAAAAGTAACCAAGTTGACGAAAATACGGTGAAATAGCAATGTAAAATGCTCAAAAGCCACATTTTTACCTCTTCATCATGACGCTACACCTCTCTTATCTTCTCCTACGCTATGCATCATAAATATAATGGCCAGTACCATCACAATACAGTATCATAATTCGAACCTATCCTTCTACAATACTTGCAAATATGAATACTACAACTACTGTAGTTGACACTAAATCTATACTTCTATCGACCAACCAGAAAAATGAGAAAGTGATATAAACCGAGCAATGATACTCCATTTACGACGACTAAGGCAGTATGATACTCGCATATATGATATCCCTTTGCAAATATATATTACTATTCCGACCGGCGGTATTTATATACCCTCCAATTTCTTTATATGAGGCTGCACATATGTCGTACGCTCGCTCTCGATAAATTATATGAAGATAGATTGACAACTCTACATGGAACAATACTGGTAGAACAACATATATAATATACAACAATCAACATGAAGTATATAAGAAGATATTTTGCCGCATATTAAGTTTGATTGGTCCGCATGAGGGTTGGAGTGTATCCGATATTGGATAATGGTACAGGTGCTTACAATCAACACTAGATTACATTTGTATCATACTACTGCAATTGATATTGATATTGATTAACGATGAATTAAACGGTAGTGTTGGGGTATCAGAATTAACTTTTGAATCGAATGATAGTCCCATACAACAGATATGGATTGCAGAACGATTGCAATATAATTAAATTAGAGTTGGCTACAACTAATAAATGATCACACACAATAGACCAATAATGGCAGGGAGTTGACACAACAATACCATTGGCAATTATAACGAATCTATTCTACATGTAGGGTACATATTATGTGACAATTCTTATGGAGATTGATTGCAACACTCAGACATATGATATGCACAAACAAGATATGCACAACAACATATAATGTTAAGGTTTTTTAACCACCATACAATCAAAGTATGAACAACAAAGGAGAAATATCTTATGCGACAATCAAATGATAGAGATGATTCTTGACTGGGGTAAGAGAGGTTGTACATAACAACGGATGCATACATACTGTAATATCAGTTTAACATACAGAATGGGAATAAATTGAGTTGGATGGACAGATTATTGCTTGTAGAGATGAAAAGATAATGATACTAGTATATGAGGATAAGTTTACTGCTATTTATTAGGGTTTAAAGGAGAGTAATATACTGATATACACTCTTGCATATGTGGATACCATAATTTAATATGAGAATGCACCTCAAAAGAAGCACATTCAAGTGGTATCAAGTGTATCCTAACATACCTCAGTACCAAATAATGCTTGTAGTATGTTTTGGAATCATTTGAATCCTCTCTCTCCTCTTCCCTTCTCTCCTTCCTTCCTTCCTTCCTCCCTTCCTTCCCTCCTCTTCTCTTCCCCCTCTTTTCCCCCCTTAAAAAATTCTCTCTTCCCCCGGGCCGAGCTCGAGAGGTTTTGATTTTGAGGTGAGGGTTGAGGGCTGAGGGTTGAGACTGAGAAATCTTGAGATCGACGGCAAGCTATATTGATACTACGACACTTCTAGCGGCGGCTCATAGGTGTGTTGTTAAAGCTCATACAACACGATATTACACCTCTTCATATAGTAAATATTGTCGTATTAGTGTGTGCTGATCGAGAGTATACGAAACGTACGATAGACGACAGCCTAGTATACAAATCTTTGCACAAATTTTCTATCTTGAGTGTCTTGATATTGAAGTTCTGTTATCAGATAAACTAGTATAACATGTTCTCCAACAACAACAATAATATCGAAGGTCAACCACCACCAGCTAAACGACAGAGACGTTCATTAGGTGCATCTGACCGTGTAGTATTAGACGTCGGTGGTACGAAGTTTATCACATCAGCGTCAACACTAACTTCAAATTCTGCCTACTTTGCTTCTTTACTATCTGATAATTGGATTGAATCAGATAACAACGGAGATGATGAGATATTTATTGATCAAGATCCAGTTCCATTCAGAGTATTATTAGCGTATATGCGTCAGGGTAGCATTGAGATTGATGACATCAATACCAAGGTAGTATTGTTAGCTGAATTTTTGGGTATTGAAAGATTATTACTTGCAATTAAAGTACGATGGTATTGCAATATTGGCAAGGGACCTGTTCATAATACAGATGAAGAAATTGCAGTAGCATTTGATCAAGAGCACGGGGGTATAATGAAGGCTATATCATCAGGTCTCTTTCAATACTTTTTAAAACAAAATGATATTGACGCAGAGAAGGAATTTGCTGTGTTACGCTTCTTCGAGGAAGAAGTAGCTGATCGTGATAGGCCATTAGTTAGATACAATTTAAAAGAGGTTGGAAAGTCAGGCCCAGAACACACAGCTGCTGGTATATCTGCTGCCTTAAGTGGTCTTCATCTAAAGGGGTACACACATTATGAAAGTCAACTTAGAACCAAAGAATCGTATACATTTTCCCGGAAGAAACATGCTATTGCAACAATGAGCAGCGGTGCAACTGATATTTTCATACCAAATGATAATGAAACAGTAGTTCAAGAAGGAAACAATCACGTCAAACAATTTGCAGGTGTTGTAATGGATTCACATGGTTCGGTCGTGGGGATAGCCGCACCGGCAGAATTCAGTGATGATGAATCAAAAAGGTCCAATCCTCTGGATGGTGCAGTTATTAATAATCCCGGTTCATGGTTAGAAGACAATGGATTTGTGACTCGTGAGAATGCATATGAAGATATTTTCAGAGACCATTTTAAAGCTGATTTTCCAAATGAGAAAGTTAGTATATTTTCAAGGGTGATAAGTAAAAGCAGGGATGACGCATCTTGGTAGGCAGATGTTCAATGTATAATTAAGTATAAAATAATATAAAAGGGAGGGCTAATACACGCATTTTATGGCGTCTAAGAAGTATAGCCACGCGTTGAAAGTTACTTTATGGTTCTTCCTATCACCTACAGTATGCATATGCTATAGTACTAAAGCTTGTGTTATCATTGTGTGACGTAGGCATACTGTACATATGAATATCCCTGGGAAATCAGACCCGCATTTTTAGTGCGGGTCGTACAATAGGTATTTTTGGATCAAAGTACAACCCGCACTGCAAGTGCGGGTCAGTTTTACTAAGACGTTCGTAGAAAATTTTCTGGTATCTTTTTCCGTTGGTCGAAAATGCCGATAAATTTGCCCATGTTCTGTAGGCCTCGCTAACTACTAACAATTTTATCTTCATAATACGGGAGTACGCGAGGCATCTGACCCGCATTTTTAGTGCGGGTTAGCGTTTTACTAAGTAAATGGCTTTTTTCTACGGTGACCCGCACTAAAAATGCGGGTCTTCATTTTCCCAGGGATATGCCTCTCGAGCTCTCTGATCGATCGTAATCGTATCGAGTAAAAAACAATATTACACTTGTAATTTTTAATATGAAATTGTAAGATAAGATGGCAACAATAATTATTGATGTCATGTCAATGCTAGTATAGATGCTAGTCAATGCTCTACGTGGCAAGCAATAATAGCACTCTCACAAACAAAGCCACTAGCGCACCTACTCTTTACCATAGTAGTAGCAAAATCAATTGAAGTCTAGGATCGATTTGTTGGTGTTCATAACTCACAAAACATACAAAACTGAACAACTCATCCACACAATAATACCAACGCACAATATACTCTCATAATCTCACACAAATATCGTACACATTACTTTCTTATACACAACAACATACAATGTCAGGCAGACTAACAATATTACCAAAGAAGACATACTGTCCATGGAAACCCGAAAACATTGAAAGAGTATTACGTGATGAACGATTAGAGCGTGAACGTATCGAGAAGGAGAGTGCTAATGTTGCAAAGCATAAACAGAGATTGCAACTTCAAGATGGCAGAAGAGATGGTAGTATCAGAAGAGATGGTAATGGTGATATAAAAAGTAATGAAGAGAGTAAAGAGAGAGGTCATATAAACCTATTCCCCGAGGCTAAAGAAGCTGAGTTACGATTAACACATACCTCCTCTCTTCCTAACCAGCAACAACAACAAACTAATAACAATGGCATAAAGGTAGATGAATCGGGTGTGGCACCAATACCATTGGGTGGCAATGAAAGTTTAAATCGGAAAGTTGGTAATGTGCCATTTTATATGCGATCTACTACCACCGCTACATCGTCTACAGCTATTGGCAGTACAAAAATATCTAATAACAATATCAATGGTAATAATAGTGAAGAGAAGTATATAAACACAAATAATTCATTCAGATTAGGTACCAAACGCTCTACCAACAACAACTATACCAACAATATAGCCACAAATAATAATACAGATGCAATTACTACTAAAATAATGCAAGATCAATATATACAACGTGAAGACTATAGAAAACGCAACATGGATCCGATGAGTCGATTCTATGTTGATGCAAACCCCTCGAGTATGGAGGGGGTTTATGCTAATGGTAATGGTATCACTGGTAGAAGTGGATTGGTTGATATTAATAAAGGCGATATGTCTTCCAAACCAACTGATATCAATAATGATACGAGGCAAAGTCTACAGGATATAAAAGAGAAGAAGCACAAAAAGAAGAAGAGACGGAAACGATCATACTCATCCGATAGTAGTGCCTCCTCTTCATCAGTAGATAGACATAAGAAGAAGAAGAAGAAGAGACACAAATCAAAGAAGAGGAAACACTCTTCCTCACATCGTGATCGGCATGAGAAGAGCAGAAATAACAAAACAGAATTAGAAGAGCTAAGGAGAAGACGTCATGCACGAGAAGCTAATGAACGTGAAAGATTAAACAACAATAATAATAGAGGGGATGCATCATCATCATTTGATGCTAGTACTATACAGACTAAGGATACGAGATGTTATGATGGTAGTAATGGATTTCATTAGTAGTTTGTTATGGTCTTCCAAATGGTCGTCGGTGATTGATTGGTAGTTCTTCGTATCAAATACAGATACGTGGGGTGGAATAGGCAATCAAGAGCGCTTGGTTACATCGTGATACCACAGTGTTGCTTATGGTCGGGAAAATCAGCTGCCTGGCACTCAACACTACAGTAGTGATTGAATTTGCAACCTTCACACAAAAACAATTTGCTACGTTCGGGCGTTGTATGACAAGATATACACTCGCCCATCTTCGGTTGAGCTTTCAGACGTTTGTATATGTCTTTCAAGCATTTACAGGGTATGTTCTTCTTATAATAGCGGCACGTATCAACGGCTAGTCCAAACTGATTCAAATCTCTGAATCGCTTCCGGCTGATCTTATCTGCTAGTACCTCGTCAACATCAAAGTGGTGTTGGGAGAAGATTGCAACAAGTGCAACAATAGTACTCATATAGGAGAAGTAGCCACTGTTTCCAAACATCTGAGCTTCATTTGGATTTGCGGAGTAGTATTCCTCATCTTTGATCAGCAAATTGGTACCGAGACAGTGCAAGAGTGGAAGGAGTTGCTTTTGTTTGGCCTCGTCATCAAAGACTTCCTTACAAGGACTAGTTGTTTTCAATCGCTCTACCATAAGAACGTATGTTTTATAAGGTTCAATGCTAGCATTAGTAGCAACGGCATAACTAAACAATGAGCTTAACTCTTCATATAATGTATGGATAAAGTTGTAATAGATACTGTCTGTCTCAAACAAAATACATCCCTGAAGATAATAACAACAGAAGCAAAAGTTAGTATCAAGTACGTACAAACAAGGACAAGATCTATATTTACTTACGTGTATACAGCTGCATTGGTACTCAGGTAGTATACTAAGTTGTTTAGAACTCTTCTTGGCTTTCCTTGCCTTTCCCTTCTCACGCTTCCTAGAAGGCATCGTTGTACTATCCAAGGCTGCGGTTGTGGTTTATTGAAGCTTGAGAAGGGTAATTTATCGGTAGAAAACACTGGCTGACAGGTAAGGAGAATTAGTTAGTGAACGTTAGACCAAGTGAAGCTTGTTTGATTCTATTTATTCTTCCTCGTCCTCTTTCTTGGTCTCAACTGCTACTACTTCCACCGTCTCTTCTGTTGCCAACTTCATCTTGGCTATATTAAGTCAGTCAATTAGTATCGAGGCAAAGAAATGACAATCGAGTGAGTGAGCTCTTTTCTCTCACGTTGTGTTTGTCATTTCATTTTAGTACTTAGCTACATACTTACATACAACTTGCTCACATCATACACTTCTCATATCTCACAGCTATCATTCTCTACTTATACAACATTATGATTAAACCAACACAGATCATGCAGTCGACTTACAGTTTATCACTGAATTGATTTTAGACAGCAATGCCATCAAGGAAGAGAGCCAAGGGCAAGGCACGAAAGGCCAAGGCTAGAGAAAGTAATTGCAATCTCATCCTACATAATGATAGTGTTTGCCGTCACGGATGTGAAGTAATTAGCAAAGATGACGCCTGTTACAAGTTTGTCGAGCAGTTTGAAGTGGAAATGAAAGCAATCTATGACTATGACTTACGAGACGACATTTTTAAGGCTGAGATAGTCAATGAAACAATAGAACTCTTGAAAGCAAGGAAGGAGTACGAAATGATCTGGGATAGCAACGAGGATACTCGACAGAAGCTTCAATCTCTCTTCATTCACCTGGGTACAAACCTTTTGCTCCGAGACGATAAGCAACGCTCAATTAACCTGGCTAGTGTGGCGGCTGCTTTTTACATTGCTTTTAGCCACCATAAACTAGACTACTGGGAAGCAATGGATTCAAGTTCAAGCGAACATCGAGTATCGCTACGAAACTTAGAAGATGGTTTAGTTTATGACTGTGCCAAGTTCTTGAGCAAACGAATTCCATGTCAGTGCTTGGAGAAGATCTACTTGCGAGAAAGACCAAAACCCAAACTGTCTGATTGTAGTTATTGCAAGGAAGTGAAAGACCGAAGGGAATTGTATCTTTGCTCAGGCTGTCTCTATTATCACTACTGCAATATTCAATGTCAAGCTGGCCACTGGTCAGGGCATAAGTCAGCCTGCAAAGAGTTTAACCCCCGAACAGATTGAGTATGTGGTGTCGGTGGTGAGTAGACACTGATATCATATGTATTGAGATCGATTCATTGAGTGGTATTAGCTTCCGAAACAAAACAGATCAGTTCACAACTTGTGAGGTAATAGAGATATACAAATACTATTCAGATTCATACCGCTGAAGAGTTGATAAGGTTGGATATCATAGCATAATTATTGAGTCGCAATAAAAGTTCAAGTGGAGAGGGCGGCATTATTTTTCTTTGTAAAAAGCTTCTCAAAATAAAATCAGCATAACACAAGCAAGCAATTTTTTTTACTTACTAGTCTCTTTATTGTACTTCTATTCCATTGATATCATTAGTTGACTTGTTATTCATTTGACATTAGTTAGGTAAGCTACTCGTTACTCGATATCCAACAAGCAAGTCAATCTAGACACATGACTCTCATTCAGTCATTTTCCCTCTCTCAATTTTTTGTGCACATCTTGTGTCTCTTTTTACAATCTCAATCAAGTCACATTCAATACTCTTCGCAACATACAACACAGACACATAAGCAGCATGCCCTCTCGTAAACGAGCCAAGGGCAAGGCACGAAAGGCATTGGCAAGGGTCACATCCAATGGTGGACAAGTCGTGCGTCAACATCCCGACGACTACTCATCTCTCATTAACTTTGACAAGAAGGGTATCTGTCATCAGTAAGTAGGATTAGGATTAGTAGTACATGTTGTGCATATCATGTGTATCTTTGCTGTACAATCTAACACAATACACTTTAACATTCCCTCTCCTCTTATCTTGTAGTGGCTGCATTGCTCCATCGGCATTAACATCATCAAGTAGCGACTCCTCTTCCTCTGCAACTCTTTGTAGCATGGCCAACACATTTATTGTGCAGTTTGAGACTTGTCTCAAGTCCGTCTTTACCAAAGTTAAAGAGATGCCCGGCAAGATCCCTCATCTACGTGCCATTGCTTGCTTCACTATAATTATTGGTAACTTTGAGAAGAATGGCTTGCTTCGTATGTGCAAGGATGATACCAAGCGAGATTGGATTCAAAAGTACTTGGCAACCTTGGGAACATACCATTTGCTTCGAGCTGATGAGGCAAAGGCATCTACTCAGTCTTCTTCTCTTGCCTTTGCATCAACCTCCTCTTGGTCTAGCTTGCCACACTACGAAATGGCAGCCACAATCTCAATTGCGTTACTCAAGATTGAGTTGCTCGAGGCAGACACATCGGACTTTACAGTCAAGATGAGAAACTTGGCCGAGGGTAACAAACGAGATACTGTCAGCTTCTTTGCCAAACGTATTCCATGCAAATGCTTAAAGGCAATGTATCGTCAAATCAAGTCTGAGCCCAAGCTTGGATTGTGCATTCACTGTGAAGAGAGGAAGGAACGTCGTGAACTCATGGTATGCTCATTGTGTAGGAAGCCTCAGTATTGTAGTGTCAAATGTCAACACGAGCACTGGCCAAAGCATAAGGTGTATTGTGAAACATTACGATCATCCAAGTCGAAATCGAAATCAGAAGAAGTACGAGGTGTTTCCTTTGCTACTGCTTCCACTGCTGATGAGACCGAGGCTACTACTGATAGTGTTGTTGATGAGGAGAGTGATAATGACAAGATGATGAAACTTCAGAGCTTGCTTGAGGAGAATGATGAGGAATTGGCCAATCAAGTTAAGACGTTTGTTGATCTTACATCTGTATGAGCTTATTACTATTACTAGTATTATAGCCAACAGAAGATGAGAGTTGGTTAGACATGTGTTGTGTGGTAACAGAGTGATATGAGTAGAGTAATCTAACATTCCCATTAGATAAACTACCTCATTATCACTACTTGAGAGTTCTTCCCAACACCTAGTCAGATATCACCACTGCCTACTCTTTCCTTTCTCTTCCTAGTAGCTCCTTTTGCAGACGACGGGGTAGGTAGATTCTCAAACAATAAGGGCAACTCCCAACTTCTCAAAGTATGAAAGAGTCGAGTCAAGGCATCTTTCTCCAACTGTATGGGTGGTTTACCACTCCTTCTCATTGTTGTATGCTTCTGTATCAATTCCAACACGCGTGGCATCACTCCAAGAGGCAAATCATTCAAACTTGATAGATCAAAAAGGCCCCCATCTACTCCACATAATGCCAATACTAACTTCTCCCTGATCTTTTGTTGAATACTGACTTCCCAGCCATTTATCATGAAAACTTCTCTTTCAAGGTATGGACGCTGATCGATGGCCGTAGGACTGTCGATATTATATGTAAATATCTGACATGTATGGTTTGACCCGATAATTGAATTCATACTTGTTGGATCAAACATTGCCTTTAATAGATTCTTTTCGCCTTCCTCTGTTATATTATTGCTACCGGACAGATCCAGCTGTTTTAGATGTGTGTTATTCTCCAATGCTGACGCCAATAGATTAGTATCATTATCTGATATGTTTCTGTGTCTTAATCTGAGCAATGGTGTTTCAGGACGGTTGCGACGTATGATATCTGCTATTGTAGCAATGGGTCTCGATGATAGTTGGTTATTGTTTTGACGATTCATGTTTATATATGAACAAATTCTAACTCCGATTTAATATGATATGCTGCCAAAAGGTGTAACAATACTTTATCTAAAATCTAATACTAATATCTTTCGGTTCATCTAAAATGTGTCAAGAACATAATATCACCAATGATATCTAGGATATAATAGGGTAATGTAAGTAAGCATATCATTTGCAAATAAGTATCGGTATATCATTTAAACACCCACGGCGGTATACGAAGAACTAACATCTACTAACATCTGCAAAAACAACAGTTCAAAACATTGCAAAACTTTTACATCGCTAATCGCTCCGGCTCGCCGCCCCACCTCATACCCTATAGAACCATTCGATATATTAACAATAATATCATACCCTCTTACCTTGTCTTGTCAGCTTGGCCAAGTTATTGCCACCTCATCAATCATACAACTAATATGATAACTAAACGAGAGGGCCAGTTCCTGGCGGGCAGTTTTCACGAGATCTAGCTTAGTTGTCACCATCTCTCAATTTAGTAACAGCAGCTAAGGATTCATATTCTAATTCTGCCACTCTATCGTCTGGTAGTTCCTGAATTCCCTATATATCTTCTTGGCTTTTCTTCCCTTTCGTATCAACCTTATTACCCATACCCCAACCGCCAGTTGTTTTTGTCGAGTACTATTCGTCACTAAAGATTTGATACCGCATATTGTTATGTTGACCTCCCATCTGCTTATTCAAGATGTGCCATATTGTTGTTGTCTTTCATTGTTATCTCATTCTCTACTGCCTCGTCTCAGAATCTAATTCCATTGTCCAATGTAATTGTAATAATCGGCAGTAGAAGTATCAATGTGAGAATGGATATGCAAGCGGCAGAGAGTGAATAAGCAACACTTACCATCATATGTTTCTGACATATGACATATCACGTATATTCATCACCCACATCTCCTCTTTTATTGTCTTATCTCCTTCTTTGCCTCGTCTCATTGTTCTATACCAAACGGCAGTAGATGCAATGGCGACAGAGGTATAACATTAACTAGAACCCCTCGGTTGATTGTTGAATATTGCAATGTCTTTACATCAACAAACTATAATGCGCAATTTCATTAATCGTGTCATCGTGTCGTCAGCATAATAATCGTCATCGTAAATATACATTGCGATATCTTATCTTTGCAATTGCATCGTATATCTATCATCATTATCGTCAGCGATACTAATACCATTATTACTAGCATTATCTATCTTCTTAAGTTGTTGTCGTTGTGTTGTGCGCATATCACATCATAATCATAAACATCATCGGTTGAGTACTGAATCTTTATCAAGAACAACTACAATAACTTTGCAATACATATATCTAACTTTGCAAATCATATTATCGTCGTCATCATGTTTGTTTATGCTCATACTTCTTCACGGCAAATATCATGAGATCTAGCTTGGCAATGCGCTCTTCTATCAATCCATCTCAGCCGCCCGCTATACTCACAAAATTGGCACTTCAATCTCTCCACTATCAATCGTCAAAGCAATGGCATATGTATTTACGCTCTAAGGGTCGTATTAATAACACAAACACAATGGTCACAATGAGCCGTGAGCCTATTGAAAAGAGCTGTAGCTCTAAGCAGTTCCAATACTCTCAAGAAACTATCGAAACACTTCAAAATATAATGAGAGAAGTTGCATCAAAGATGGAGCGGCCAAATGTATCCATAAAACGTCGCAAACTTACTGGTTGGAACATATTCACAAAACGCAAGTCATTGGAGAGTATGTTACAGCGTGAATTTGTTGATGACAATGAGTTTATTGGGTATGTTATTGATAATAAAGAATTCAAATACCAAAGTAAACGTCATAGAAATAGAAGGAGAATCAGAATGATTGTTGGAGTAGCAGATAAACTCTCTACTGGAAGCATTAGAAAAGAATTCAACAGTCTTACTCTTGATAAAAGATATTTCTATGATGAATTAGCCAACGCGCTCACTAAATTGAGAGATGAAGATGAACAGGATAAGAAGTAGTATGTGGTATTTAGTTAGAATAACAATCTTGTAGTTTAGTAGCATATTGATACGATACATACATACTTGTTTTATTGTTATCAGTCAGTATATGCAGAAACAATGAATATAACCGTGCCATTCTAACAGATATTTGATTCCATGGTCAACCAACATAACTCCACTTCTTCTATTTAGCTCGTTGTTATTGCATTCTTGGGCACTACATAATGAACCCTCATCGCACCTCAACTTTCCAAACCCAACACCATTCTAGAATCGTCGATTGTCGGATTGCCAATGGTTCTAGTGACTAATCGCTCGATATGGTTGTGCTGTATTGTTTATTGTTGTGCATGTGTTGACATCCCATCTACCTCCTCTTTCACAGGCTAAATCATCCGGCACAATAGATATGTACTACCACATATATATCACTATACTTTTGTACTACTTTGGCCGCTGCATATGTTTGTTATTAACAGAGGATGCAATCCATTGAAGTAACGCAAATAATCCAATACTCATAGCCAAGTTATAACGTATAGCAACCAACCACTATAACTTCTTAATTAATCCAATCCATCATCATCACACCCCAACTAACTGCAATTGTTGTCACCATCCTTAAACAATTAATGACCATAATTAAAATAATATACACCCACTGCCATTCGAATTGCAACCACCCGCAACCAATTCATCCAAATATTATCTAATATCTTATAAACTAATTGCACAATCCCCTGAATAACTCGTACGTCTTTTACAGCACCACTTGGCAACGAAATCAATATAACCAATCGAAATAAAACGCTGGCCGCTGGACTGATAACACTTGCAGCCATTGTTGGTGACCACCGCCCGCGATGACAATTAATAGTAGAACCCGCATCAATTGCAATTCTTTATTGCAAATTGCAGCATCTCACCATAATATAATATACCTACATAACTCTTCAGCAACCGGCAATAGTTGATAATGATGGTATATACCACTGCCGCCAGTCATCAATAGTTCGAGATAGCAGCAAATTAATCGGGGCAGCCATATTGTCATTGTTGTTGATGATGATATTGATATTGTTGTTGTTGATGATGATGATGATATTGTTGTTGTTGATGATGATATGTGCCGCCGGCCGCCGCAATGACAATTGCAATTCTTCTTTATTGCAGTATATCACCTTAATATAATATACATACATAACGCTGTTGTTGGTAACGATGATATATACTACCACCGCCGCCGCCGTCATTAGCTGGCAACGATTTAGTAGATGAAACTTCATTAATTGTGGCGGCCATTATTGTTGTTGTTAATGATGATGTCACCGCCACCCACCGCCATCGTCATCAATAGTTCGACATATGTAGCAAATCTATGTTAGCATCGTCCATTATTGTTGTTAATATGATGATATGTGCCGCCGGCGCCATAGTAGTATATACATGTAGATGATAATGGCCGGCACGGCGATAGTTGTCATATCTATGTCTATAGTTCACTGTCAGTATCATATTGCAATTTACTTACGTAGGACTAAGTAGTATATTTCTTTTTTCGCTGAAAAAAAAAAGTGCCCCCTACGAAGATATGAACCCATCCCCCATCCCATCTTCAACCCCCTTAGGAGTTTTCAACACTTCGTGAAAACTGATATCGTATCGTAATCAAATTGAGAGGAATGAGAAACATTCCACTTGTAAGCATCTCCGCTGAAACACAATTCATCACTTTTTTTGAGTGCTTGCATGCCGCCGGCCGTCTCTATCTCTTCTCTCTAGCTCTATCAATATAACAAATAATGATATAGAACCATCGTCAATAGGATAATAACAACAATGACAGGGGTTAATAATAATACCCATCATACAAGATTTACCAACAATGACAATAACAACTCACCAACAAAAAACAACTATACATCACCCACCAAATTAATCAAGTCACCAGCTAATACCAATTGTTCAACATGTAATACAACCAATCCAACCTTCTCCAAAAGTCAATTAAAAAAGAAGATTGATCGTAAATGTGTACAATGTATTGAAAAGTTGAATAGCAATACGCCGCCTACATCTAGTAAGAAGAGTGATAAAAAGAGTGAGGTGAATGTTAATATGAATGGTGCACCCAATGTTAATCAACCATCTGTACAGCGCAATGATAACGATAACACTACCTCATCACCGCAGTCTACAGCAAAGAAGGAGAAGAAAAGAAAGAAACGTAAGCGTAGTAAAAAGGACACTAGCAGCGATAAAACTACTAATAATGAACAGCAGCATGCTGCCTCTACTACTACTACTACTGCCGACGAGCAAAAGGATTATGAGGAATGTAAAGCCACTGGAAAGTCCACGTTAGTAGTATCGTTTTATCTTGTTAATTCATGTGTGTTCAATATGAAGTGTTTGAGATATGAGTGCTTCATTTTGGCCTTTATGTAACTTTTTATTTATGATTGTCTTTGCAAAAGCCTATATGCACTAACTTGAGAGTTACTATCGTCTCTCTTATCATACTCCATAAACCGTTAAAACGCGCATCTATTCCAGTATCAAAATACTTTCAAACTAATAACATGACGCAACAGTCGAGTGGTATAATGGCAGTAGATAAATTAGATATTGGCACCAATAGTGATTCGGATGATATGAAAGTTAAAAGTAGCACTTCAGCAGCTGTTGGTGAATGGTCACCTAATATGCAATCTCTAAACCATTCGCCTGCTGATAAAAAGAAGCATAAAAAGAAGCATAAAAAGAAGCACGAGCACAAGAAAGACAAGAAGAAGGTAAAAAAGGAGAGTAGCAAATCAAATGGCAGTGGCAAATCAAATGCCAATAGTGCTAGTAAAATGAGCAGTGATGGTGACAACGATATCAGCTTGGCTGCTAAATATGATGCTGCTCTAGCTTCTTTGAGTAATAATAACAATGGAAAGAAGAGGAGTGTTCGTACCAAGATGGAAATGGCTCGAGCTGCCGCTCTTGGTGATAATAACAGCACTGCAAACTCATCTGATGGTTCAACAAGAAGTAGTGCCGATGAAATGGATATGAAACAACCGCCACACAATCAAAATAACAATACAGAGTCAATAGAAGAAATGAAACAATCAATAATGGGACGGCAGATTAAATCAATGTATGACATTGATCATAATTCCGAGGCTCAATTATCGTCGAGTCTATCATATGGCATACCAGCATTGAACAGCACCGCATTGAACGGAGGAACAGCAGTTGCAAATGAATTAAGAAATGAATTATCATGTCCAATATGTCATGATATATTATATAATCCAACAAGTTTATTATGTGGACATACGTTTTGTATTGGTTGTTTAAATTGGTGGTTTGATCGTCAGTCACAACAACCGGCTAATGGTAATAATGGGGGTAGAGATAATGGAAGGGATGGTGGTTGGGGTGTTAGAATGAGAAGGGATATTGGAATGGGTAGCGGTAGAGACGAAGGAGATATGAACGACGATGAGTCAAACGAAGAAGAGGCTGATTTATGGCACGGCACATGTCCAACATGTCGTACATCAATTCCACCATCACAATCCAACCCAACGTCTAAACCAACATTACAAGTAAATACATGTCTAAAGGTAGTACTCGACACTCTATATAGTAATGAAATGAATCAACGTCGTCAAGTTGAATTAAAGGCTAAAGCAAAGGCTACACGAGGTGAGAATAATGGTTTACATGGTAGAGGATGTGAAGAGATTGAAGTGTTGAAGGAGGAGGATGATGAGTTGGCTTATATACGTGAGATGCTCCGACGTGATAGGGATGGAGATGGAGGAGAAGGGATGGGAAGTAAGAAGAGAAACAAGTATAAAGATGAAGAGGCAGGTTGGATTACATTACATTCATCAGCCAATCAGCCAGGATGGCAAGATGATGGAGTATACAATCATGGAAACAATAACAACAATGGCATAATGATTCGTCGGAATATAGTATTAGATGAATCAGATCAACGATATCAAATGTCATTAGGACTTACCAAATGTTCTTACTCGTCAAATAACAAGATCAAGGCATATGCAGCCGCTGCTGCCAAATCATCAAACACTAACAACAATGAAGGATCATCTCAGTATGGTATATTGGATATAGAACTATGTCTATTAACAATGGAAGAAGATGAGGTAGATGATTCAGGCTTCCCGACGTTTGTGAGTGAAGGTGATGATGATGAGGCATTAATATGCACGAGTGATGATAAGATACATTCATGTGTTGAGGCTGTGGTACGGGTGGTATCGTTATCGGAATTGGATACAAACAGGGATGATGATGATAGAAAGATGCCTGCCTTTGGTATTAACGGGGATACAAACGCCTCGCCACAGGTGCGAGAGTTGTCATTATCACGTGGTATGATTGGTAGAGATGGTTCGGTACGATTTCGTATTGATTTGACCAAGGCATTGGAAGGAAGTGGAGGTAGTAATAATGGTCAAGCTGCTGATGATTTGCAAGTGGTTAAGCTGAGATTCACTCATGCCGATACGGGTGCGGTACTTGAGCTACGTGTACCATTCAAGAGTGATACTAATGAGATGGAAGATGATGGAGAGATTGAATATTGTGGCACGAGAAAGAAGACACCAAGTGCAGCTAAGAATGATGGGTCTCGTTTCCTTTTGGATGATCATGACGAAGACGAGGATGACGACGAGCCAAACGAGTATGTAGATGATGGGTTTGTGGTGAATGGATCACAATCTGAGGATGAGTCGAGTTCTGATGATGACGATGACGATGGTGAATGTCAAATCTGTAAGAATGGAGGTGATTTGATAATATGTGATGGAGGAGACGAAGAAGGTGGATGTGGAGACATGTATCATCTAAGCTGTATCGGACGAAGTGTTGTACCGCCAGGAGATTGGATTTGTAAGAAGTGTGCAAATGAAAACGGCATGAATGTTGGTATTGAGGGACATGAATACAAAGTCGAGGGTGATGATGAAGAAGATGATGAGGTTCAAGAGGTTGTGGCGCTAGAAAGCAACAAGCCACTTACAATTGACGACTCTGACGATGAAGAAGAGATTGTATTGCCAAAGAAGAAGCGGCTAAAGAGGACCATTCTCGAGCCAGAGAGTGATAGTGATTGAGAGTTTCAACAGAGATAGCTTGGATTGGCTAAGGTTGTATTTAGATTATATAACCATCACTTTCTACTCAATACAACACAATGTCTATCTGCACACTCTTATACAGATGTAAGATCAACAAACGTCTTAACTTGGTTAGCCAACTCCTCATCATTCTCCTCAAGCAAGCTCTGAAGTGTCATCATCTTCTCACTGTCACTCTCCTCATCAACTGCATCAGCAGTATCCTCGGTAGCCTCAGTCTCGTCGGCAGTGGAAGCAGTAGCAAAGGAAACACCTCGTACTTCTTCTGATTTCGATTTGGCTTTAGACGATCGTAATGTCTCGCAATACACCTTATGCTTTGGCCAGTGTTCATGTTGACATTTGACACTGCAATACTGAGGTTTCCTACACAATGAGCATACCATGAGTTCACGACGTTCCTTCCGTTCTTCACAGTGGATGCACAAACCAAGCTTGGGCTCAGACTTGATTTGACGATACATTGCCTTCAAGCATTTGCACGGTATACGCTTGGCAAAGAAGCTGACTGTATCTCGTTTGTTACCCTCTGCCAAGTTTCTCATCTTGACTGTAAAGTCCGATGTGTCTGCCTCGAGCAACTCAATCTTGAGTAATACAATTGAGATTGTGGCTGCCATTTCATAGTGTGGTAGTGTCGATGACGAAGAGGTAGGTGATGCAAAGGCTAGTGAAGTAGACTGAGGTGTTTCGTCAGCTCGAAGCAAATGATATGTACCCAATGTTGCCAAGTACTTTTGAATCCAATCTCGCTTGGTATCATCCTTGCACATACGAAGCAAGCCATTCTTCTCAAAGTTACCAATAATGATGGTGAAGCAAGCAATGGCACGTAGATGAGGAATCTTGCCGGGCATTTCCTTTACCTTGGTAAAAACGGACTTGAGACATGTCTCAAACTGCACAATGAATGTGTTGGCCATGCTACAAAGAGTCGAAGAGGAGTCGCTCGATGAACTTGATGAAAGTGTTAATGCTGATGGGGCAATGCAGCCACTACAAGATAAGAGGAGAGGGAATGTTAAAGTGTATTGTGTTAGATTGTACAGCAAAGATACACATGATATGCACAACAATAACAAGTAATAAGAACTTACTGATGACAGATATTCTTCTTGTCAAAGTTAATGAGAGATGAGTAGTCGTCGGGATGTTGACGCACGACTTGTCCACCATTGGATGTGACTCTTGCCAATGCCTTTCGTGCCTTGCCCTTGGCTCGTTTACGAGAGGGCATACTGACTTGTATATGTTGTATGTGTGTTTTGTATGTTGAATGTGAGTTGATGATTGAGTTTGTGAAAAGAGACACAAGATGTGCACAAAAAATAACGAGAGAGAAAAGACTCTTCTTATTCTCGAGCGAGTGCTTAGCTTTTAGCTGAGACTGAGAATGAGTGCACAAGAGAGCAGCTTACCTGTCAAATGATGCACTAGTCAACTTTGTACAACAAAAGGTAATAGAAGTACAAAGAGATAGTCGACTAGTAGGAGAATGTGCTTGCTTTGTGGCTGATTTTATTTTTAGAAGATTTTTACAAAGAAAAATATTTCTCCGCCCGCCCCTCCACTTTGAGTTGCGACTCAATAATTATGCTATGATATCCAACCTTATCAACTCTTCAGCGGTATTAATCTGAATAGTATTTGTATATCTCTATTACCTCATAAGTTGTGAACTGATCTGTTTAGTTTGGGAAGCTAATACGACTCAATACAGCACACTCGAGTCTAACTCGATCAACACGCAAAGCTTATTGAACTTTACCAACGCCACCACTACAGTTATTGCAAAATGATTTATGAAATGACCAGTGTTTTGTTTGACACTCAACACCGCAGTAGTAAGAATAAAAACAGCCCGAGCAAAGGAACAGTTGACTACGCTCTTTCATTGTCACACAATAAACACATGTTGCATGTCTAGGCTTGGCTCTTTCGTTCAAGTACAGCTTCTTCAAGCATTGACAAGAAATCTTCTTGTGAAAGAACTTGAGAGTATCATAAGGCAATGCATATAAGTCACGTAAAGCTCTTGTATCGTTGGAAATAGCTTTAGACAAGTTCATGTCATAATGACAAGATACGACGGCCATTGCTGATAAGGTTGATAGTTGTATACGCCTTGCTGTTACTGTTAGTGTAGATGGCCTGAGGAGAATGTTTACTCCTAAGTTGATGAAGAGAGATTGAAGCTTCTGTCGAGTATCCTCGTTGCTATCCCAGATCATTTCATACTCCTTGTTCTTACTCACTTTCATTCGTTCAATCGTATCACCCAAGAGCGAATTGAGAAAGAGGTTATCTGGTCCTGGTCCTAGTGAGTCATAGACTGCATTCAATTCAACCTCGAATTGCTCAACAAACTTGTAACAGGCGTCATCTTTAGTAATCACCTCACATCCATGTCGGTAAAGACTATCATTATGTAGGATGAGATTGCAATTACTTTCTCTAGCCTTTGCTTTACGTGCCTTACCCTTGGCTCTCTTTCTTGATGGCATTGTGTCTAGCAATGATGAGCTATGGAAGCTGACTGCATCTGTTGTGTTGGTTTATTCATTGTGTTATATGAGTAGAGAATGATAGCCGTGAGATGTGAGATGTGAGCAAGTTGTACGTACTATGAGTATGTAGCTACTAAAATGAAAATGAAAATAACACACAACGTGAGAGAGAAGAGCAACACTCACTCGATTGTCATTTCCTTGCTTCGATACTAATTGACTAACATTAATATAGCCAAGATGAAGTTGGCAACAGAAGAGACGGTGGAAGTAGTAGCAGTTGAGACCAAACCGGTGGACGAAGAGGTGAGTGTGTGCTTGTCATTGTCAGTCTATGCCTGATTCATTTGCTCACAACTAATTCTACTACTCTCAACCCTACACAATACATAAACAGTCCCCTACCTCAAACACTAATACAACTGATATTATTCTACCAACCTATCATATCAAACCTCAAGAGAATCAACGCTTCTCAACATCCAAGGCAACAACAATTGCCAATGACATCCTTCACTCCGAGCTCAAAGGCAAGGTAGATGAAAAGTTAGTAGAAGAATGGTCTGACTTTGGTGATGAGTTTGAATCATTAAGTAAGGACATTGCCGATAAGATTAAGGAGGAGTGTAAATCGTCAATGAACATACCACGATACAAGGTCATTGTTCAGGTAACAATTGGTCAGATGAAAGATCAGGGTGTCAAGATTACAAGTCGTAGTTTGTGGGATACTTCTACTGATAACTATGCTACAGTTTCTTTTCAGAATGAACATGTTTGGGCATCTGCCATTGTCTTTGGATTGTATACCGATTGAATTGGTTGAGTTGAGTTGAGTTTAGTTGATGGCTTTGATGTGTGTGTTGATTGTCTATCGCCTACTAAAGCTCTACAAATACACTAATGCCGTTACTATTACTAATGCAATAATGTTACCTCTCGTTCACTACTTGTTACTTTCTTCTTCTCTTATGTCTCTTAATACACTACTACTACCATATCAGATACACGAAGCAAACAAGACTTGAGAAGAAGTATACCCAGCTATTAGCCGCAATATTGCTTCCACTGTTGCATAAATTGCCATCTTTATCTTCAGAATAGCATGGTTTAGGACAGCAGTCACGTACTTCATCAATCACATAATAATTATTCACATATGTACATCCTTCAGGAGTTCGTTCACAATCCATTAGGTTTGATGGACACTCAAATGTTGATCCCCACTCTTTGGGCTCACATGTATCACCCATTTGTTTCACACCATACATCTCATTTAGAGCTGGAACAAGTTCTTCTACACTTTGTTTGTTTGGAATAATACCTACTTCAATACATTCTCCTTTATCATTGCATAAACTTTTAATTTCTTCACAATATGCCTTTATATTATCTGACACATCAAAAGTTTCACATACTTTCAAGATATCTGAATTAGGTACCCAAGGCGAGATACGAGAGTCGGTATTTGTAAATACTAACTGACGATGAAAGATATTTGCAAATTGAGAGCATATACTGGATCCATACTATTGACAATCGATGTATTAAGTACCGTCTCATTACATAATCCATATTCTGATGCTTTAAATCTGAGTAGAGTATTCGCCAATGGACCATCTTCCTCGGACAGTCGACCCATCTCGAGTTCTAATAAAGGATCATAATATTCATCGTCTTCTGGGTCTTGTGGCCAATCAGGACATATGTCATGTGTAATTCCCAATCCATCGGGACGAGGAATCATACCAGCAGAAGTACCCTCTTCATTCATGAACACACGCCATAGCTCATGTTTGAGTGGATTCTTACAGTCTGGAAGATATGTGTTTGGTAATGGCGAATGATATCCCTCCCGACTGCCATCATCGATTGATGTGCAGTTGCCGCTTGGATTTGTACCATTGAATTGCAATTGAGCTACCGCAGCTAAGATTTGCTTCATAATAAGTACCAATATAAGTAGAGTATTTGATTTCATCATCATCTACTATCACCCTACCACCTCAACAAGGTAAAGATACTATGCCAATTTGCAATATGAGAAGCCCATTTTCAAAACTTGCATGCAGCGTTGCCATATTAGTTTAGCGATTCGTACAATACATTGTTTCAGTTGTAGCTTTTGTTGGATATTGCTTTGCCAATAGTTGCTGCAACATCTAGCAGTACTGATGGATAGCAATACTCATGACGTTGTTGTCTCTTTTGATGGATAAGATCTACACAAGCGAGTTTTTGGTGGTATTAAGAAGAAGAGAGATGATATTATGCTGTAGTCGGCTTGCTCTACTCGATATCTACTTTTCACATGCTTTTTAATGCCAAAGTACCACTGATATGTAGTAGAAAGTACTAATGGAATCTATGCCATCTCCTAATCTATCATATCTAGACGAGACTAATACTAAGACGACGCTTTCACATTGTCCTCTTTTCTCCTCTCACTCTCTCCCTTTGATAGTCTTTCCCTTTGATTTTGATTCTCTTTTAACCCTTTCAATGAGCTAATACCTACTGCATATAGAATCGTTCCATGCATATAATTATCTAAACAATAAGATTGTTAGCACAGGTTGCTCCCGCCGGAAGTTCAGAAGATATCCCACCGTATTCTCTCAATCGTCGCCATTGCTCTTATCGTCAACTATAGTATACTACATAGCCCCGTCTTCTTACTACTATTGATAAACCCTACCAATGATGATAAAGCAATACCAATAAGGATTGATATCAATGGTGCAAGAAAGGGGCACCTAATGATATGGTATTATCCCACCATATTGCTCGAGTAGTTTCAGTTTCATAATGTTGTCGTCTTGTCATTTGGAAGAAAATTTAAGTTTTGTTGTGCTGTGTAGATATGTAGAGCTGTTTTCTTAAGGCTTTGCAATTCCAAATTGGTGCCGAGATGAGAAAGTGCCGAAGATGTGTTGCTTTACTATCAATAAGATGATGTAGAGGAGGAGAAGAGATTGCTGAGAGATGAGGAGGCAATATGGTGGTGAGATGGAATTAGTCGAGGGTTTCCCTTTGATTCTCTTTTTTACTTAAACCCCTCAATGAGTGAATACCTACTACAAATAGAATTGGTTCCCTGCATAATCATCTAAATAAGTTGTTAATGCTTGGAAGTTGTCGTATTGCAATCATTTAGAAGTTACCCATTGTTATCACACAAGCCGTCTTTGTACTACTATTGATAACTCCCATTCCTAGTCATATCTTACTCCCCCCCTTCAAGACCTACGACTCGTCATAACATTTATTTGCATGCCATACTTTTGTCATTCGTTATCGTCACCAATTCAAGTATCAAATGTAGATGTGACCAGTCTTTGCATCACATCCCATGACGGATGCCAACAAACATTGGATTCGAGACATAACCATAATCATAATTGCTTCTTGATTTATTATTCCTCCAATATTCAAGCACTACCTCCTTCAATGGAGACTTGACCCATCCTACTGTGTTCAAACGATCTACACCTGCTTTCTGATATAATGATGGTAAACTATCCATGGGCACCTCAAATAGGATCTTATAGTTGCATCCCGGTTGAGGTTCGTATAAATCACCAAAGTATTGTAGATTGCCACTTTCTGAAGTTTCTACAACAACGCACGTATATTCCTTATAGCCCGTCGTGTTATCAGTTCTTCCATAGAATACATCAATTCGAGGCATGATTTACCAGAATATAAATTCTATCTCAATCGCTGTAAAATTCGTTGTTTGCTTTGTAGTTACTGTTAACCAATGTGATATCTATCGATTGTTAAGGTTTATTGCAATACCAATCCATCCTTTTATCAGGGTGCTGATAATGATATCTCTGCAATTCTTTGCATGAGAGGATGAGCGGAGCGAGAGCCGAGAGGCTCAATGTCAACAAATTAGTACAGCCCTCGGTATCTTTTCTCATTTGCAAATATATAAGCAATGACCCTCTCAATCACTCAGTGCTTCTCATCATGTGATGGGCTGAATAGAATAATATCCTTCCTATCAAACACTAATGCATAGAAGGCAGAGGATGTAGCACTGACACGATAAGAAGGATAGGTAAAACAGAACTCAAAACATATATCAATTGCCTATCCCACTTTATCCATCGATTGCAAATTGCAAATCAACATATTATATGCTGACAATCAATACAATGGGTTTCATCACCGATAGTAGCAGTAGTAGTCGACGAATGGCATTACCAACAGCCATAAAGTTGATATGCAAAAGCAAAAAGAACAATACCTTCAAGAAGCTAAACAATGATGATCAAACTAAATCAAAACTCAATCACTATCTAGAAAAGCAATCGTCGTCATCTGATGAAGAACAGTCGTCAATATCATCGTCATGCTCTGATACACTTGCTACTTCGTTAACATCTGATCTAAGTAGTAGTGAAAGAGATAGTGTACTAACCATCGATTGCAGTACATCATCCTCAGAAGGTATCCTCATCGATAGTAGCAATTGCAATAACCATATCAAGAAGAAGAAGGCTGTACACTTTCTAGATGGGGGCACAACACAATGTCAACAACAAAACAACATCTCTTTGGTAACAGAAGTACATACAAGACCATTCTTTACATACCAACAAAAAAGAGAACTGTTCTATACTCAATATGAATTGTATCGATTTGGTAGATTAAAACGAACAATAGATTTGATTGAGAAGAATAGAAAGTTTTATGGTATCAATTGTGACATATGAAGAGTGTAGTAAGAGAAGATACAGGAGAGATGGTAGGAGACAGTATTCTTTGCTATGCATATGTTGTCTACATACAATTTTCATAGTCCAGGTACATAGGCTTCTTCTGATTATATCTAAGTTGTTAAGCAAAACAAATAGATATCAAGATACTTCTATTTCTATCCTTGACACATGTGAAAGTAGCTCTATCAATCTAACTAAGCCTAAGATTCATAACTTTGTTTATGAAAGATCTACTTACTTTTAATAGATCTATATTGAATGGAAGATATACCTTTGAGAGTTATCTCTCATTATTCAGGTATCATGGTGTGATTTCTCCAGAAGCACAAACAGGCGAACGTTCAACTGTAGAAGCAGGCATGATCTTGTATGTCGGGGCAGCTTCTTCTTGAACAACTTCTTGATTTGTTGGTACGACATTTACTCTTCTTAGACTCAATAACTTTGTAGATCTATCTCTAAAGCGTTGTCTACACGCATTGATGAGAGGGGAATTTGATACATCAATACCGATTGTATCGGATATGACTTGAATGAAGTTTCTCTTCTTATCATATGATAAGGTTTCTTGAGGTATGGTATCAAGAGAGTTGAGTAGAGCTGCTACGGCAATAGTTGATGAGCGTAAAGATACACATGCATAGTCTTCGACTGCAATCTCTATCTCACTTTGAGAATCGGCATATACTTTGGATGCAACCGATGTTGAACTTGAGGTATCTTTGTCGGGTAGTAGTTGCAGCATATGATGGATAAACTGATGTGGAGTAGGCCCGTTCATCCTCCATTGTAAACCTTTGAGAATGTTCTTCTCACAGGCAATGATATCATCGATGCTGTGTACACCTCGTGACAAGGCACTACACATCGATATACTCAATGCGGTAGGTTCGGAAATCTTGATTGCAATGTAGAGACAAGTAAACGATATGAGTTGATACTCTCGACGGTTGTATCTAGCTCGTTTTGCTTGAGGAACTGTTGTACTCATAAATCGATCTAGGTAGGACATCGCAACGATGGCCGTCTCTCGTTGCAATTGTGCAGTTTCTATGATGTGCATCATCCATGTAAAGATTTTGGTACGGAAGATCGTCATGTTGATGTTGCTCTTTGTCTTTGCATTACTTGTGGTAGTTTGTCGTAAGGGTGTGCTTTTGTAGTGTTTCTCTTGACTCAGCATGGCAGATAGAGTAGCTTTACATCCATTATTCTTGTTATCGATGTCAAATGAAGATATGGAAGAGTGCTGATCGGTGGCTTCAGTCTTTGGTTGACTTGATGTTAACATTGACATTGACATGTTCCTGGATATGTTAGTTTTACTTTATTTGAATTTGGGGTGCTAGTGCTATTGCTATTGTCGATGATGATATGCCGATCAATTGTATATTGTGCTGTAGATAAGTATATGAGAGTGCGGTGGGAGAGGCTGTGCTATGGTGATCAATACTAATACTGCCTACTGCTCTCTACAAAAAAAGTAAAGAATATTTTGTACTAGAATTCAGTATTGGCTAAATTTATGAATGGGGGCATGCCTGTGTAGCGGCAGAGTTCAGAGATGTGAGAGAGGGGCCACATCTTATGTGAGTTGCCACTATTCAGAGCTGAAGTAGACAACTAGATAGGCCACTAAATAGCAGGATGAGTATGTAGTCGGCATCACACATACCAGAGACTCCCCAAACCCATTTCTCAATACTGGGCCTAGGTTGTTAACATGATAATTTAAAAGGGATAGAAAGAGTAGCCACATATTCTACATAGGAATTTGTAGACTTTGTACCAGAGATTCGCACTCATTGGCAGTAGTTAATCATGCCTCGATCATTGCCTTTGTTAGGCAGTACGTATTTATCTTTAAAATCTCTAAAACGAACATTATCCGGTAATTTTAGTGTTTAGTAATTCGAAAGTATCTAAAGATTGTAATAATATAAGAAGAGTTCGAGCTTAATAATCTATGATAAAACTTACACGTGGAGTGTTTTTAACCCGAATGTTATAGGGTTATTAATTTACTGTATCCTGGATACCATTTATTCAAGATTTGAAGGAAAGAACCATGCTAAAACTGGCCACTGATCATCTGCATTAGTTTGTTAGTAACATCACTAGCTTGGTTTGTTTGGCATTGCCACTTGTATGTGCTTCATTATTTGCTACTGCTAACACATCTTACTACGCTATCACATACACAATCGTCAACTGCTGAACTGCTCATAAATTTAATTATCAATCGCCTAACTCTCCATCAACATACAAACTACATCATCGTCGCTATTGCCATCTCTCCTGCCCAATCTATCGCATCCTTTTATCATCGTTAACATCATCAACTGCAATAATGCCTCGTCGATCCAAGTCCAACCCTAACGCTGAAGAAGCCATCGTTAGACCCAAGCGTCCTCTATCAGCATACAACTTATTCTACCGATACAAAAGAAGCAAGCTCCTCAAGGCATACAATGCAGGTGATAAGTCCAAGGAAACGATCATCCGTATTACCGGTACTACACCCGGTCTTGAAGATCATTCCAATGTTGTATCAGCAATGACATATGAGCAAACTGTCGAGTTATCACGTGCCGAAGTCCGTGCAGTATTGCTTGATAAGTTGGCACCCGCTGATACGAGTAAGCGTTGCCATCGTAAGACGCATGGTGCTATGACGTTCCTCGAGATGAATAAGATTATGGTAGGATCATGGAAGTCTATTAGTGATACCTCACGTCGGTAAGTTATGATTAGTTTAGTTGTTCATATCATCATTATGACTATGATATCATATCATAATGATATGCTCACATCTTATGATTATGCACACAATGTTGCTCACATCTTATGTTCATATTCTCTATCATTCATAGTGTCTTTGAGGAGCTAGCAGAAGAAGGCCGACGCTCATACAAGAAACGTCTAGCTGAGTTTGATGAGAAGTATCCCGATTGGGAAGAGCCTCCTCCCAAGAAGAAGAAGAGGATGAGTAAGAAGAAGAGTACCGACTCTGATACTTCCTCCGCAACTCCCGATGACACACCAAGTAACATCAACCCCAAGATATATGCTCGTATCGTTAGTGATCTTAGTTCTGATGATGATATGCTATTCTACCCTGATACTACATCTTCGTTTGAAAACAGCTATGCCACGAGCATGCCATCGTTACCACATACTACCCCGGTCGGCAACTCCAAGCCCTCGGCGATGTTCGTCACACCCGAACAAGTTGCCAAGCCTACCTTACCTTCTGGTCAGTATATCTCACGTATTGCCGCACCTGTCGTACCTGAGAGTATCTCCTCAACATACTTTGATTGTTTGGACTTTGATCTAACAAAAGAAGAGTCTGAGGAAAGAGCACATCTTGCATCGTTCGGTGAACTTCCGAACATTTTTGATCATGTTATGAAGAGTGAAGAGGAAGTACCACCCTCAAGTGTCTGTTCAACAAGTAGCGAGGAAATCGAGGGTATGTGTACCATGGCTGATGTCTTTCCTCAATTGCCATTCTTGCCTGCCGAGAACCCGAAGCAGCAGCAGTACAAGACGGAGGAATCGGTTCACGACTTTGCCTTTGCTCATTCGGTCTCTGCATTGGATGACAATCTTCACGCTGCCTTTCCAACAGCTGCATGAATATGAGTGTCTTGTCTATATGTTTGGGGTAGAGTTGTATCAACTAGCGTCAAGGCTAGATACTTGTGTTGTTTAGGAAAGTACTATGTACAGTATCATATAAAAATAAAGCAAACCCACGAGGATACCTCCTGTTTTCTCTGTATAACGATCTCTATATGATAGAATAGAGATGCTACAAACCATCAGTACTTTCTATACCACATACCATTAGTACTTTTGCTTTGAACAGCGGGTGAAAAGTAGATATATCGAGTAGAACAAGCCAACTACTATCATGTCTCTCCTCGCCTCTTCTTCTTTTCATACCACAAAAAGCTCGCTAACACTCCAAAAGATACAACATCAACTACACATGATGATGATGCTGCAGGCAGCCATCCACCAGTGCTATGGGGCAGCAAGTTAGTATGCCATCTTCTTTGTTGAGTAGTAAACCTACAACTGAAACAATGTACGAATCGACGGCTAGACAAACACTGCATGCAAGATTTTGAATGGGCTTCTCATATCATATTTGCAAAATTCGCATCGTAGTTGTTGCTGATATTAGAAAGTAGGGTGATATATATGATGATGATACAATTAAATACTCTCCTTATAATATTGATGCTACTCATGAAAATCTTAACTGCGGTAGCTCAATTGCAATTCAATGGTACAAATCCAAGCGGCAACTGCACATCAATCGATGATGGCAGTCGGGAGGGATATCATTCGCCATTACCAAACACATATCTTCCAGACTGTAAGAATCCACTCAAACATGAACTATGGCGTGTGTTCATGAATGAAGATGGTACTTCTGCTGGTATGATTCCACGTCCTGATGGATTGGGAATTAAGCATAAGATATGTCCTAATTGGCCACAAGACCCAGAAGATGATGAATATTATGATCCTTTATTAGAACTTGAGATGGGTCGACTGTCCGAGGAAGATGGTCCATTGGCGAATACTCTACTCAGATTTAAAGCATCAGAATATGGATTATGTAATGAGACGGTACTTAATACATCGATTATCAATAGTATGGATCCAGTATATGCTCTTCAATTTGCAAATATCTTTCATCGTCAGTTAGTATTTACCATTAAAGAGAATCGTATCTCGCCTTGGGTGACTAACTCGGATATCTTGCAAGTATGCGAAACTTTTGATGTGTCAGATAATATAAAGGCACATTGTGAAGAAATCAAAAGTTTATGCAATGATAAAGGAGAATGTATTGAAATGGGCATTATTCCAAACAAACAAAGTGTAGAAGAACTTGTTCCAGCTCTAAATGAGATGTATGGTGTGAAGCAAATGGGTGATACATGTAATCCCGAAGAGTGGGGAGCAACATTTGAATGTCCAGCAAACCTAATTAGTTGTGGCCGACCTCCAAAAGGGTGCAAATATGTGAATAATTATTATGTGATTGATGAAGTACGTGACTGCTGCCCTAAACCATGCTATTATGAAGACAGTGATGGCAATGACTGTGTTCGAAATGAGAAAGACAAGGTTGGTGACAAATGTGATCCTAATGAGTGGGGAACAACGTCGTGTTTATTTGGAAGGCGAGACCTGGAGTGTATTGATCCTCCAGCAGGATGCAAGTATGTGTTTGATCATACTGTTCTAAATAGGCATCTTGACTGCTGTGCTGAACCATGCTACGCTGTCGACGGTGATGGTAGGGCTTGCCCTCGAGAGACTCAAGGAGGGCTTTGGTCTACAGATTCGTCTTCAAAAGTTGGTGATGGATGTGTGACTGAATCGTTTGGGTGTCCAAGTATAATGTGTGGGCCATCTCCAGAAGGATGCTTGTCTTTAACAAGTCTTGCAATCAATATAAATGGCAATTGTTGTCGTAGCTGTTCTTCTGTAGATATTGATGGCAATTTATGCAACAGTGGAAGCAATATTGCGGCTAATAGCTGGGTATACTTCTTCTCAAGTCTTGTTTGCTTCGTGTATCTGATATGGTAGTAGTAGTGTATTAAGAGACATAAGAGAAGAAGAAAGTAACAAGTAGTGAACGAGAGTCTTAGTACAGAATAGTATTAGTATTAATGATTCATTAGTGATAGTAAAGGCATTAGACTAGGCAACAATCGACACACCGCATATATGAAAGCCATTAAACTACCAACTCAACTCAACTCAATTTCAATCGGTATACAATCCAAAGACAATGGCAGATGCCCAAACATGTTCATTCTGAAAAGAAACTGTAGCATAGTTATCAGTAGAAGTATCCCACAAACTACGACTTGTAATCTTAACACCCTGATCTTTCATCTGACCAATCGTTACCTGAACAATGACCTTGTAACGTGGGATGTTCATTGACGATTTACACTTCTCCTTAATCTTATCGGCAATGTCCTTACTTAATGATTCAAACTCATCACCAAAGTCAGACCATTCTTCTACTAACTTTTCATCTACCTTGCCTTTGAGCTCGGATTGGAGGATGTCATTGGCAATTACTGTTGCTTTGGATGTTGAGAATCGTTGATTCTCTTGAGGTTTGATATGATATGTTGGTAAGATGATATCAGTCGTATTGGTATTGACAGTAGTGGTAGCGGTGGCGTTTGGGGGTTGGGGTGGCTGTGTTTGTTGTGTTGTGTAAGGTAGGAGAGAATTAGTTAGTGAAAGTGAGACCAAGAGATGCTAGCTGACAATGACAAGCAAACACTCACCTCTTCGTCCTCAGGCTTAGTCTCGACTGCTACTACTTCCACCGTCTCTTCTGTTGCCAACTTCATCTTGGCTATATTAATGTCAGTCAATTAGTATCGAAGCAAAGAAATGACAATCGAGTGAGTGTTGCTCTTCTCTCTCTCTGTTGTGTCTGTCATTTCATTTTCATTTTAGTAGCTACATACTCATACGTACAACTTGCTCACATCTCACAGCTATCATCTTCTATCAAACAAGATAATGAATAAACCAACACAATATAGAAGCTAACAATAGCCTAGCTCATTACTGATTTAGTAGACAATAATGCCATCAAGGAAGAGAGCCAAGGGTAAGGCACGTAAAGCCAAGGCTAGAGAAAGTAATTGCAATCTAATACTACATAATGAAAGTGTTTGCCGACATGGTTGTGAGGTGATTAGTAAAGATGACCTGTGTTACAAGTTTGTTGAGCAGTTAGAAGTGGAAATGAAAGCGGTCATTGATGATTTATCAATAGAGGCGAATTCACTTAACTTTTCTAATCAGACAATCAAACGTTTAAAAGCAAGCGAGGAGTACAAAATGATTTGGGATAGCGATGAGGAGACTCAACTAAAGCTTCAATCTCTCTTCATTAATCTCGGTACAAACATTTTGCTCCGAGATGATAGTATTGATAAACAACGCTTTGCTCACTTACCGTCAGCATTAGCTGTTGCCGGTGGTCGTGAAATTCGACTTGGATTTGCTAGCATAATAGCAATGGTCATCGTTTGTTGTCATGATGACTACGATGTAAAGCAAGCTTTGACTGTTCTCAAAAGTAGGATAGCTTTACGTGACTTGAATGATGGGTTACATTATGATATTATCAAGTTCTTTCACAAGCGGAGTACTTGTCAATGCTTAGAGAAACTTTACTTACAAGAAAGAGCCAAGTCGAGACGAGCTCTATGCAACTACTGCAAGGTTAGGAAAGAACGTAGTCAACTATATCTTTGTTCAGCTTGTTTATACTTTTACTACTGCAGTGAAGAATGCCAGGCAGCTGCATGGCCTGATCACCAAGAAAAGTGTAATGCATTAAGGGGCCGTGGTTGCTCTTCCTCTTTTCATACCTAACATAATATTATTCTCCTAAACCTACTCGTCTTCTTCTTCTACTCTTCTTCTATCTCACAACGAAAGGACATACTGACCTTCAATCTTGAATATCTTATTATAACTGCTACTTCTGTTCGATCCTTGAGAAGAAGTTGATGATCTTCTCCTACTCTTTGATCTTCTCCTTTCCTTCTTTTGGACTTTTACCTCCTCTTCTACCTCCTTCTCCTTCAGCTCCTGTTGTTGTTGTTGATGTTGCTGTGGCTGCTTCTTCTGCTTCTGCCGCTGATGTATGGATTGATCATCCACTTCTTTAAGAAGAGAAGACAATTGCAACTTATAACAAACAGGACATTCCTCCAACAACGTTAACCATTTGTTCGTCTTGGTACTATATCGTTTTAAATGTACATAGGAATGATGTGGACAACATATATCTGGGAAGGATATTTCCATTTGATGTACTGAAGGAGAAGGAGAAGAGAGATCTTCTTCTTCTTCGGTATGATCGTCACATGTGGTTAGGGTGTTAGAAGCAGTGCCTGATGAGATTCGTCTTGTTGGTAATGTACATTCTTGAGTATTACTCATAGCAGCAGCAGTTTGAGATGCAAGTTGATTGATATACGCTTGCTTCTCTTCCAATGTAGGTACTAACTCCACATCATCATCATTACTATTATTATTCGACTGACGTTTGGTAGCTGTTAATGTCATATTCGAAATATTAGTAGTAGTAAGTAAGTAAGTTGTCATTAGCTATCACTTAGAATCTACTTCATATAGATGGAATGTATTTGCTGCTAATCCTCAACCAGAAATGTGCTTGACAGAGTAAAGTCCAACTTAAAAGATTCTATATCTTTTTCTCTACTCTCTATCCTTCTTTATGCAGTTAAAGGCAGACACGAAAGACAT
>Ga0214477_100121_pt1 | contig 52419 bp, 40 predicted proteins | sample M1_20Mar14CPVII9_FD_165058 | JGI IMG/M metagenome (GOLD analysis project Ga0214477, IMG submission 165058) | Marine eukaryotic communities from Monterey Bay, California, United States - M1_20Mar14CPVII9sort6BwellC16 | ecosystem: Environmental > Aquatic > Marine > Unclassified | place: USA...
AGGAAGTTATAGATAACGATGATGATAATAAGAAGGAAGAAGCAGAAGAAAAGAAGGACGAGAAGAAGACTGGCGACACCAAACTCAAGCTTAATCCCAATGCCAAAACTTTTTCCTTCAATCCTGGAGCAAAGACTTTTACCCCTACATTTTCGGCACCTCCGCCAGCAGCTCCGATGCAGGCTTTGCCACCCATGGATGGTCAAATGATGCCACCTCAAGAATATCCCGGCGGAGCTCCAATGATGGGTGGCATGGGTGCTCCCCAATATCCAATGCCCGGTGAGTAACTATATTTCTATTGTTTTTATTGTGCCCCTCTCATCCCATAATGCTAACTTTAATACGTCTTTCAATTTACCGATTCAGGCGGCATGATGCCAGTACATCCACAAATGCGACAGCAATATCCACCAGGTCCCTATGGACAACAGCCTTTACCACCAATGCCCCCACAACAAGGGGGTGGTGCACCTCAAACAGCTCCACAAGGGCCTGATGATGGTGGTTCAGTTAACACTGGAGAGTCTGATAATGCCACTCCTTCACAACAACCACAACAGCAGCAGCCATACATGCAACAGCCTGGACCCTATGGCGCTCCTCCACCCGGAGCCTACCCCTATGCGCCACAATATGGACAAATGCAAGGCAGATACCCTATGCATCCTGGTCAACAGATGCATCAGCCTGTTTTGCCTCCGGGAGGGCCAAGGCCTATGTATCCCCAGCAATACATGGGCGGCGCACCTCAAATGATGTCACAGTATCCTCCACAACACATGGGTGGTGGACCTATGCATCGTAATCAGCCATATTACAATGGTCCACCTCAAGGATACAATCCGCAGCAGCATGGGGGCAATAATCCCGACCAAGATAATAAGAATAGAAATAACAACAACAATCATATGGGTAAAGGTCAAGGAAGAGGTCATAAGAATCGCAATCAAGGAGGCAAATACCAAGGTCGTGGAGGACGAGGCGGAGGAGGTAATAATAAGCATTATCAACACCAAAATAGCCAAGAGAGTGGTCACTCTGGAGGAAACAAGTCTTCTAATGATGGAGGAGGAGGCAATGACAAGAAAGCCCAAGAGCCGAAAGCCCAAGAGAAAGCTCAAGATGTTTCGGCAGCACCAGAAAAAGAGTAAGAGCTGAAACATAACATATGATAAGTAAAACTAAATTGCTTATGAGTCTCTTATTAAGTATTACGTGAATGAAGATGCACTGCTACTACAACAAACCAGTTTGAAACTCCCTCATTTTGTCCATAGAGTGTTCATCCGGTGATCTATGTTCTAGATAGCTTGGCTGTTCGTCGTCCTTCTGTTTTGCTGTGGCACTACTTCTTCTACTATTGGCCAGTAAGTTTGAAACAAGCGACGGAACTGCAGATGATATTGAAGATCCAGCAAGAGACCCGGCTTCACTAAATGAGTAGTATCTACCAGACTTTGGTTGTGAATTAGATGACACGGAAGAGGTTGAACGATGTATCGTTTGTTCGTGATGTTGTTGAGTAGTTCCTTGAGAACTATATGTTTGTGCTACAGATTGTGGCGGCGGTGACAGTCCTATTTCTCCTACTGCCTTTGTCAATATTTCTCGTTGCTTGGTAGTGAGGAAATCATTGCGAAAACTCAATGTCAGTGGTCTCCCTCTTGCTTGTATCGACTTCCGTACGGACTCAAACGTCCAATTGCCAACTGTAATAGGTATACCGTCAAAGGCCACAAGACGGCTTCCTGTTCTTGGACGTACATTATTGCTATCGTCGAATCCTACAAAACCACATACTAGTACCGCATCCACGGGGATCGTTGGGAGACATTCAAGGTTATCTTGCTTATTCTTCTTCTTTGTATTTTGTGATATGGAAGCAATTCGTCTCAATTCTGAAGCCGTTTGGTTTGTCTCAACGCCGTGATCTGCAGTCATGGCCTCTGTTAATAGACCCGGTCCTTTGCTTTGATTAGGTACCTTTTGGAATTGAAGTCCAATCTTCTTGCTGTAAAATGTAATATGATATACCTTACCATCGTCTCCAATGCTAGAATTTGATCGGTTTGGATGAGGAGTCTCTCCCATATCTCTAAGAGGGCATTCAAGCTTTGTAGTTGCATTGCCATTATCTGTTACTCTTGACCGTGAGGACTCTGAATACGAGGACGCAACAGTCGAGGCTTCCACTGGAGATTGTTTACTTGTAGTTGATTCTCGTTGCTCTCGGAATCGATCGTCCAAGTTTTGATTGACGTGCTCTGTACCAGGTGCTTCTTCATAATGAAACACGTCGTTGAGAATACTTGAACCTTGTGTCGATTCTTCTGCGGCATAGCTTAGTTCGGCATTGTCATGTTCAACAGTATCTACTTTTTTGTTATTTGGTTTAAGAGGATCTGTTGATTCAGTTTCTTCGGTAGACACTAGTGCTACTTCTGACTCATCATCTTCTTCATCGTTATCATCCAATAATGAGGCTAATGGTTTGTTATCTTGTTGAGATAAAGTGTTGTTTATTGCTCGTATTCTAGTATGGGGGGATAGATCCAATATTCCTTTCTGAGGTGAATGGTTATATCTTCTTTCTGGTGATTTGCAGCTAGCCTGCAGGCTAGCCTGAGTGCTGCTAGCTTGTGCAAAACTATCATGGTCATCTCCAACCTCTGAGGGATCAATACCATTCAATGTTAGAAACTGCTCACTCAATCTAAGACCCGACATTACATGTTCTTCGAGTTCTATTACTAAACGCTTTTCTTCATCGTTCATTCTTCTTTTTGGTGGTTGAGTGAGGGATGCAGTGTCTGAAGCTTCCCCAACTCGACTACTGTTGGTAGATTGTAAGTCATGTAGAGCAGATTGTTTTGAAACATTCTCTTCGGCGGTAGCATGCAAAGACTTGACTTCCTTGACAAGTATCCTCTTCTCTCTCTTTGTTTTCTTCAATTCATCCTGCATTGCACGATTATCTTCCCAAACTTTAGATAGTTCTCCTTGTGTACTCTTAGCTTGTAGTTCTGCTTCTCTCACTCTTTGTTCCAGCTCTGATATGCGTTGATTTGTGTTCTCTTCTCTCTTTGATACAAGACTGTAGTTCTCACTAAGCTTTTGGAATGCTCCCGACATGTCATCAAAGTTGGAATCGTTCACTTCAAGACCTGCAAGTGATTCTATTAGAAACTCTGATGATGAAGTACTACCCTCATGTTGCTGAGTACTTGTCTTTACCAATAACCTAATAGCTTCATTCAAATTATTATACTTTGTTTCCCATACCTTTGCTTCTGATATTGATATATTCCGTTGACGTTCGGCATCATCAGCTCTCATTTCTGCCTCACAAGCCGATGTTTCCCATCTGGTACTAATTGATTTCATCTCTTCAAGGTTTGTACTTAATATGTTAACCTCATTTCGTGCATATGATAATCTTTCCGATTGTAACTTTGCCATCCATCCTCTGCCTATTTCTTCTGTCCTTGCTTCTAATACAATACTCTGCCGTTGAAAGTTTCTACCTTTCTTTGTAGATGAACTTGATGTTCTTGATGACGTATCGGTTGATGCATTATCATCATCGTTATCTATAACTTCCTCATCAAATAACAACTCAAATCGAAATGTTCCATCAGGAAGTGTATTAATCTCACGTACTTCACATCCCTTCCTTCCTTCTTTTTCATTATCATCCCATATCATATCCAAATCGATACATCCTCGAGGTTCAACATCATTCGGACTCATAAAGTAATATAAATGTGTTGATGGTTTCAAGACAAAGAATCGTCGTTTAAACTTTGGTATATTCCTCCCTAACTTTTTGAGATATCCTGATAGTGGTGCACTCTTTGCAAATTGCAGTGCAGTGCATTCATTATTGGTGTTGCTGTTAATGTTAGTGCTTTGTTGTTCATCATTTAACTCTTTGGGAGTAGAAGATGGAAGTAATTGTCTAGGATCCATATTCGGTACACCTCGTAATATACTGCTAAATCGACCACTAGAAGATGTTGTATTAGCTTCAGATGGAGTGTATATACTATTCCCATCTTCATCTACCAATCTAGCAGAGAAACCACCACCTCCCGGGGTTGTTAGCATTGAAAAGTTAAGTGAGTTCTTTGGTGATATAAATTGATCAACTTGCTGATCATCATTATACTGATCTCTAGTACTACTGCTGCTATTGCTACCTCCTAAGATCAACACCTGCTGATTAGATGACGAGGATCCTCTGACGGGTGACATTCTTGTATCCTCTGCAAATCGTATCGTTCCATACTGATGTTGTGACTGTTTTATATTATCATCTCTTATATTTGTAGTATGTGAGTCTGTTGTTCTATGACGTCTACGCCCTTGATTGGCACTTAACTTGTGCTGTTGTAACGATTTTCGTATATTATGATTATTATTATCTGATGCGTCATCCTCTTCCATTGCAAAGTATCCTTCATGGTGGTGTGGTTGTTTATAATTCATATTGTTCTCTCTAATTCACATAAGGTACATACACCATAACTTCAAATTTTATATGCTATGTTTTTGTATGATGCTAATATACTAATAATATATAACCGATTGAAAAACTCCTAAGCAGATACTAGCAGATGCCACTCCTACACAATACGAGATTATATCTATGTCTAAGCCGCCGCGCTGATTAGCTTGGCACCATCTCAATTTCTCAATTTTTAATTTGTTCAGGTTAATACTTACTTAATATTCTCTTATCAAGAACCTACCTTCGTGCGCCTTGATAGGCATGGGCGGGAGATTATCCGTGGTTTAGAAGGATGAAGCTCTAGAGGTGTAGGTTAGATAAAATCACTACAGCTTAGATAACAGAAATCAGAAGTACAAGTAGCAAGTCCGTACATATATCAAACAAAAGTTTACATATACTAGCATTACATATCTAATCTATGACCATAATTTATTTATAGCCCTGATACCTTGACAGAGTCTAGGAGTATATCATCTTCGCTGTCGTTGCCAGCTACTCTAAAGCGGATCCATAATGATTGAGCGCTTGAAGTCTCAAACTCTATACTCTCGTCGTTCCATACATTATTTTGGAATGCATCACCGCTTCTCCAACATCGCTCTCCTACAATCTTTCCACTATCGAGATTGTAATCGAGACACAAGTGGTCGGAACTATCTTCCATTGACTTGGCAAGGTAGCTAAATGATACCTTGATCTTGGCGTATCCCGCTGTAAGTGGGATTGTATTGGATGTTAACTCCGAGGCACCACCATTTCCATCTTGAATTCTAACAATACCAACTCTATCTTCAAAGGTTGGGTAATACTTTGCGTCATTACCATTCTGACCAAATAACCCGAACCCTCCAGCAAATGTCTCGTCAACAATCGTGGTATATCCTGACTCGTCAAAAACAACGCTCTCAACATTTCCACCACTATATGTGGAGTAACTTGAACAGTCAAAGTTGGAAGGAGGACTAGCACTGTTTTCACATGTATGCTTTACAACCCATTCGTATTGCGAAGATACGCGTGCATATACTCCAGGGTAGTCGTCATGAGCACAGCCTATCCCCCAACTCACAACTCCCACGAGTTCATCAGATCCTCCTTCATTCCTAATTACTAATGGTCCACCTGAGTCTCCTTGGCATGCGTCCTTCATAGCCTGGTGTTCGGCACAAAGCATGTTCTCAGAGATCTGATCTTTATAACTGTCCTCCCATCCCGACTCTGTACTTTCACTAGCATCACAAGCCTCGTTGGAAATAGTAGTAACCTCAACATGTTGAAGTTTATCCGCTAGCTCCGACTCTTCTTGATCAGGATCGATATCGCCCCATCCAATGACTGATACATCAACACCGGAGGAAATAACACTGTTAGTCACAACGGCGTAGTTTACCTCCTCAGTAGTAGGAGTCTTCAAAAACAACAACATGAAATCGTTATCGGTAGTATTATCATCGTATTCATCATGTACCAATTCAGTCTCTACCTCAATCTCTTCTCCTTCATTTTTATCACGAACATCATGTCGTCCTACAACAACATTGTACTTGCCACCAGCACAATGAGCAGCACTCAGTACTACATCGGGAGCAATTAATGCCCCACCACAGAAGTGTCCATAGTCATCTGCAAGTGATACAGTGTAGGAATATCGATCTTCTACTGCTTCCTCCCCACCGATGATACGAGTGTTATCTCCATCAAAGATACCCAGAGCTCGATTGTTGTTTGTAATGCCACGGATGGATGCAGCTGATACCACTGTATTATATAGCTGAGAGATTACAAATACCTTGGATAGATTCATGATGTATATTATTATGGTTGATGTTTATATCTATCAGTGGTTGATATGATAATATTTGGTGTTTGCAATGCAACAACTTTTGATTTATGAGCATTGAATTGCCCACAACCATTTTGATGGGATCGATCATAACTGGGATCAACGACGGCATGCATTGTGTGGGAGATGGAGGATAAGAGGCTATCGTAGCTATAATGTGGTTGCAAATAAAAAGAAGTATGATGAGATTTTATTCAGGTCGACGATACCGTTGCAAGTTTCTCTAGAGGTTAAGCCCTATACTAGGTTTGGATACCGATATTTGGTCGAGGCGGTTGATGGTAGATTAGTTGCCGTTATTTCAGCGCAGTAGTTAGGTGCTATTAATTATATGTTGGAAACATACCTACAGTTATACAGTGTATTCAGATTGTCATCGTAAGAGTTGTTGTTGATTTTTACTTTCTTTAATCTAAACGGGCAGTTCATTAAAACAACATTAACAGAAATCTAGTTGTTGATGATTTAAGTTTCTTTGCTAAACATAAGTTATCTATTTTGTGGCAGTTCAACATAACAACAATTTCTGTATAATTTCTGTATATAACAATGGGGAAGAAAGCCAGGGCGGCCGCGAGGGCAAGCGGTAAAAAGAAAGGTGGTAATAAGAAGGGAACATCGTCAAAGCATAAAACAACATCAGCAGCACCTGATCCCTTATCATTAATCAAGGGAAGGGTACCTCAAATTATTGCAACAAAAAATAATACAAACAAACAAAACTACCATACACTATATACTAAATACAAGTTATCAACACAACGATTTGTTACCTATATGCGTGAAAATGTTCCAGAAGATATAGGCGGCATGAAATCAGTTAATTTCCTTCTACCGGCGGTGGATTGGATGGCAAATAATAATCATGTTATTGATCCGAAGATATTAAATGATTTGAAACGATGTGTACGCATGAGACATCGTGTGGCAGAATCAGTGTTTGGTGGAGGAGATAAGAGTCACCAACACTTTTTGTGCTTACTTGTGTACTGTTGGACTTTGATGAGGACACTCCCTACAGGTGATGTTACGACGATCAAGGAGGAGGAGGAGGATCAAACAGATACAAATCGTTTCTCTATTTTCAATGGGGAAGAAGATAAGGAGAATGAGGAGGAAGATGAGGACGAGAACATCTTCCCAATTTCAGTACCACGACCAGAGCCAATGGATACTGAATCTTTAACTTTTGAGGAACTCCTAAAGTCTGATGACCGCAACGATGCCATCTTCTTTCTTCTTACTTTGGATGAACTCATGACATTGGTGATAGCGCAATATCGTGTCCTTGTTCGAAATGTCGGTAGCAACAGTAGACGGGGTATTTCTGATACAGCAATGATGGAGAACTTATTGGATAGCTCTATTGCATTTAACTTTGCGCTACAATCTGTTCAGCAACTTGAGATGGAGTTACAGGCTCAACACAGCCACCTTGATACACCATGTCGTCTGTTGGCTACACTTGCCCTACCTGAGCTTACAGTAGAGGTCGACTCAATCGTGAAACGGTACAGCTCTAAGAGTTGCGATCGTAGTGATATAATTACCTTCTTAGGCGATTGTATACAGTGCCGATTCCACAATCCCTCAGATTCATGGAACCGTGAGGGTTCAATTGTGAATGAATTTGTTGCTCAATATGAAATCGACACTGTTGGAAAATTGGAATTAGAGCAGCTGTTTCAACAAGTTCTATTAGCTACAAATCTTGAACTTCCCAATAAAGCAGACAAGGGTGTGGAGAGACTTCGAAAGATTGGAGAACAACGAGCAGGGAAACCTCATCCATCACACGAGTGGCTAGCTCATATGAATTACATTTCTGGGGACAGAGCCATTCATCATACAGTTCGTATGTTGCAATTATTTGGTGGAGTAATTGACAACTGTTCATCAGATAAGCTGATCCAACCCAACCCGAAGAACAAAGGTATGTTTGGGAAACACTGGACTCCTGGAAGTAGGACAAACAAGCTTCGTGATATGGACGAGATGTTGATGACTACTCTGCTGCCTAATTGGGCTAATATGTGCCGTCATGGTATCATGAGCAAGGTTGTGTTACCACGTGAAGATGAGCTTTGCCCATTCTTTGTACAGCTGAAATCATATGTCAATAATCCCAGGAAGACTGTTTCGTGGAGTTTTGCCTTCGGTGTTCATGCTGTATTGACAAGTTTTCTTGAGGTAGATGCTGCGCTACCTCGAATCATTGACATCAGTAAGCTTGTATTTGACAACTACTTTCAACAAGCTGTAAACAGTACAAAGCTCTTGCTCAATGAGAAATCGTCGAATATGAAGAATTCTCCGGCTTGGAAGGATAACCTCACACTTGTATCCTTCCTTCAAAACTTCGGTCTTGAAGTTTATGATGATCTGGCAATCTGGAATGTCCTCTGTGGTGGTACTAACTTTTCCATCTTAAGTTTCCTTGGTAATATTGAAGGAGGATGCTGCATGATTGATTGCCAAGGACAGCTTCGTATTGTCATGTACTTATATCATGGGCTAATCATTAATGGAATCATTGATGAAGATGACATACCTTTTCTAAAAACACTTTACAACGGCTTCAAGGAATGCAAGGCTCTATGGCTAGGTTCCTTGCCGAAGAAGGGAGAGCTTGTCAAACAATTTTGGAGAAGCTGGGGCATGGGGCTTGCTGAGTCGAAAGACATGGCAGAGGAAGCAAAGAACAAGTTTCAGGGTAAACGAGTGCCTTCTGGTAGTCTTTTTTCACAAGGTGGAAAAGTGAGAGGACGCAAGATGCATCCAATTGATCCAGAGGAGATATCAACCAGCTTTCGACGTGTTTGTGGTCGGGATTTCAGTGGTGCAGTTGATAAATACCATACACCAGAGCAAAAACAAAGAAGTCGAGGAATGGAGCAATATAATGTTGCAGTACGAACAAATGATACTCTCGATCATCTTGAGAATGAAATTCAGCTCTATTCTGTGAATTTTATACCAACTGCATATTACCTTGAGCAGTTCGTGTGCAGTATTAGTCGGATATTAGGGTGGGATAACTTGACGTTACCTTTTATGCTTGAGCAAAAACAAGATATGAGGCAAGGTGTTGCGATTCTTTTTGCACAACATGTATTGGGTGCACTTGATTTTGCAAATGATCCACTGAACTACACATTCATCAACTCTCCTGAGCTCGTGGCGGCAGCCCCTGCGCCCACCATTACCCAAGGCATATCTAGCTTCTTGATGGGATTCTTTGAAAAAGTACCACCTCAGAATGTATTGTGGTTCCAAGCAGTAGATTCAGGAGGTATGGAAGCTTGTACAAAGATAGAAACTATCTGATGTTGTTTTGGGGGTCTGTACATATGAGAATATATGTCTGAAGTAAAGGCAATCTTAAGTAATCTGTGTGTAGGTACTTTTTACCATCCCCAACATATCATACGAACATTGACATCATAGACTTGATCATCGTCTACCAATACTCCCGATGCACACACATTATCTAGTTTGTGTGTTACCCACTTGAGATGTTCCCAGTTGTTCTCTTTGAACATGTTGTTTAGTTCCTGTAGCTCTTCTACTTCTTTCAAGAAGTTTGTTTGGTGGAATTGCTGTGAATCCGTGCAAATTATCTTGGTAGGGGGTAAACCTTCTTCAAATGACCTCACAATAGCTTCATATAGTCGACGTCCAACTTGTGAAGCCAGCTCGGGATTATAAAGGACATCTGCTGCTATTAGGATGTCACATTCAGGCAGTACATCGTCTGAGAACAGATCAAAGTATCTTGCTTCAAAAGTATTGTCGATTCGGGTCTCTACCTCAGCTCCATGCTCAAGCAGTTTGAGAGTAAGAGGACTAATATCTGTCGCCACAACTTTGGCTCCAAGTAATGCAGCCGTTTGTGCTTCTACCCCCGTTCCTGCACCCAATACCAAGACGGTTGCATTCTTAAGAGGCGAAACTTGAGCTGAATAGTGCTTTTTCATAAGCTCATTTGAAGCGAGGATACTTCCTGGCCACATTACCACACCAAAGGGATCTCCAACTCTTGACTTGCGCTCCGAGTCATCAATCGACCACCACTCTTGTATCAGATCCGATGGCTTGTCCATTTCCCATACTGTTACATTTAACTTCTTAGTATCTTCATCATCTTGTATGACTTCGAGTGGAATTGTTCTAGATATGATTGGTACCTTTCCCAACTTGGCTTTCTTGCGCTCTGTATTTAAAGTTATATCCTCACTCTCAAGCTGGGTATGCTTGGCCATACTCCTTGATTTGTATCGTACATTGCATCCGCAGTAGATGGATTGCGAATTGAACAAAAATGCATCAGATAGAGCAAGAGAAAGAAATGATATCATCATTATTGTCAGCGGAAGAACTGTCGGTACTCCGAAAGGCTTTGTATTCCGAGATCTTTCTGTTTTAACGATATCACCTTTTTGTAGCCATTTTCCAGTCTTCTTTCGATGTGATACCATCTCTCGTTCCTCTTGAGTCAACCATACATGATCCCAAACAGAATCATCGTTAGAGTTGTCATTATCATCTTGATTACCGCATGATAATTGATATTGTAACTCGGTACTACTACAAAATCCTTCTTCCCACTGTGGATGTAATAAGCTACCAAGCATGGGCGCTCGTACAAATGCAACCTTGTTTGGTATATGTATATTGAATGGACTAAACTCAGTCTTGACATGTCGTGGTAGTATCTTATCAATTGGCTTAGCTTGATAGGCTCGCATTCTCTTTCCCTTCCACATTAGTTGACCTACATCATTCTGTAAGGTATTGATAAGTGTATGATAACAGCTAGGTGATATTGTATAAGCAAAAGTGCCAAATACTGCAGTACCTCCGGGAGTACTAAATTGAGGCATGGACGATGTTTGACCGCTTATTTTGTCATCATGACTGTTGACTTTTGAAGTAGCATCAATCGAATCCAACAAGAAGTCATCATTAGTAGGAAATGGAAAGATTATACATTCATCATCGTCTGGAGATGTTGTCTCGTTGAGTTGACTCCGTTTCATGTGATTATTGTATACCCAATTCAAATTTGGCAATGAGCCAAGCCAACCAAAGTATCGCAAATGACATTCTGACGATGCATTATTACTAGCTTCAATTATATCCCAAATTCGATTGGCACATTCACAACCATACTTTGTATCTTCATTATCGATACCAAGAAATGCTCGAACATTATCTTCCAATATGAAATCATACTCCAAGTCTTCATTATCGTCATTCAAAGCACCATCATGCTTATCGCCAACAATTCTTTTCATTGCCATTAAGTGCGCAAATGTACATGCCAATACACTTCTATCACGATTGAGCGTCTTGGCCTTACGCCACAATTCCATAGAGTATGGTATTGCAATATCTTCAGGTGAACCACGACGATTGGGTGAGATTGGTATAAGTGTTTTCGTTTCATATTGTAACCAGTGCTTCTTCTTCTTTTGTTTAGTTTGCTGTTCAGTACTATCTCGAGTATTAGTTTGTTGGATTAATGTTTCTGTAGCAAGATAACGGAATGGATCTATAGTTTTGTGTTGCTTTTCATTCTCTTTAGTATCCTCTTCATTGTCTTTAGCAGTGATATCTTCAATCTGTTCATCAATTCCTTTGCAAATGGCCTCCCATTCGATATCAGGTATTAATCCAGCAATATTTGCATGTCGTAAGAAGTTTAATCTACCTCGTAATTCACGCGATGGTACTCCTTGAGAGAATGTAGGCGCTTCAAAATGCTTTGATAGTGATGGATGTGTTGTAAACATTTTTGTTATTTGCTCATACCGGCGTAGGGTATTATTATTAGAACTGGTGGCAGTAGTGTCATCGTCATCTTTAGGTATGAGAGATATTACCAATGGTCTAAGCTTACGCTTATTTCTATGTCTGCAACTTGGATCAGTGCACATATTATATTATTATCTTACAATCACTAATACTACCTATTACCTGGTAACATCTTCACTTGTATTATAATTCATTTACAATGCCGCCGTAGAGCAAACTATATATCTACGTGCACCAGTGCTAGGCTATCACCGCCAACCTATTGCAATTGTCATAGCCATCCATTTCTCAGCCATCAACAAACTTTTGCCTCTTGATTCTTGATATTTTGGGATCGATGTGACATTGGTGGTATCCTTGAGGGCTCTCTTATTTTCATCAAAGTTCTTTTCATAAAATCGAAGTCGGCAAACATCGTCATCATCTCTTCCTCTCAATATAAACTAAATAACAATGAATGATCAAAATCAAACAACCTCTACACCCACAGAACCTAAATTATGTCGAATGGGCTGTGGCTTCTTCGTAAGTTAATTAACATTTCAATTGCGTTGGCACTATTTATTTTTTAGCGATGTTGTGGTAGTTGGGCTCTTCTACCTTTGTCACGATTTGGTATTGTGGAGTTGATTTATGGTATGGTGTGGACTGTTTATATTATTGGTTATTGGTATTATAATGGTTATAAACGTAGATGTTGGCCGTAGGATATCAAACATTCGAGCAGCTCTATCAATTCACAATATTTTGATGTGACATGGTTATTCTTTCTAACTCATCAAAACTTATTACCTATCCTCTCTAATTCATAATACAGGGAAGTAATGCCACTGGGGATTGTTGTTCAAAATGTTGGAATGATGCAAAGAATAAGGAAGGTGGTGCGGCAGTAGCTTCCTCTCCAGTTTGTCAACCTGTAGCTGCTGCTTCCAGCAGTCCTACACCAAAATTAGAGACCGTGGATGAACCAACAACAGCAACAACTACCAAACCAATGGATATAGTTGAAGAAAAACCTACTGTTGATGATACAGCAGTTGTTGAAAAGAAATCCGACGACATGGAGGTTGAGGAAACCAAACCTAGTTCCGAAGTAACAACCGAATCCAAAGCTGAGAAGAAACCAAAAAAGAAGTCAAAGAAGAAGAAGGGTTACAAGAACTTAATTGCTGGTATGATGGAGGGTAATGAAGATCGTGTAAAGTCTGAGGAGAAGGATAATATCAAAAATGTCACTGGCGGGGGTGCATTTGTGAAGATTGACAAAATATAATACTCATATATGTTCTGTTTGTATTATTTATTTGGGGAGTTAAGTTGAATTTGATTGCTGAAAAGTGAGGGTTGAGGGATTGTTGAGCGGGTGGGCGTGTTGTTAGAGAAACGTCGTCCTCAACGCAAACCTTTATGATTTGACATCCGTTGTGCGTATATTTGCACATAGTTGATTGGTCGCACTCCTCTACTTCCATTAGTTTTCTCCCCATTTTGTTATTGTATTGAAAATAGATTGAGAGCGGTGGCCTTTGCTAGAGTAGAATTGTTGATTATAAACGTACCATGTGCATATATATTGTGTTATTCTTGCCTTCACATTGTTTAGGGTTTGGTAATAAGTCTACATTGGCGTAATCTTGTATGCTACTTTTGTGTTGAAATGGTAACTCTTTCGTTATCTCTATAACATCTATCTCTATGTTTATTCTTCCTACATTTTCTATGTCTTGAGGTGTGGGGGTGTAACTCCAAATTATGACGTGTCATTCCTTCTTCTCTTCCTCATCTGTCTCAACTTCAACCTTAAACTCATCTCTAGCTTTCTTTGCATCAAGCATAACATCTTCTTCATCCCCAACTAGCCAAACAAAGGCTGCAAAACTCGTTAGGTCATGAGCACGCACGACCTTGTCACCAACATTCTTCAGAAGCATACTCTCTTGATAGGTTGAAAGACGTTCGAAATCATGGCCCTTCATACTCTTGATAACGCCTTCCTTATCGGAGGGTACATACACTTGCACAGCCTTTTGAGACGGGCGGAAGGATGGGGGCATTCGAACTGGGAATCCACAATGTGCATCAATCATAGCCTCGAATGGATGCCAGCCTGGCACTGTAGACTCGGCCATTATGGCCTTTCGTCCTCCTGCGATACGACCGGCAATCTCAATCATCACTGGATCAACCCATTTGTTTCGTTTCTCATCAAATTTGGCCTTCAACTCGCAGTGACCCATACCATACTTGATTCCAACTGCCCTTGCAACTCCTTCGGCATATTTTACAAGTAAAGAATACTTATGGTCATGTGGGTCTACCATTTCTTGAATTGTGTTGATCATGGTACCTTCTGACTCGACTTTATGATACATCCAGATATCACTAACTTGCACTCCACGAGGTGTAGCCGGAGAAGCCATCAAATTCAAAGCAAACTCTTCTCCTCCGATAAACTCTTCAAGTAGTGCATATTGCGTCTTACGGCCATCTGGGCCAATACTTCGAACAATCTCGGACGCACGCATTACTGCCTCTTTCTCATCGTTACAAATATATACGTCCATAGTAGACATTCCTCGAGGTGTCTTAATGACGATTGGATAGTCAAGCTCGAGCTCTGCGACAGCATCAATTACATCGCTTCCATCTCCCTGAGTAAGACGAGCATACTTAGCCACACGGAGTCCTGCATTTGCAACAGCAACTTTCATCAAACCTTTATCCCTACGTGATGAAGCCAAGCCCAAGTCATTCTGTGATGTAAGTCCCAACAAAGCTCCTAGAATATCTGAGAAGTCTACGGCGGCTTCACGACAGGGAACGACGCCGAGGAATCTATACAGATGCATATCCAGTCTGTAAGATACACTATGCATCGAAAGATATCAAAGAAACACATCATTTTTCATACTTACCGCAAGTTCTGCTGACTTTCAATTGTCTTGAGATTGGTCTAACATGTGCAGTATAAATAAATGATGGTCAGTGAGTATATATGCACTTTGAATAGTCTGAAGCATAACATAAACATATGATATACATACCGCACACTCTACAACATCAAACTTGGTACCGATTGGAGGTTCATACACCTGATGCATGCCGACACCTAAGAGGGATTCTACTGTTGGCATGAATGGGTTAGAGCCATCGTTTGATTTTAGACATACACCCACTACCATCAAGCCTCTCTTATTTGATGCATCAATTAAAAAGGAACAATCGGGAATCTTTGGATCTAAGAGGACAATTGCATTCTGTAGAATAGACTCGGGTGTGTCAAACTCCAAAGGCTTGACAATCTCGGTTGCAACAATACGGTGATGCTACCATGTTTGATACAGATAGCAGATATCAGTTCCATTTGAACATATCTTATGCATGCTTTTCACATATTCAAATGTTTCATGTTGAAGACTGAAGGTGCTCACTTACCTCTACTTCATCCCCATCATCATTAAAGGGTGTCTCTCCCAATGTGGCTAGAGTTGGTTGCTTCATGATATTGGTGGGGTTACGAAACTCATCGCCGATAAGGGCCTCGTGATGCTCAACTAAATCTATCGACACCTCGTCGGTAATAGTAGAAGTGATAGCTGGAGCATCATCTAACGCAGTCTGTTCAAGAAGTACAGTTTCTGATATAGATTGGCTACGGATGTGATCATTCCGGTGTGGAGGTGCCGCTGTCGGTGGTGGAGTCATCTTGATATGGTGCAGTATGTATTATTGCAATGTGTATCGATGATAAGGTATTGATTATATGTTTGTTCGGCGATGATAGAAGCTTGGATTTGATAATTTATGAGCACATCGACTACCCAATATTCGAATTTGATGATTCAAACAACACCACGTTGCAAAACATGAATGGCTACTCCACCCAGATTCATTGGAGTATCACATCGCCGTCGCCGATGTACTCCATCATCTAATTGAAACTTTTATCTTGAAACTTTCGTATTAAGTTTCAATACCGGGATATTTTGCGGACACTTCGCGAGAATGCCGGCGATGTAAAACTGGGCCATGATAGGGGAGGATATAGTGAATACTTAGTATGATATGATATGCTCTGTCAACATATAATCTACAGTAGTAATTGAGCTACAGTACATCGCATGATACTGAAAAAAGACTAACCTTCCCCGGACTGTTCTTATTCAAGAGATTCTTCCTCTCCTACTGATCCTCCTTCTTCACCTAGATTCATCTTGTTCTTGTCTCCCTTGGCAAATCCACAGGATGAACAACATGAGCATTCAACTCCTCCCTGCTTTCCACAATCGGATTTGAAATCAGTGGCAACACTTGGACATAGATAGCTAATATCTCCCTCAAATTCATTCTTTTGAATTTGTAACAACTCCAACTTTTCAAGCTTGGTAATTGACTTGGGAGGGGTGATTCGTATCATATTATCAAAGATGGAGAATGTAGTTAATGATGTCAAGGCACCAACCTCGGGCGGTATAGCTGTGGGTGGATAAAAGATGAAGAGGCAAGAGAAGAAGAAGGATATGTTAATGAGTAAAGCATATCTTGAGCACAGCTATTGTAAGCCACACCCAGCCACTTACCTCCGTCGAGATTATTACTCCAAAGTGCCAAAGATGTAATATCCCCCTCCTCGTTACAATGTCCTACACCCTTGAATAAACTACCCCCAGCCTCTTCATCATTCCAATCACATTCATCATTCTGGCTGAGGAAGTTGAGCCCATCAGTCCATTGCTCACCATTTGTTGCAAAGTAAAGCGTAGTCAAGGCATACCGTTGTATAATCTTCTTTACCGCTTGATCAGTATCGGGAGTGTACTGTAATACATCTTCATTGGCTAACCAGTGCAATGCCTTGAATTGTGGTGAGCCCAAGATCTCAAAGACATCTGGAGGAGTGATTTCAAGCCCGATTAAAATGCCCTTCAATTTCTCGAAACGAACTTTATCAAATTGCGGTGTTTTCTCTGGGAAATTTCCAACCACAGGATCGGTTGCCAACTCTTCATTCGCTAATGGATCGTTGGGATCGACTTCAATATTACCAAACTCTACTTGTGGTACACCACTCGCAGTATCAAACTCTTCCAATCCCAAATCTTTCAACGAGACATCATTCTCGTTTCTCTCTGTCATTAACTCTTCTCCTGCCAAATAGGCCGATAGTGACATTGGACTATTGACCATTGCATAATGACTTATCTTTCGTTGTTCTAGTATGAACATGAATAAGAATATTATACATATTGCTCCGATCAAATAACTAATTTGAGCCAGCTTGCGTTTTTGGAGTGTTTCACGGGAGACATACATAACAGATGGGGCACGCATCCCTTTCTTCTTTTGATTTGGTCCGAGTGCATATGGATTTGATCGGAAAGCAGATGAGTCATATCCAATAGATGTTGGATCTTCCAACATGACAGGATGACCGACAACATCACCTGACGAAATTCCAAGCCGTGATCTCATATGACCACTATTAGTACTACGATATGATGCATCTATACCATCCTCACCACCTCCTCCACCGTCCATATAATCATCCGGTAAATGTTCATCAGAATTACCCTTTAATGCACCAATCTTATCCATAACATTACCCTTCCGCTTCTGCCATTGCTTTCTCATAGCCCACCAAGTAGATGGTGGAGATGTTAATGATGCCTGGATTGCATCAATACCCTCATCACCATATCCACCAATTAACTCTTCATCTTCTGGAAGATGCGCGCGTTATCACAGTTTATGATGACGAAAGAGAGAAGATTATAACATATGTTAGTACATATTATATTCAATGAGACTTTATACTGAACACACGAATTCATATCATAAAACAATACTAACGCGGACTTTCCTGCATGTGCCTCGTGTGCGGCCTGTATTTCATACAGTAACTCTTCATTAACAGAGTCATTATCATCATCAATGGAATTACTACCATCTCCTGACTGGATGGAATTACGACGTTCAGCCTTGGCTGCATCCTTTTGTGATTGACGGATAGAACGTTGTCGCTGTTGCATCTTTTTCATTATTAACCGACGATCACGTTGGGCATCTTCATTGAGCATGGATGCTCGCATATCATTATCATCATACTCATCCATTATTGCAGAGACTTTTTCTTTCAAGTGTTGCAAAAGAGATACTGCAGTAACTTTCACCGATTTTAAACAAACAACAGAGACTAATGGGTATCTAATAGCGTATTGGCGATATAGTGGGATAGGAGGGGAGGTATTAATCGCTATGCTGTGTAGTAGTTGCGTGCGGTCATTTGATTCTATTTGATTATTAACTTTAGGCACCGAACCTAAACAATAATAGTTGGAAACCTTAGTTGGGTTATGTGAATTATTGATAATCATTTTTATCATTATTTTTGTTGACAAGGCCAATGAAGAGTTGTATATATCGCCGTGCTAAGGGATAATCATTAATTATACATTTAGTCCGTATATATTAGGCTGCCACAATAAAGTTCATATCTTGTGCACATCTTGTGTCTCAACATTATGTATTGCAAAATTCACCTCCAACATATCAGATAGCTTCAAACACTGAAATATAATATATGATGGAAACACCCTGTCCACCATTCTACGCTGAACCGACACATCAAAAAACAATACTCTTCTCCACGTCATCATATGCAAGGAATACAAACGATTGGTATCAATGTATAGAAGGTGCATATTGCAATGCCCCTTCATTCTTAGGGTATAACCCGCCTGGTGAGGGACTATTATGGCAAAAGGCATGGAAACGATTAGATGCTGGCTATCCATGCAATTCAGCATTGGATACATCCACAACTGGCTTCTTACCCGATACTGAAGATGATGAATCATCAGTTGTTACCTCAACTGATAACAATCAATTTGGTAATAGCAATTTAGATGTATCAAACATTATAACTACATTACGTCCAACATCTCGCCCCACTACAATTGAAGAAACACCATCATTGGTCTCAGGACAAGTATGGTATGATTCCAATGGTGATGGACGAAAAAATACAGCCTTAAATGCATTAAGTCAAATGGATTACGAGTCAAGTTTGAAAGAACGAGGTGCAGGTATATCCAACATGAGAGTTACATTACGACAGTGCTCTACCAACAATTTATTAAGTGTTACATATACATTTCCTCGATCCTTTGGTTTCACTGGTAGTGGAAGTGGTGGTGGAGGTGACTCAGTAGAGGTTATAGATGGTAGTTACATCCAACAGGTACAAAATCAAGAGAAGGAGAATATGGAATATACAAACTTGGCAAATGATGGATTGGGCATTGGTAATACCGAAAGCAAGTTGGGATTCTATAGTTTCAGGGTATTGCCAAGTCAAATTGACCACGATGATTTTTATGTAGTATTTGAAGCACCGAATCAATATAGATTAACAACCGGTAGTGGTGAATATTGGGAGGTCTATCAATCTGTTGATGATATTGTACAGCCAGTCATGGAAGCGGAGTGGTTGGATGCTGATAATGCCGATGGTAGTAAGACAAATGGTAATCGAGGTGGCAACAGGAATAGAAAGAGGGTACTTCAGACATTAATTACAACCAATGGCACAGATGATTTTCTATTACAAGATGATGCTGCATTCGAAGTGCTAGTAGAAGAAGATGATGATCGTCCACAGCTACCAGATGAACCAATTAACTATTCAGGATATTATGCTCGTAGTGAGTGCTTCCCAATTGAACATTCACCGTCACAAGTTAAGAATATTGACATCGGCTTGACTAAAGATTCATGGCCATTAGTACCATATCAATACGCATCATTTGTTGTTACTATACGTTTCTATGATGGACGAGGGCAGAGAAGACGAAACAGTAGACATAGACAGTTACAACCACCATTATCATTAGAATGTCGTAAATACTTAAAAGATAAACAAGACGGGAAGAAGGTTGAAGATCTATGGAATTGTGAACAAGGTCCATCAAGTGGGGGTAACACTATTTCATTAGACTTTGAAGATTTGACGTTGGTACAAGGAGATCAGGTGTCACTAGCAGTACAAGACTTTTTAGGATCGCGAGTCTCAAGGGCATGGACTGTAAAACTGGTATCATTAGCACATCAGGAAATGCAAGTGTTTGAATCTGAGGAAGATGAAAGTGGTAGCGGTTTACGACGATTGGTTGATATGGCATCTTCATTCTTCAAACGACGAGAGTTGCAAGTGAATAGAGAAGTTGCCAATTTAGTACTTGGATTTAGAGTCCGTGCTGAATACACGTCTGATAAGAGTGGTGAAGATTTATCACAAATATTGTCTTCTTCTATATCAGGAGGTTCTGAGACATTCTTAAATGTGATTAAGAGGAGCGTCCCGTCTTACTTCCAATTGGCAGGCGGTATATCTGTTAGAGATGTTCTTTGGACGCCTCCGCCAGAGATAGACTATGATGCAATCGACGACGACTTTACTATCCCTACTGGGTCATTACTTGACGAAACATTGGATGAAGGAGAAGGTGGATCGAACATGGGAATGATATTTGGCATCGTCACTGGAACTGTGGTTATCGTTGCTTTTGTTGCCATGTTTCTAATGTATCGGAATAGAAAGATGGGCTCAAACATAAACAGAAAGAAAAGATTAATGAAGCTTCAGGCAAAGAGAAGAGCTGCTGCAATGAAGAAAGCAAAAACGGCAGCAAGAAGGAATCTTTTCGGAGACGACTCGGACTCGTCTTCTGTATCAAGTGATTCTTCAAGCGTCTCCTCTGATGATGATAGCGACTTGTCTTCTAGATGGTTCAGCGATGCTTCGAATTTTGACCCAGGAAGGATAGAAGACCTAGAAGGATTTAGTCAGTACGATAATGATTCTTACTCTGATGTGCCGAGATTAAAGAGTGGTGGCAAATCTGGTCACTCTTTAATCTCGAACAACTACTCACTCCAAAGCATCTCTAGTCGGGAAAGTGATAGCTACACTGGTTCCTCAAAAAGTCATACTGCCAGTCAAAGTGGAGGTAGTTATATCGAGAGTGCTATTGCAGACAGTTATGATGATCAGGGCTCTGGTTATAGTGGGAGAATGAGTTATGCTAGCAAGTATACAAATGATATTTCACGTACGTCAAGAAGTCGTGCAAGTGGTTCCCAATCAAGAGGATCTAGGAGCTCAAGGTGGTCAAGGCAATCTGGTGCAAGTAGTGGGCGATATAGTCAGAGATCAGGCGCATCGAGGAGCTATGCAAATCAGTCTAGAAACTCGAGTAGGAGGTCTTCTGGCTCGAGGTTATCTGCAAGATCTAATGGTAATATGTCTCACACTTCCGATTCATACAGCGGCAATGGTGCTGTTGATGATATGGTTTCCGAGGAAAGGAGTCGCAGCACAAGAAGTAGCAGACGCAGCGATCAAAGTCGAAGTACAAGAGAAAGTCGTAGTACAAGAAATAGTGTCGAGCCCAGTGTAATGTCACATGAGAGTGAAATATCATAACATAAATATTCTTAACTAATTAACCATAGTGTCAAACGACACACAATTTTGTACCCCCTGACCTCTCTAATATTCCATACTAAGCGCAGCATCACCCATTGTCTGGCCTAATTGATCGGCATCTTCCTCCTCTTCATCCTCACCTTCAGCATTAGGGTCCTCTTCAAACACCGGCCCCGTTGTTTGTGTCTGTGTGAACTGGGAAAAGCGTTCAGTCTGAGAGAAATCATCCTGTGGCTCCTCCTCGAACTCAGCCCGCTCAGGTTGTGCTGAAACGTTTGGTTTCGCAGTCTCTGTCGTAACACCTCCCATCACACTAACTTGAGAAAACCGATCATCCTGCGTGAACTCCATATCATCATCAGCATCAAACTGAGATGGCATTAATGTGAGTGATTCTTGAGTTTTAATGTCAGACTCCTTCAAGGTAAGTGTCTCCTCCTCCACGTCATTATTTTGCTCCTCCATAGCTTCAAGTGTATTATTTTGATCTTCACTTTCGACTTCATTCTTCTCATTCTCTTGAAACTCTGATTCACCTTCATTCTTATCACTCTCTTTTGCCACTACTAACTCTAGCTCATCAGTATTCATATCCTCATCAGATTCTTTGCCTACCTTCTCTTCTTCACCAACATCCTTATCCGTATTGTCATCTTCAAAGGTTGCCTCTGCCTCGTCCTCATCATCCTCAGTGGCATCAATATTCTTATCCGCCGTGGCATTGGGATTTAAATCAACAGTAGACTCTACCCCAGCTTCATTTTGTGAAGGATTCGTCTCCACATTAGCAACATTACTGGCATACGGATTAACAACTGGTTCAGGTGGAGAACCGGGTGGAGTTTCTGTCTCACCATTGCCTCCACTTCCCATTTCCCCTTCTCCATCACTATCCTCTGCCGCGGCTGCATAACCCATTCGAGTCATCATACGAGCTGCGGGTTCCTCCTCAACATAACCATTCTCTTCAGTTTCCACAGGATGTACCTTCAAACCATATTCCATCTCATTTAAAATCCTATTTGCCTTCTCACCACCAAAAATTCCTTCCATATACTCCTTACGGAATTCGTCACGCATTAATTGTAAATAATCCTTAATATCCTTCTTACTGTGTAATTGATCAATTTTTAGGAATACATCCTCAGGTGCCACTGGAAGATGCGCGTTATGAGGATGGACGAGAAATGATAGTAACTTCTGTTAGTACATATGGCTTGTAAGACAATCAAAAGGCGAATCAAGTTCAAACGAGGTACCGAGCTTCATATAGAATCTGAATTCATATGATATATAAAATAATACTAAAGCGGACTTTCTTGAGCTAAATAGTTCATTTGCAAATTCACGATATGCGCCCATTAAACTACGTGAGTATGTTGCAGCTGCATTGATGTGTGCATTGGTATTCATCTTCTGTGCAAGTTTATTCGATTTACTACCGGTACCACGAACTTTGTTAGTTAATGGTACATGACGATATTTCTGTACTTGTGTAGGAAATGAGCGTCGGATGAAGATTAATCCTTTGGAGGATTTAAGATCCTTCTCCTGAAGTGTTGGACGGACCTTTTTAGTTTTAAGACGAACTTCTTCCTCGAATTGTTTAGCTGCAGCTGCATCTTCTTCTGTTACTTTAGTTTCAGCATTGGTTGATGACCTTTTACGTTTGTTGGTACCATCGGCTTCCTCGACTTCGCCAAATTGTTCTGATAAACGGCGTTCTTCCTCCTCTTCTTCTGAGTCTAGACCATCGTCATATCGACTGTAGTGGGAGGCTGATGGGCGTTCAGTAGTAGCATATGCCTTCATCATGATGAAGTTATTAATTATAAATAAGGTGCACCATCTCATTATCTCATATTATTACACTCTCATAGGATACCTCATTGCTACCCATGAACTCTCTTGAGGTCCATAGTTGCTCATCTTGCAACAGGGGAGAAATAGCACAAGTTAAGGGGAGTTTTAGCACAAGTTGAAATAAGGCAGCCCCTTCAGACTCTGAGTGCCGGGTTTCTGAGGTATCCTTTTTTGTTGGTATCCTTTGCCCCACCTCTCTTGAAGATCTTCTTCACGGATAATAAGGGGTTGCGCCGACGTATCCCATTCGATCAATACACAGCTCTCGATTCCGATATTTGACGAATAGATGCAATAATAGTATATCTACCATCCTGTTGAGTCTTAACTTCCAGAAGAATCGGTGTATATAGCCAGACATGATGGAAGTTTATGCATTGAAATTAACACAATTAATATGTGTTTATTCTATTTAAAATGTAGTTAATACTACTTTACTATTAGTTATTAATGCAGTGTATGTTTTTATATATAATGTTATTGTATTAGATCTATTTTGTACTGTTTATCCCTTCCATTTGAGAGGATTATATACATAATACATAAGATATGTCACCCCCAAACCACCCTATTATGAATAGAATCCTTCTCCATTGCATCCTTTTAGCAGTATTTACACCACACCCTTTAAATGTTTGTATATCTATCCATTTGATACGGTTGATTGTTGAATGTGGTGCCTTCTATTGCAATAGATAGGCACTTATCACTTAAATCATATCATTCCCCCCAATAAATAACACAATCTATCATAACACCTTCACCAACTCATTAACTGGCCCTCTAACATTGCTAATCCGAATCTATCCAATTAATGGTGTCATTAATCCACTGCAGTTGTTGGAGGGGGTGTTATTGTTGTGTTTGGGAGGTGTAGTTAATACCTCTCTATTTCTGCATTAATACTACTTAATAATTTTGCAATAGCCTACCCAATAGCCTCAGTTATGTGCAGCTTCCAGCTTGTATATCACTAACAGCATCTAATCCGCCCATTAATCGACATATAGATTGCAATGTACCCCGTTTAATATTAATAATAGAGGAGGAGGGTCTAGTCATACGTACGACGATGTTTGTGCATTATTATTGTCGTTGCAATAGCGACGAATTATGCCCCGCCTACGCGCTATCAGCGGCGAAATAAACCACCCAGTATTGCAATTATTTCATAGATCGCCGATGGATATGATAGGGGTGCTCTCCGGCGGCGATGGACGGCGTAGGAGGAGGCGATAGTAGTTGATAGTGGTTGACTGTTATTAGGAAGAAACCCGGTACTAAGAGTCTGAAGGGGCTGCCTTATTACAACTTGTGCTATTTCTCCCCTTAACTTGTGCTATTTCTCCCACGATGCTGCTCATCTTGCTTGCTCATCATCCTATTGTGCTGCCCGACATGCCTTCTTACCCTGTGCCCATCATCCTATATTGTGCCCCTAACCGTATGTCTACTATCATATAGCGTTTGCGCATACATTGCATACCTATAAATTGATAGATATTCAGAGACAAAGACAGATGCAGCAATCATTGCATCTTATTACTTAGGTACAATACAATGACAAAGAATACTGGTTGCTGGCAGTGGTTGATACAAAGTACATTGGTATTATCCCTCGCTATGTTATTTGCATTAATGCGATATACTCATGGATTTGCAATGAGACGACACGGTGCTTCCGCCTACAGCAGACGTACTGTTAGTAGTATTAGATTTATACCAAACAACAATCATAATGGACATTTTCTGGACAGAACTGACAAAAGAGGTATTCATCTTCGTCTGGCGTCCACTGAATCAATAACAACAACCTCTGATAATCTAACAATGGAAAACATCTATTTCGAATGGAGTTTATCAGATGATAAATTGTTATATGATAATAGACATTTGTCCACAATTCGGCTAGCATCATTATTAGGAAGAGGTATGCATGGAGTTGAAGCTAGATTAAAGAAGCTTTCTGATGTAAATAGTAGTCCATACGCTCGTCTATTTGCAGGTAGTAGTAACATAGATGCAATCGATAATGGACAACAACAACAAAGTAACAAAGGGTTAACCCCTGTGAAGGAGGTACTTAGACGAATACAATGGGATCCATCATTGGGTGAACCTTCATCCTTTACCGTTTTACATTATGATCGAGTATCTGATAGTCTAACTGAAACACCCTTTGATGCACCCAATAACTCAATCTCTGGCAAGGAGACCCAGTTTGTATTTGCGCTACCAGAACATCGGATACAACAAGTAAAGTACAGGGAACGAGTAATCTGGGACAAAGAACTGCGATTAGATTGCGTATTTGGGAGTATGAATGGGAAGGGTGAGACAATAGACGGGGTCATCGAGTCTTATGATTCTTGGATAAGTGAGAAGAACGAAAGAGAAGAGAGAAATAGACAATGGCAGACTCAAATATTGACAGAGATGAATGCAATAATTCAAGAACAAAGACTCTCTGTATTGAAGGACTTGTCATCTCACTTAATGCATAGTGATGATACTGACGGAGTTAAAGATTTTGTCGAAAGAGTAGTCGGCTTATACCATGATGCAAAACAAGAAAAAGATGAAAGTAGTAGTATAGAAGATGGAGAGTTCATAGACATTGTTGACTTCTTGTATCTATTTAGTGATTTGGTGGCACTATTGCCTGATGATAATACAACATTAAGAGAAGATATATTAAATGAGGTTGAATCAGTAATCAAGAGATCACTCGGAGATGACAGTCAAGAAGCAACGCATATTGGTGGTCAATCGGGAGAGCTGCTGGAGCTTAACGAAGAAGACTTAGAAGAAAAGTTTGTAAAAGGTCAAGGCAAAGGCGGTCAAAAGATAAACAAGACATCCAACAGAGTAGTGTTGATACATATACCAACACAAGTGAGAATAGAGTGTCAGGATACTCGATCATTACAGCAGAACAGGAAGATCGCTCGCAAACGTCTTCGATTAAAGGTAGATGAGTTTATAAATGGAGAGACGAGCCGTATAGGACAGAAGGCATCCATAGCCGTTACAAAGAAGAAAAAGAATAAATCCAGAAACAAGCGCCGTCAAAAGAAAAAGCAGTCTACAGAAGATTAGTGTAGTATACTAACCCAGAATATCCTTCATTATTCTTTGTACTCCGTTACCAATACATCTTTCAACTGCCTCCTTCTCTTCTAGACAAATCAATCCAGATATACCATCTTCATGCATTCTCTTTACTAGATTTATATCTGTACGTTGCCAACAAGTTAATAATCGATTCGTTCTATCAGGACAAATTGCTTTTGCTAGGCATAGATTATAGTTTGCTCCATGTATTTTGGTTAGAGCAGAGTTTTCTGCCATTGACAGACTTGTGTACATTGTATGTGGTGGCGAAACTTCATCAGTCTGTTCAGTTTGTTGTTGTATTGATCGTTTGTATTGAAACTCTTGTTTGTTTTGTATAGCTGCTGTTTTGTATGTTGAACAAAGTGATGCAACCTTTTGCATGTCATGAAGTGGAGATCTATAATTTGTATCATTTGATATATTGTCATCACTTTGATCATCAATATGGTTGGAAATAAGAGATAGTAGAGGATCGATGTTGCAATGTGAAGACTGTGGAATATGGCTTGGAAATTGACATTGCTTCTCCAAGTATACTCGTTTACTATTCTTTGATTGTGATTTACTCTGCCTCTTTTCTATCCATTTCTCAATGAAAGTTGATTCTTCTACAATTGGCGGCGAAGGAGGCGGTGGCGGTGGAGATGTCATACTTATTTATATTCAATAATATTTCATTTATTTAGAGGCCATTTATGTAATATTATAGATTGTTATCTATATAAGAACGTGAATATACCATTCAATCATTTCATTTCTATCTGTGGAATAATCTCTGGGGGGGGGGGTGTCTTTAGTACATAAAACAGTGCAGAAATCAGTTTTCATTAAGGGAAACTCTGCAAGGGGGTCTGGGGGATATTGGTTAATTGTCTAGCATAGATTGTATCTGGTAATAAACCTATACTTTTCAGGTCAAAGCCCCATTTAGAAATCTATCACAAGACCATACTTAACAAAATATGTCATAACATAGTACAATCAAAGTTATGTGTACTATGGCCAGTTAACTGTATCAAGTTTTATAAAGTATTAGGAAGTCGTTATGAAAACTGCCAGCCGCCTAGGCAGTACTTTACTTTTTAGTGTATTGAGAGAGCTTTGTAAGGCAATTATTTATAACTAACGATTAGTGGTTGTGGTGTTAATAGATTAGGTATACAGTTTACAATAGATAATAACTGGGAGCTCATTGATTTAATCCAAAGCAGAAGCCCGGCTTACCTCTACTATCTAACAGTTATTGACCAAAGAAAAAATTATCATGAGAGCTACACCATATTTACCCCGTTTACCAAATCTATACTTTGGCACCATGACTTTCTCATGGCAACAAACGTCATCTTTTGTTGATGGTAAGTTCAATTGATTACTCATAGTGTACTAATGATATTCACTCATGATGGTATATGATATTCACTCATGATGGTATGAGTTTGTTTGGATATATGTTGATAGATATGATTGTATTGAACAACGTATCGTATACAGCTATATTAATATATGCTTATTTTCTTCATACTACAGATTCTATTGCAACTCGGATGTTGGATACATTTGTGGACTTCCACGGTGATTCGGAATCTCCAATTCGTATCGATACTGCTAGAATATACGCTGCCGGAGAATCAGAGAGACAATTAGGTTGTGCCCTGTCAAAACTAGATGATAATGATAAACCCATCACCAGTTCAAAGGCTCATCCGTCTCAACCTGATGGATTGTCTCCAAAGGGTATAAGAGCTCAGCTTGAATCGTCACTTGATGCAGTTAAATATTTATCATCTTTCGGTGAATACTATTTACACCAACCCGATGAAGATCATGATTTATTAGATTCATTGAAAACATTAAATCAATTAATTGATGAGGGAAAGATATATTCGATTGGAATGAGCAATTATCATGCATCTGAAGTACAGCGTGCATTTGACTTATGTGATGAACATGGACTAGCCAATAAACCAACAGTCTATCAAGGATTATATAATCCCCTCAATCGACTCGTTGAGAATGAACTGATTCCTATATTGAAGAAAAATAGCTGCAATTTTGTCGCTTACAATCCATTAGCAGCTGGTCTTCTTACTGGCAAGCATTCATCATCAGGAAAGGCCGCGTTAGTATTGTTTTATCTTATTAATTTATGTGTTCAATATAAAGTATCTGAGATCTGAGTGCCTTTTCAAGCAATATATCAATAAATATGCACTTTGGATACCAACGCACAGTATCCAAAATATCCTCCATCTCACATTTTCAAATGCACTAACTTGAGTTACTTTCTCTCATCTTCCAGGTGGAGTCAAAGATGGTAGATTTAAAAACAATGAAAACTACATGCCAAGGTTCTATACGCCTGCAAACTTTAAAGGACTAGAGCTCATTCAATCTGCGTGTGATGAGGCAAATATATCTATGGTGGAAGCAACATATCGATGGATGCTTCATCATTCAGCTCTTGGTAGTGATGATGGAATTCTGTTGGGAGCAAGCAACTGTGAACAACTTGAAGAAAACCTAAATGCAATGAAAGATAAGAAACTGCCTATAGAAGTGGTAGATGCTTTTGATGCAGCATGGAATATAGTTGCAAATGATAAAGAGTCGAAGCCATTTCCATATTGGAGGTCTTACTCTGCCGATATGCCAGGAAAAGAAGATCTTGACCCTGGTGCATCCTATAAAGCGGCTAGAGCAAAGTAAAATTGCAGACTAGAGTTTCATAAGATAGTTTGTTTACCTTGACTAGCTAGTCTACAGACTCATCCATATCTACTTGTGGTATTCGTGTTCGTCTCACTCGATTGTGGCTGATACGCGAGATGTTACTTCGAAGGCTTTGTAGGCCACCTCTATTCCTCCGTGCATTTCTTAGCTCTTGTCTTCTTCGACGCCAGTCGCTTAGTTCACTCATTGCAGTATGAGTAGGGAGATTAGTACTGTTGTTCTGTACATTTTCTACTCTTTGCCCTGCCAGCGTATCTTCTTCTTCTTCTGATAAGGCAAGAGATGATAAGACATCAATCATTTCGATACTACCTAACTCATTTCCAGTCAAAATACTGCGAGCTAATCTCGATCGAAGTGTACGCAGCTGCAACATTGGACGGTCATCTACTAATTCACTCAACGAGTAACGACAAGTTGGACATGATGGTCTTGTCGACAGCCATTCATCTAAACAACGAGTATGCATGTAATGATTACAAGGTAGAACTCTCAACTCGTCACCTTCTTCATACTCAGCGAGACAAATTGGGCATGGTTCTTCTTCTCCAGTCTCGCTATCACTTGCACTATACTGCTTTCTTGGTATTGTATCGATTATCTCTTGGTGCAATCCACCTCGCCTTTGTTGTGGGGTATTTGTTGCCAAGTCTTCTGGTGGGAATCCAGCTAGCTCTGTTCCTTCACTGTTTGCTTGCTGTACAAGCTCTTGATATCGTTGTGTCAAACCAAGTAAAAAAGTGAGAGATAATGACATGAACATCAACATAATAACCATCGTGTGGAGCGCCATAACAGTCTGCTCGTAATCATCATATAATGAATCTCGTTCCGCCATTGATAAGGTAATATTAGAGTCCTTGCCGGCAATATTGATCATCCAAACTCCTTTCCTATTTGTCTCTTGAAAAGAACCACCCCATACTGTTAATACACCTTCTTTGGAAAGTACTGATGAATGCTCATATCTAGTTGAAATGGAGTCCGATTGAGTTGTGTTCATTGAAGCCTTCAACCAGAGCGAAGGAGAGTCGTATTCGTCGTTTACAGGCGGTGGATAGGAAATAAGAAGATCGTCAAAGACATATGCAATCTGCTCTCCGCTAAAGACATTTATGTCAGTGGTATAACCTCCAAATATCGCGACTACTGGACCTTCCCATGTCGTATAATTCAGCATATCTTCTCCCCACTTCATCATGTTGTCAGTATCTACATCCCACCCCGCAAGACTGTGATAGCTCCTCACGAGTAATGGATAAACATACCGTCGTTTCCATTTGCGTGTCTTAAGATTGAATATCCACATATCATCGAGCATCTCCCACTCTGTTGTTCCATCCCAATCATTTGTGCGTTCATTCCAACCCATTCCTGAGTGTATAATAAGGTTATCTCCAACGACAGTGGAAGCATGAGCCGTTCGAGGCCGTGGATATGATGTTTTACCAAGATCAGTGTACCAATCGTCATCATTCTCTAAATTTGCTCCGTCTATATCTGATTCTTCATCCTTAGTATGTTGGTTGCTGTTATCTGTATCAACTCCCTGAAAATGTAAAATATAATAAGCATAAAGTAAAGTGTATCAAAGTTTGATATCGTCATCGAACCAGTTGCTACTTACCTTTCCGAAACTGCTAGTAATCTTCTCCCAAGCATTATCAACCAAGTCATAGCCCCAGACGTCACCCAGTGGTAGCTCAATTGTCTTGTGTGATCTCATTTGAGACGGTGAACCAAATGTACTGCCACCTTTGACAAATTTGGTATTGCTACTGTAATCTAACTTGGCTATTCTCAATCCTCCATACATTATCATTTTGTCATGCTCTTCTGGAGAATCTGACGACCATAGCCCACCCTGCATCTCACCTCGATTGATGGAAGCAATAAGAACTTCAGCCGCAGAAGCTGATGATGTAGAATCGATATCATTAGTAGAGAAGGGCTTTATTCTCGGTATAATTCTTTGCCATCCAGTCACTTGTTTTACGCTACTTCCATTACTCTCTGTTTCTCTTGCTTTAAGCATCTCTTTCAAATCAAGTCTGTAAACATATGGAACATCCTCTAATCTAAAGGTTTCTCTTTTCCTATTGTAGCCACCAGATGCTTGCTCTTCGTCATAAATCAAACCACCAAACACATAAAGTTTGTCATTATGAACTACCGAGATATGACCCATTCGTCCTGTCGGCCCGCAATTCTCAGCTTGCTCCCATGGATCTTGTATTGTTTTGTTTTCATTAAGGAACTGTGCCTCTTCGAACAATCTCGATTGATATGCATCAGTATTTTCTTGATTACAAGCTTTGTTACTTATATCTGGTGGGGATAAATCTATCCATTGTCCACTAAGAGTTTGTATTGATGATGTAAGTGGAAATGCATAGACAGGGAAAGTCTCCCAGTCTCTATCTGTATAACCTCCCGATATTATCATATACTCCTCCTCTGATACCTGTGCATTATTAGCTGTAGAGTTAATTATTTTGCTTTCAGGTCTTGTATTATTAGTTGATGCACTACTGCTGTTATGTGTTACATCATTACTAGAAACATCACTTGTTGTATTCTTTTGCAAGACTCTACTCATACCATCATTATCAACATGATATTTATATGTATACACAACAGAAGATGCAGCCCGTCTACTACTGGGTATAAAGTTGAAGCTATTATCACCATATTCTTCATGTATTTTAACCCAATATGGTGCTGTTAGAAGTGATTCGTTATTCATCTGATATGATGGTTCATCTTCATTAATGATATTGAAATCTGGCATTCGCCTACTGCTGTCTTCACGAAGTTGTGACGATTCTATTCTTCTTCTCTTAGCTGATAATATACTTCTATGCATGGGTTGAGTATAAGAGGTGGTAGTACGTCTACCTCGTATACCAGCGGTTTGTGCCAACTGTTGATAAGAAAGCAGTTGTTCATTATTTTTGTGCACAAGTTGTTGTTGCTCGTTTATTATATCAGCAGAGATTTCTTGAACGGCCGCTGCCGTTAATACACAATATACCCTTAATATTGACCATGACAACATGGTAATATATTATAAGATTAATGATAACCGATATAACACCATAAGATGTTGCCAGTTAGAGTTAGTGCAACACATGTGTTAAATAAAAGGGCTCACAAGGGCAAAATAAAGGGCATTCCTACATAATCTCAAATCTCCTCTCCTCCTAATAAACTTCTTCTCTACGGCGGCTTATAGTATTTTCTCGCCACTTTGTGCTGTCCTACATTAAGCAGACTATACTCTTGTCCAGTAAATTTGCAGCAACTCGAACTAAGAGCTCATGTTAAGAGTATAAGAAAAGAAATAAGAAAATACTAACTCTCCAAAAAATTACGATAAGTCTTACAATTGTAGACAATATTGCAATAATATGGATAGTAGTACTAATAATAGTGATGGCAAAGTTGAGCATTCTATACCTAATAATATAAGACCGGAAGCATTCAGTGAGGCCAACATATTACATACTGCATTCTTCAAGTCGCCACTTGTACCACAATCAGCTGACAGAAATAATGACGACAACAATGCAACCACTACAACTACAAAGAAATGTAAGCCAAAGAATGAACGAATGTGCATGGGAGGGCACAAAGAAGTCATATTCGGTTTATCGTTCTCGCCTGATGGAAAGTATATGGCATCGGCATCTCAGGATAGTACAATATGTATATGGAACACGTCAGAACATAAGTTGGTAGCTAAGTTATCTGAAGGTATAGATCAAAAGTATGAATATTTACGAACAGCTTGGTGTTCTCCTAGTACGATATCATTGATAGATGGAGAACAATATTTGTTAGCATCGGCGGGTGCTGATGGTATAGTTCGTTTGTGGTCTGCGACACTACAAGAAGATGGAGAGAAATTAACTTGGAAGTCAGTGGGTAAACTTGACCATTATGTATTCGAAAAGAATGCTGCAAACGGTGATAGTGATGATAGTGCAACAACAGAGAAAGAGGAAGCAGAAGATAGACCACAGATATATACATTACAATTCATACAAAGCAGGATATTTCCCAACATGAATCTTTTGATGACATCTACAAACGACACTATACATATTTGGAATGTTGCTAAAGACGGTATTGAGTCTGGCAATAGAAAGTTACTTCTACACCTAGCTGTACAATTTACCAATGTTGATGATGGATATCAATTTGGTGGTGTGAGGAATCCATCTAATGAGCTATATGTCTTTGATGCATCATACTGTGAAGCAAATGAGTTGCTAGGAGTTGCATTATCTGATGGTTCCTGTCGTATATTATCACTACATAAATATATGAATGATAATAAACCAATGATGCAAGAGCAATGTGTATTACGTCTACCTCCTGATTACTTTGGAGGTAAAGCAGGACATCTTACTGCATTGTGTTTTGATCAGACGGGGACGAGGTTGGCAAGTTGTATTGCTAGCGGACGTGTGATATTGTGGGTATTGCAAGTTGTGAACCAGAATGGTGTAAACGTTTTGCATCCATCCTGTGTATCTATTCTAGACGGTGGTGAGTTCTTTTATTGAGTATTCATGTTACAGTTGTTACTAAGTACTTTTTACTCACATGTGCACCGGTGTTCTATATTTCAGGTCACGATGCGGGTCGGCCACTATTCGGCGCAAAATATTGTGGTGGTAAGAATGAGGTACGCACAAACTGCTCTCTTTTGTCTCTTTCTCTTTTCCTGAGTACTAATCATTAGTTTAAATTCGAAACAAAGGACTTGCTGCTGACTTGGGGAGTTGACGGGAAGGTTTGTCTTTGGGATTCCTTCTCTATGGGAGATATTACTGATCCACTCTGTACACTGATTTCACATACAAACTATCCAATCTATGCATTGGATATAACAGCTGAAGAAAATGTAGATTTGGCTTCACAAGAAGCAGAGAGTGAAAAGACAAAAATACACATAGCTATTGGAGGGGGCACTGATGGTGGCTTTCTTGGTGTCCCTGCTTATATGTATATAATATAGGAGACATTGGTATAGATCACACAGACAATATTGCTCCAATTTCAATTCTTAAGCATAGCTATTATATTCTGATCCAGTCATGCACACAACCACAATTTGTTGATCATAATCATCTCGTTAATACGAAGGCATTGAAGTATCCACAAACTTGACGCCTTTCAAATCAGCCTCCTGTTGTTTTTCAGCTGCTGCTGCTTCCTGCTCGGCTTTTGCTGCCTCTCTTGCAGCAATCTTAGCTTCTCTGTTTGCTTTAATTTGAGCATCAACTTCCGCACGTTTTTGTGCATCCTTTTCCTTCTGCTCTTTCTCGTCAGCAATGCGTTGTGCGGTCCTTTCAGCTCTATCGGTATGTAAATGTATAAAAAGTTAGTGTTGTAAGTAATGATATTCTGTGAATATATAATAATTGAACTTACTGAGCCGCCGCAGCATCCTCCTTTGATGTAAAAGATTTTGTTGCTGCTTTTTCTTTAGGAGCTTTCTTCTTGGGTGCAGCCTTCTTCTTTGATCCACCACCACTTACAACCGTTGTTTCAGTCAACTCATCTTTGCCAGATGAAACTGGAAGATGGATTGACGACGACGAAAGAGAGATGATTGTTATATATGTTAGTACATGTGGGTTACAACGGCAATCAAATAAGGTAGATTGATGTCAAACGAGTATCTAAATCACCGAAACTTCATATTAAACACACTCATGTACATGATAAAACAAACTCGGACTTTCCTGGGTCTGCTATGCTATCGTATGATGATGGCATGCTAAAATCCATGGTTGTAATCTCGACTGATAGTTGCAAAGAGGTAGATTCGACATTTGGAAGTTGTTGGTATGCGGTATCCTCTTGAGCAGCAATAGATGTGGTGGGGAATAACAACCCTACTGCAATTGCAGACGCTGCAGCAATGTTTCGGATAGCATCAGGAGGTACTACAGCCCTATCATTATTGTTTGGATCTCTTGTTGCACAAAGTAAAGAAGGAGCACGTCGTGATGTCGAGGATACTGAAAATTGATGGGTAGGCGCTACCGCCAATGCAAAGCCAATGATAAACTGTAAACACTTTGAGTACATCTTTCTGAGGGAAACAACAGAGGTATATCGATTGGGTAGGAGGCCCCACAACAGGATGATTTCTGAGAGTAGTAGTTGAAGTCAAGCAGAGTAGATCCGATGAATTAGTGACATGACTATAAAAATGGCGATCAACTGGTCATTCTTTTCACCCTCTCCCCAACCAAATTAAACCACTACAATTATTAGCTGCAGATAGAAAATGACAAATACGGAAGATCAAAACATAGTCAAATTAAGCTGTACATCTAGGGGGTCGTCGGCCAAGTGAGTATGTATCTATGTCCACAAGTTTTATTAATTTGCATCCCGATACTTATCATCTGAATAACTATCACAAACAACTATACAACACCTCAATATACTCAGAGCATCATCAATATGGAAGCATGATAATCGGAAATTCGGACCACAAAATGCACTCGATACATCAGATGCAGCTTGGAAGTCAGCTCCGTCAGAAGAGAGTGATCCATTAGCGTATTATGAAATATACTTTAATCGTCCGGTTATAGTGCATAAGATGAATATACAATTCCAAGGAGGGTTTGTAGGAATGGATTGTATAGTACATAAAAAGAAACACAAAACCAATACTACTGATAATAATAATGAAGAGGAATGGGAAGAGTTTGAGGAGTTATACTTAGATACGACAGATACCACAGATGTACAAACATTTCCAGTAGATGATGATACAACTGAACAACCTTGTACTGCATTGAGAATAGACTTTGGAAGAAGCAATGATTTCTATGGTCGAATAATTATATATTCTTTAGAAGTATGGGGATTGGAAGTAGATATATGATGATCACAATACTGATACTGCTGATAATAATGAAGAAGAAGACTGGGAAGAGTGGATTGGAAGATAGTGATATGGTGATATTATGTTATATTAATACCACAAACTTATTGCAGACATACAACTCAATTATTGTCACCATTAGTGACTATCACTCAATGCATATTATCGGTGCAAACAGTTTCTATTGATAGAAGTTTTAAAGAAAATGGAAATATACCGGTGCCATAAGTTTCCACTGGATTGCTCTCCCCACTGCTGAGCTTCAACGATAGCATAAATCCAATCTCCTTTACTTCAGTTGGATCCAACTTTGCGTCAGTTTCAATAGGACCTCCTTGCAAAGACGGTACCAATGAATCCAAACTTATTATTGTTGTTTCCTCTGAACCATCCTTCTTTGTTGGTAGATCTATTTGCCAGCTAGGACTTCTTCTGCTTGGCCCGAAGGCGGACTTATTTCCATTTGAAAAAAGTACTTTATATGTCTTCCCATCACCAATGTAGCTTACTCTTATTGCAGTTGTATCTGACGCTAACCCTCCTTCAATAGGTGATCGAATGCTGGTAAACCCTCCTCCATTTGTATTGATTTGCCCAGTAAAATGAAGCTCTCCTATATCTGTTGATGTATGTAATGTCTCACTTTGTCCCCCCATGACACCATCGTCGAGTCTATACCAATTTAAACTATTATCACCTAATTTCAAACTGGCTGTAAATCAAAGAGAACGGGTATATTCCATGAGATATAAGAACATAAAATAAAACTAAAAGATACAATGTCTTACGAATGGCATTTTTTATATTTGACGCTCGGTCATACCGTGCCGCTCGCAGTACTTGGCCCATTATTGCAAATAATAGAATGAAGATGGTATATTTATAGCTGTATTCAGATACTACCATTCCTTAACACGAAGATAGAGATTATGATGGAGGTCGTGACATACAATACCGGGCACTTCATTCAACAAAAGGATACCATCCTACACTAAAATTACAAATTGCATGCCTCCTCACATCCACCACTAATCTCGTTCATTGCAACTATTACACGCCGCCATAGTTATATCATATCTTCTACAATGCACCGTGCCAAATCACTAATTATCTCGGATTCGGCGTTTTTCAGTGCAGCCGTTACAAGGTAAGTAAACACTTTTTCTATATTCTAATTCAATCCCCCACATTATGATGGATAAAGAAATAGTATGTGATTTGCTCTGACACTAGTGTTCTTTACTGGAAAAAGAGTATTTTGTTCTTATGTTTATTCAAATAATACATCACCCACATATTACAATGTATGATTTGCTCTTCTTTACTGACACTTGTGTTGTTGTCCCCCATATTATTATACTTTAGTGTAACTGACCAAGAAAAGCGTGCATCATCGAGAGGAGGGGGGGGACTAGTACGACGATACTCATCCTTCAATCTACTAGAAACACGGGATAATAATGACATAATTGAGGTTGCAAGGAAGTTCCTCTCGACTGCATGCCCTGAGCTGTTAACCATTCTTGATAATCATTATGATGAGGGTAGTTCTAAAGATAGACTTGTGAAGATTGGTAGAAATATCAATGCAACACTCCGATACAGTGAAGAGGATATTAATCGAGAGGAGAATTGTGCAGCACCGGTTACATCATTGGAAGAGGAGAAGGAGGTAGTAGGCATCACTACTGATGCCAATCTTGTTCGATTAGTGAAAGAATGTGAAGATCTTGCTAAGCTATTATCATCACCCGTCAAAGTACCCACTGTTCGATATGGGAGGACTAACATCCAAATGCCCATTGTAACACTGGGCTGTATGAGATTTCAACAATCATGGAATCGAGGTGGGAAGCCTATCACTACTCCAGAACAACTTGATAAAGAGTGTCAAGATAATCTTGTTCGTATACTAAAACATACTATTCACTGTGGAGTTAATCATATTGAAACTGGAAAGTCCTCGTTAGTATTGTTTTATTAATAGTATCTTTATTTGAATCTCTTTGCAAGCCATATACACTAACATGAGTTACTATCATCTCTCTTCATCTTTATAAACCATGAAACGCACATCTTCCAGCTCAAGGATATGGTTGTAGTGAGTTACAGATTGGATTAGCACTAAAGGTACTGTTCGATGAGGGCGTTTGTAAGAGAGAGGATCTTATCATACAAACCAAAGGAGGTATCAGTTCCAGTACATCCAAGTCAGACTACAAATCCTCGATAATTCAACAGATCAAGCGTTTGGGATTAGACTATGTTGATTTGTTTAGTGTACATGGGCTCAACACCGCTGATCATTATGAATGGTTGTTCAACCATGGCGAGAAGGGTAATTTGATTGAAGCAGTACAAGAGTTGAGAGAGGAAGGAAAGATTCGTCATATTGGTTTCTCTACTCATGCCCCCGCTCATATCATTCAAAAAGCAATTAAGAGCGATGCTTTTGACTACCTAAACTGTGAGTATTCCCTTGAATCATATGTATTATATAATTACTGAACTGAACATACAATATGTATCATGTTTACTGAACATTCACTTCTTTTTCTCACTTTGATTCTTATAGTGCACTATCACTTTGAGGGATCATATACTGCTAGTGGTGATGGTGATATAAATGAGGGGAATTTAGATAGCGTGCTCTTAGCACATAAACATGATATGGGAGTCTTGTAAGTATTGAGATACTTCTAAGTTGATCGTCGTTGTATGAATATACATATAAACTCACTTTTGACCTACTCTTTAGTTGTATCTCTCCCTATGACAAAGGTGGTAGGTTGTATGCTCCATCTCATCTAAGCCGTGAACTAATGCTGCCTGAGATGGAGCCTATGCAATACGGCAGTTCGTGGCTGTGGTATCATGAAAAGCATTGCAAAGGTGCTCCCATTCATACTATCGTTTGTGGGGCTGCCAGAAGTTCTGATCTCGATCAACCGGTGATTGCGGCCCTTCTCTCTACTAAAGATGAGACGAAGGAAGACTTTGAAGTAGTATCTCGCCGTATTCAGGAACGAAAAGATCGGGTGCTTGGTAAAGACTGGGCAGCAACCTGGCATGTCGGTCTTCCTAATTATTCGCAGAGTCAGAGACATGGATTTCAAATTGGTAATATGGTGTGGCTATATAATGTTATACATCTTTATGGAATGTTGGACTTTGCAAAGGATCGATATGCAACGCTTGTTGGAAACTCAGCTAAATGGGATGAAGAAAAGACTTGGAAAGAGAATGTGTTCGCAAACCCTGGTTTCAACTGGATGCCAGGCTGTGGATATGAAGAAGACTTTGACTACAGTTCAGACTTGAAAGATGTGCCTGAAAAGAATAAGGCACGAGTACTCGAGGCGATGAAGTTTGTGCACGAGTGGTGTTCCAAGTCAAACGATGAGAAGAAAGATGAAGAAAAGAAGAAGATTCCACTTGAATGGCAAACTGCTTATGACATGAGACCATGGACTGCATTTCCCGAACGTTAAGGTTGCCCTGCTGGAGCTCTATAATAGTTTGTAAAGATAACTAGACAGGTAGTAGAATGAGACTTAGCCTATTGCTTAAACTTGTCTGTATGATTGGTGAGTCGAAGTGAGTCTAATGGTACAAGGAACAGCATTTAGAAAGGTATCCTTTTTTTACTCCTCCCCCCCTCTCTAGTAATCAATGACATCATTCATCTTGTGTTGACATCTACCTATTTATCATACACAATGAAGATCGGCTACTACTTCTTAGCATTGTTACCGGCATGCATAGATGCATCGAATTTCAAACCTCGTAGTAGTGCTGGGTATCTTTCCCCATCTACAAAACACTCAACAAATAAATTAGATGTTGACATCACATCATCCGACTTGACAACCCCATCATCTTTTACTGATGAATACAATAGTAGCAAAGTACTATCATATCGTGGTGGCGAAGGGGGTAGTACCAATGTAGATATTCCAAAAACAAATGAGCTTGTCGGGGCAGCATTCTTTACTGTATTGCAAGTACTACTTACAAAAGTATTTCGTGAGAATAAGATTAACTTCCCGGCCATGCTTGGTTGTACTATACTTGTTTTTACAACACTTGTCCTTGCTGAGGTAGTTGCACCGGGTTTAGGAGATAGTTGGTTTGAGTTACTAACACCGGGATCAAATTTGTTAACCAAGTGGCTACCTGTAATGTTTGTGCCAGGATTGGCGATGCTACCATTAGCACCTAGTATCGGATCACCTATTGATGTGATTAAGGCGCTATCAGTAGTTGTATTGGGATTTGGATTTACAATGTCAACTACTGCATTCTTAGTATTGGGATTGAGGTCTGCACAAGGGTTGGTAGAAGAGAAGGTAGTTGAACCACCACCAGCACCACCAAAATGGGGTAAACAGGTTGTTGCAACAGAAGCTCCCCCTCCTCCATCAAAGCCATTCACAAAAGAGACGTACAACTTCCTTCTTGGTGGCACTGTATTAACAGGCGCTATAAGTATGGCTGCTACACTAAAGAACAATGAGTACGCAACTCCTATTCGTACATTGTTCATGTTTTGCGGTACAGTCTTCACTTATGTGTTTGGAGCACGTCTTCCGTCTGGCTTTACTAAAGTTGTACATCCATTGGTAACCAGTACTGCGGGTACTCTCTTGTTAACAAGACTTGATGCTCTCGTTACTGGATCATCATTTGAGGATGTTTTGAGGACATACAAGGCTGGATCTTTATCGCCGACAAAGACTGGAGCTGGAGACTTGTTACTCTTCTTACTCGGCCCAGCAGTGGGTTGTCTAGCTATACCAATGTACAGTCGTAAGAAGATCATGGCTGATAATCTTCTTGTGGTGGTTGCTGCCATGCTATGCTCAGCTGTCGGTGGTTTATTCGGTACAGCTTGGTATGTACGGTTACTTAGTGTTGGAAGCAGTGCACTCGTTCGTTTATCATTACTACCTCGTAATGTTACTACTGCACTGGCTATTGTTATTACCAATGTACTCGGTGGAGATATTGCCATTGCAGCAAGTGTTGTCGTACTTACTGGAATCTTTGGAGCCACTGTTGGACGAGGAGTCTTGGATATGCTCAAGATTGATGATCCTGTAAGTCGAGGATTAGGAATGGGAGCGGCAGGTCAGGGATTGGGTGTTGCTGCCATGATGCCAGAGAAGGATGCATTCCCATTTGCTGCTATTAATATGGTCCTTACTGCCGTCTGTGCTACCGCCTTGGTATCAGTTCCTGCTGTCAAGGATGCTTTAATTAGTATCGTTTCCGCTGGAACAGACTGATTAGTTTGAATGAAATGTATGTTGAGGTTGGGGGTAGATGATGAATATGGTAACAACCACATGTTGCCAATAACGGGATGTTGAAGATGTTTAGGGATATCGTATTGCATAAAGTTAAATGACTGATGATTGATTAGAGGGAACTAACACCAAGATGTGCTTGACAAACATAAATAGCATGAATATATCGCGATGTATAAAAAATCTCTCCGACCGGAATCGAACCAGTGACCGATGGATTTCTAGTACAACTACAGTCCACCGCTCTACCAACTGAGCTACAGAGAGCAGATCAATTTTGTCTACGTGGAAGCACAACTTACAATATATAATTGTATAAAATAAGTATAGGTTCTGCTTCAGGATGAAAAGGAAACTCAAGGACCTCTATTTCTCCCCTGGGACTTTACATACCACTTGCGCGGAAGCATAGGAGACGCCGCTATGTTGGCCATATTTGTTAGTGGCTTTACTTAGTAAATGTTAGTAAAAGTGAGGATACCATTCCCGTAAAGGGCCAAATACGACTGTAAGCAACCAGAAAAAGTTTGTTAGTGGCTTCTACGGTGTCGCAGGAAGGCATATTTGGGAGTCTTGTGCTTGCGCCCAAGCAAAGCTCAAAATCCCAGGGGAGAAGACCTCTATCTGGGCTGGAATCCCGTGTTTTCTGTAGGTAGTAGGCGCATAGCACAGCTGTAGCTTACACCAAACGAACCTACAGCAAAAAAAGAAAGCAAACAAGTCAGGCAATTCACTCTGCTGCATAGCTAGGGATTGCAAGAGTGTGTGTGTGTAGCATGTGTGTGTGTGCATCTTAATCAAAAAAAAAGACAATCCAAGCATGGTAGAATAAACCCGAGCGCAGCGAGGGCTTGTGTCCTTCACTTTTTATCATACACATCATCAAAAAGTGCAAAAAGCTTACCCTCGATGAGGATCGAATTCACGATCTTGGGTTTATTAGACCCACAAATTGCACATGCCCTAACTTCACATACACATGTCATATGATCATTGAACGATGAATGTAGAGTATATAGTGTGAAAGGCTTGTGTCCTTCACTTTTTATCATACACATCATCAAAAAGTGCAAAAAGCTACCCTCGATGAGGATCGAACTCACGACCTTGGGTTTATTAGACCCACGCTCTAACCAGCTGAGCTACGAAGGCTATAAATTTCTGACTTAGAATTCTGCAATATGTCTTGCGCTGTATTGAGAGTGAATTAAGAACATTGTAGATAAAAATCAACCTTATATTCAAATTATAAGTTTAAGTATTAATCACTCCCTATTACTTCTTTAGCTTGACTACTACCCGTTCTCTTTGTAATAAGTTTGTCTCATCTCTTCTCCTACCTTTATCACCTTCATCATCACCATCCAATCGGACCTCCCTTCTATATTGTACTTCATCCCTATCCTCACAGTAGTTGACAAACCTAGCCGCGGTAAAGAAGTAATCTGATAGTCTATTGACGTATGATAATGCTGCGGGATCGACAGTTTGTTCCTCTTGTACCATTGGTACCATTCTCCTTTCAGCTCTTCGACATACTGTTCGTACAACATGTAATTGAGCTGATGCGATTGATCCAGTGGGTAAGATGAAGGATGTTAACTCTGGAAGTTCATCAGTCATTGTATCGATCCATTCCTCGAGTACTGCTGCATGATGATTGTGAAAGCTGTTGTTTCGGCTCTTGACATTTGTTGCTTGTTCTTGTTGTTGATTGTTAGTCGTTTTCTGTGGTGTTGCAATATGACTACCAACATCAAATAATCTACTCATGACATCTAACAGCTGGTCAGGAAGATCCCCATATAGTCTATTGGAATCATCACTATTGTTGTCGCTTGCTTTTTGCTTTTCAATGGATGAATTCAGCTCTGCATACACAACACCAACAACAGAACAAAGTTCATCTACTGTTCCCAATGCTTCAAATAATACATCATCTTTCTTCCGTCGTTCTCCTGTGAATAGTTGTGATGTACCCGTATCACCTTTGCGTGTATATGGTACATTCTTAGAGGTTAGTGTGCCACCTGCCGATCCTCCCTTGCCTTCACCTTTTATATGTTTGGGTGTTTTGCTTTGATTTATATTTGTATTCATTTGTTTGCTGTTCTCTTCAGCTACATTATCTGTATCATGTGGTATATTGGTAACATTGCAGTATGTATCATCTTCAATATCATAATATGTACCATTTAATATACGCTTAACCAACAAGCCAGTTCTCTCTCTATCACCACTAACAACTCGAGCACTACTATCGGTAACAAACTCTCCCCTTTCATTCTTCACATTTGACCAACCATATGGACAATGTCTACATTGATTACCACAACATTTACCACGTTTCAAGTGTGATAGTTCAGTAAATACTGTAAAACCAGTAGATGGATCTATATATGTACTTTGCTTATCTAATATTGCTTGACGATGTATATCTTCTATGTCGGTAATGACGGCTGTAGGTGACGATGATGATGATGATTGAGTATTGGCGTTAGTTTTCGATATTGTAGATGATTCCATAATATTATTGTAGTGTAGGTTAAGATCTCCTATACTGTCACTACTTTGAACAATTTGTTCTTTATTACTTTGCACACAAGATGAAAAATTGTGAGATACTGAACTTCTCAATACGTTCTGATGGCGAAAGAAGTTATTTGCAATGGCAGGAATGCAAGATGATGCAGTTCGTGATATCATACGCTATATTTATTGCAATCCAATTAGGTATTAAGTATGGTAAGAGGAGCGGCGTCATTTATTTGTGTGTCAGAATCATTGATGGTTACTGTAGAGAAAAAATGCACGTGCTTTGAGCTGAGGTATCTTTTTGAAATCGACTTCCCCCAACTTATTGCATACAATACTCAACGCTCGTTGATATCTAACCGATGCAAAATAATAATATAGATACTGCATAGCATATTATTATATTATACAACACTAAGATACGATACACAAGATATGAACTCATTTGTTGACAAGCTCCTCTGCCGTAAACATGATGAAGAAGAGTCATCGGGGGATGAATTATTTGATAAAGATGCAACAAACCTAAGTCATGTAGGTGAAGCAGTACATCAAGCACTTGGTAGACAACATAATCGCTTACATCACAGTCAATGGAATGTCACAAGTGGACGAGTAATAGGATCGGTAGATCAGACACCAAAGATTGATTGGAATACAACTACAGATCCAGTTATGGATAATGATGATTGGTATCCAGAGAAGTTGGCTGACATTATAGGTCGAACAGAAGCATTTTGCGATGTTATGTCGTTAGGACCTCCCGACGGCAAATTTCTCATTGCATTCAAAGGTGCATTGCTCAATCTAGCAGAAAGATCTCGAACGTCGGAGAAGCCAATCATTGTACGTTTCCTATTCGGCAATATAGCAGGAAAGTCCGCGTTTGTATTGTTTTGTCGTATGAATTTGTGTCTTCAATATGAAGTATCAGTGACTTGGCCACTTCATTTGAACTTCATTTGCCATTATTTGATTGCCTTTGCAACCCACGTGTACTAACAGAAGGTATAATCATCTCTCTTCATCTACATAAACTATGAAACGCGCATCTTCCAGGTATGCCAACGAATTGTAATGCTGTTATCAAAGCACTTACGAATGATCTACCAACCGATGGAGAAGTTAAGCTACACATTTGGGTAGGTGCTTGGCGAAGAGGGTTCAGCTGGAACCATGCCAAGATAATTTCAGTAGATGGAGTCTTCTTGCACACAGGCGGACCTAATCTTTGGGATAAACATTATCTTGCCAACAATCCAGTACATGATCTAAGTTTTGAGCTTGAGGGACGAGTTGCAAGAGATGGCCATCGCTTTGCCAACCTACAATGGGCATTTATTGAGAAAAAACAAAACACATGTGTTGGAAGTTGTATTGATAGTCTACCAGACTATCTTCCAGTAGTATTGCGTACAAGAGTAACTGTGTCAGAGTATCCTACAGATCAAGTGGGTATCTTTCCGCCTCAGTTTACAAAGAGCTCTGTTGCTCGTTCTCCTCATCAATCGCGTATTGTGGACAAGAGTAATGATGTGCCACTGATATCAATTGGTCGATTAGGAAGTATGGTATGGAGTAGTCGTGCAAGACCTAGCGATGATGCTATATTGGCAATGATTAACTCTTCAAAGAGAATCCTTCGATTAGTACTTCAAGATATAGGGCCTGTGTGCATACCGGGATCTAAGAAGGCATTGCCAGGTTTGGTATGGCCAAAGACATACCTCGAAGCTATTGGTAAGGCAATATACGAGCGTGGAGTTGATATTGAAATGGTATTAAGTAATCCCAATAGTATTCCAGGGGGTCTCAAGGGTACTGAAGCCAACTATGGTAATGGTTGGAGCTGTGTCGATGTTGCAGCCGAGATTATCAAGTCAATACAACAACAGTATTCTGCAATCGATGATACTCGACTTCGGGCCATGATTGTAGATAATTTGCGAGTCTGCTTCATCAAACATGGAAAGTCGAACAAGTATGAGGATGGGAAGAGTATCGGATTGCATTCAAAGCATTGGATAGTGGATGATGTCTGCTGCTATATTGGTTCACAGAATCTGTATATGTGCGATCTTGCGGAATGGGGTATTGTTGTCGATAGTGAAACGGAAGTGAAGAAGATTATGACTGACTATTGGCAACCCATGTGGGAGAGTTCATACACGGGGGAAGATGTAGATGTTCAAGAAGTAATGGATGGGTTAGAAGTTGACAGAGATGGGGAACAGCAAATGTTCACATTTCATGCTACAGATGCTGGACAACAATTGATGCCTCACGGTGGTGGTGAAGAGTACTATGTCATTGAGAAGAAGACAGGGGGTGCTAAGAGTGCTGCACCTCAAGCGGCGGCGACTGCAAAGGAAGGTGATAACGAGGTTGATGGGGGTACGCCTACAGCCAGAGATGATAAAGATGCAGCCAATGAAGGTAGTAAATCAGAACAAAGAGAAGAATCTGGAGAAGAGGGTACTCCTCCGGCCGTATCCCCTCTCATTAGCAAGGATGCCGCGGGTGCAAATGAAACATCAAAAGAAGAAAAGACAGCAGAGGGTGAAGTCCTTTCAGCAGCAGATGAAAAAGCGGAAGATGATGAGCAGAAGTTGACAACTGTAAACCTTGATTGTTGTGGATTAGCAGAGTCGCTCAAGATATCAGCTGAGTGAGAAGAGTAGTAATGTATATTATACATTCATTTAAATTTTTTGTCGGAGGAGGGATATTGATATTGTTCATATTCGTCGGGGGGTGGAGGATATTGATATGATTTAGGGTTAGGTGATAATAATCAAGACTGTTTGATATAAATATTGTTTCTATATAGCGTATGCATGATCTATCTTGTGGTTGGATGTACAAGTGACTCCGTCTGACTTCGTGCACATCTTGTGTGTGAATCTCTTAATAATTTTGCCTGAGCTCGACATGCGACTCATTTTGCAATAACAGCTCTTTCGTGTGTAGTTATTGCGCTAAAGACCGATACCAGTAATGAGTCTGATTACACATTATATGTTGTATTCCTATACTACTCATAGAATGCAAATCTTGTGTGCACAAATTAAGCCCGAACTTGCGATGCGACTCATTTTTTGCAAAATGCTCTTTTGTATGGTGATTAATAGGTAGCAATTTAGACTGATTACGCCCAAGAATGATACAGCTAATGAGTCTGATTATACATTATGTGTTATATTACTGTACTAGAGATATTATACTGCTCCAAGCAAATGAAAATATTGAGTAGTCGTACCTCATACTTAAGACATATTATTTTATTTCATTTATTTTGCACTTCATAATCAACTATAACACAGCTCACGATATAAAACAATAATATGACACGGTAGCACGATATATATAATATAGGGCGCAGTGTATGTACATACCAATAACAGACTCTTTGTCTTCCAACATTTCTAAATCGATCAGAAGGGCTGAATAAACAAGAACAACACCAAAAGATAAACAATGACGAGCAAAGGAGACAGATTGTCTCTTCCATTCATGCTATCGCAAACTAATAGTCGACAACAAACGGATGGGGGAGATGTGTCTGAAATAACTTCACCCTTCGAGGAGGAGAATAGGCAATCGTATGGAAGTAGTCTCTTCTCGAGACTTAGTAGAGGACAGAGGACATCTCCGAAACAGGATAGGAGTCAATCGTCTCAATCGTCTCCGGAAGATAGGCAATTTGACTATCTTTCAACAATTAATTCAGCCGAAGAGTCCATACACAGAGAAGAGTCAAAGAGTAACAGTTCAGTTCCTGATAAACAACCGCAACGAGTGCAGGGGACAGGGGCAGACTACTCCTTATCAAATAGTAGAGCTAATGATGAGTCTTATTCAATGATGTTTAGTAGCAACGAGAATGATAAGAGTATATCATGGGAAATTAGTCCAATGAAAGAGCACAAAACAACTAGTCGAGGCTCAATATCAACAGGCATTCAATCAAACGATCGGTTTAATACCACTCGACCTCAATTAGAAGTTACAATGATTACTTCGTCAACTGATACATCGTCAAGAGTAGCAAATGAAAATGAATGGCGACAAGTTGACGATGTTGAGGGCAGGACATACTACTACAATCGAAAGACAAGGGTATCAAAGTGGCATTTACCTCCAGGCGCGGTGGTTGTAAAGAGAAAAGTCTCTAGTAGAAGCTATGACAGTCAACTTCTCCGATCTCCTAAGCAGCCAATGTCACGTCAGCTTAACCACAGTCAGCAAAATGATAAGAGTGCTATTGCCAACCATTCTCCTGCTAAAGTCAAGATCAGTAAATCTCAGCAAAGTGTAGCTACTTATGATGATCACGATGAGCATAAAGAAGGAGATTGTGATAGCTACTCTTCTGATGGAAACTATTCGTCGGTTGCAGCAGAAGAAGAAAGTCTAGAGATCAGCACTAACAGACTCCAGATACATGATATCAAGTCACCCCAAGATCCCTCTCCTGCATTATACTGTGTGTATTGTGGGGTCAAGTGTGATACTGCAACTGTACTTGGGCATCACCTAACATCATGTAAGGCATTTGAACATATGCAAGTACACGGGCAATCGACGCAAATGGAGATTGAAAGCTTGCTCTTCAAAGCTTGGTCTCAAATTGGTAACTCGACAGGTGTGTCTTCCATCATGCCTACTATACAGCCAATAGTCGATCATTTATCCAATCAAGAGGAAGTGAGATATTCCAGCCCAAAAAGGTCTCAAATTGGTAACTCAACAGCAGTGTCACATTCCTTCATTCCTACTACTATACAGCCATCAGTCGACCATTCATTCAATCAAGAGGAAGTGAGATATTCCAGCCCAAAAAAGTTTGAGGCAAGTTATGATAATGAAACATTTATTGGTAATGATGGGACTTCGTCATATGAGCAGACATATGTAGCTGCCACTCCTCCCAAGACACCAACCTCAACAAGAAAAGCAAGAAGAGAAGTTGAAAATGTGTATTGTGTTGAAAAGAAGAGTTGTCCTTTCTGTCAGTTGGAATTCAACAAAGGGAATGAATTATCGTCCCACTTATTGAAATGCAAAGCAAGAAAAAGTGCCCGGAAACAAAGAAGAAAGAAGAAGGAAAGTCCTCCGGTCTCGCCATATGAGCCACGAAGTTTGAGAAAACCTGTAACACCTGGTCGACGAATGCCTGTAAGTTTTGAATCTGGCCTTTGTATTTACCTGTAATTCAACTAACTGGTTGCATACTTCATGACAACTTATTATGATATATAGTGGGAGTGAGCAAATCCAAACTTAGCTTAGCAAGTTGCATCCTATATTGAGATATGCTGTGTTTTCAACTATAGAGGGTATCTCTGGCTATAATTCCAAACTAGAATTCAATGTTGTGTCTGACTCTGTATTAAGTTGATCAGAAGTTGTTGCTTGTTTTGTATACTTTATGCTCTGATATTAAAACTTCATAACAGTTGCATCTAATGAGTCCAACTCGTCGTATATATTGGTAATCATACCCTGTGATTCAACATCAACTTTAATAGTAACTTTTGTAAACTTTGATCCTCTTGGTACAACCCTCATTTCTATTTGTGCATCGTTGCCTAATATTGATTCAACTATTGACTTTACACTATTAGCATAGTCATCACCACCATCTTCTTCTTCACTATTCTTTCCTACTACAGTAAACGTGTAAGATGTAGGAAATTGTAAAAGTGCACCAACAATATTAGCAGTTTGTTGATCGTCGTCTACTCCGACAGGATCATATGTGCCCACTATTGTGATATCAATGAATGAGTCGTACATAATATGAGTTAGTACATAATATGAGTTGGTACTACAACCCGACGATTCAACAGAAATATGATTATATGACCAAATAGTGTTTACTTACTCAGAGCTTGTACTTTGTACTTAAATCTATCTGTCAAGTCTGATCCGCCATCATCTATCTTTACAGTAGATATCACAGCTTCCTCGCAATTATTGTTATCGTCTTCGTCATCATTAGAAGATGTTGCGGTATATAATCTTGTCGGCAGTGATACTGATCGGTACCCGGTGTTGAATGAATGCATATTACATATCTGAAAGGCAAAGGCTATTAATAAACCCAGCCATCTGTGGCTTGGATATCCCATCGGTATTTGACAGTAATATTGCTTCTGTGCAAGCTATCATATTGGCAATAATTATTATTAGTCCACCATACATGTAGAGGATCTATCGCCAAATTTGTCTTTGATTCGCAAAGCAACTAATCACACTCTGCTCAACTCTCAACTTATTACCCATCCTACTTCCTACCAAAGAGAGTACATCCTTCAATTATTCATTTAAATCGTTAATATACCTACTCTAGTTCGTTGAAAAGATAGTTTAGTGATTGGTATCAGAGAGATTGATAGCAAAGTTGATAGTTATTTAGTTTTGCATTTTCGTGATTGGTCATTCTTTCTTCTCAACACCTCCTCAATAACAAGTACCAACTCGATATATCATTACAATATTGAATAGTATATCCTCCTTCAAACACAAATAAATAACAACAAACAATGGCATCCCCCCTCGCTACCAAACGCCTCCAACGGGAGCTTAAAGCACTACACAAAAACCCATTATCAAACCCGAAAATTGTCGCCATGCCAAATGAACGTAATATACTTGAATGGCATTACGTATTAGAAGGACCGACGGATGATCCAAAGTCACCATACAAAGGTGGTATTTATCATGGTAAAATAATTTTCCCGAAGGAGTATCCGTATAAACCACCGGGTGTTATAATGTGAGTTTTGTTTGAGTATTAATTATTAATTGTTTGTTGTTTGCTATTGTTATCATCGGTATTTTATTTATGCTGGGGATTGGAGTTTAATATATTGATCAGGGTTATATTTTTATGCACTATACACTAAACATTCATCTATAATTGTTCGTATAATATAGGTGCACACCTAATGGTAGATTCAAACCCAACCGAAGATTATGTCTCAGTATGTCTGATTTTCATCCCGAATCATGGAATCCAATGTGGAGTATATCCACAATATTGATGGGATTATATTCCTTCATGATGGATAACAAACCTACAACTGGGAGTATTGAAACAACAGCAGCAGCTAAAAAGAAATTTGCAGAAGATAGTTTAGAATACAATGTCAAGCATTCTGATAAGCAAATGTTTTCAAAACTCTTCCCAGAATATGTTGAATTGTATGAAAAGAGGGAAGAGGAACGTAAGGCAAAATTAGCAGAATTAGGTGTAGAAGATACCAAGGATGATAGTAAGGTTGTACCAAGTAATACTGGGGAAATGAATGATATTTTTACTTTTGGTGCTGGATTTGTGGCACTTCTCTCAATCTTATTTGCTATTCTTCGATTCTTCTAAAATGCTACATAATAAAAGGTTGATGGTTGTGGCGATGAACTTGCAAAGAGGTTGGCCGATACGCTATGAAGAGTTACTGGGAGATTGGAATTTGGGCATGGAATAACCTATGAAATTGATTGAGAAAAAAGGAAGGGGCTTTAATGATTTGTCTCATCTTGCTTACTTAGCATACCACTTGAGCTTTAGTAAAAAAAATCAAATCTTCCTAGACAGCACTAAAATAAACACAAAAAAATATATAAGATACATACCACCAAGTAATGACATTGAATTTAGACCATTACATAATAAAAGGGGGATGTAAAAGTAGACACAGCTATATACTCAAAAGCAAGAACTAAAATCTTACTGCTAATGTTCTTAGGCCTTTTATATACATATACATAAAGGAATCACCAATATATAAGAAGGAGAGTGGTTGTATACCTCCACGTTTTGGTGATACATTGTCGGACAGCTGGTTCGATTTCAAAATTCTGACCCAATCTGAGGCAAGAGAACCGCCAACAAGTGGCCACAAACGTGTGGTGGAGGGCCCTAGAATGGTGCTAATAGTGTCCATTGGTCTTTTATATACATATACATAAAGGAATCACCAATATATAAGAAGGAGAGTGGTTGTATACCTCCACGTTTAGGTGATACATTGTCGGACAGCTGGTTCGAGTATTTCGAAAATCTGAACCAATCTGAGGCAAGAGAACCGCCAACAAGTGGCCACAAATGTGTGATGGAGGGCCCTAGAATGGTGCTGATAGTGTCCATTGGCCTTTTATATACATATACATAAAGGAATTACCAATATATAAGAAGGAGAGTGGTTGTATACCTCCACGTTTAGGTGATACATTGTCGGACAGCCGGTTCGATTTCGAAAATCTGACCCAATCTGAGGC
>Ga0214477_100122_pt1 | contig 51991 bp, 37 predicted proteins | sample M1_20Mar14CPVII9_FD_165058 | JGI IMG/M metagenome (GOLD analysis project Ga0214477, IMG submission 165058) | Marine eukaryotic communities from Monterey Bay, California, United States - M1_20Mar14CPVII9sort6BwellC16 | ecosystem: Environmental > Aquatic > Marine > Unclassified | place: USA...
CATCAAGTGGTACCTCAGAGATGTAGGCTTGCTACTATAGTGCTTGTTTGGCATTGTATACATGTATAACAAAATGATGAACACTCCCAGCATGATTGTATGGCCCTCCATCATACTTTTACAGCCCAATGTAGGCAGGTTTCTTGCCTCAGATCTGGATTTCCTGCTGACTTTCAGGCAACGTTTGGCCATCAAGTGGTACCTCAGAGATGTAGGCTTGCTACTATAGTGCTTGTTTGGCATTGTATACATGTATAACAAAATGATGAACACTCCCAGCATGATTGTAGGGCCCTCCATCATACTTCTACAGCTTCATGCTGGCAGGTTTCTTGCCTCAGATTCAGATTGGGCAAAATTCTGATTTCCTGCCGACTTTCAGGCAACGTTTGGCCACAATTTGGTTATATTCTTTCATGCAGGTGCTAGATGATGCTTGGTTTGAGTTTTGAATTGCTTAGTGGGTGCCAAGGTGAAAACCTCCCGTGTTAGAAATCTAATGACCCCACAATATTAAAGAAAGAATGTTCAGAAAGAGTGACTGGATTGATATGACAAAGATACCGCAAGACCTCAATTTGTCTTAAATTGATGATACACATATTGTATTGCCCGCCCTTCTTCAATAAATTATAGTAAATAACATAATAGAAGAGTAATATAATAATTAATAATCTATTTGCAATATCGATATGATAGACGATAGTGTTACCACAAAGCAAACATGGCCGGGAGGTAGCGATGGGAGCGATCGAACTGGCAACAAGAGCATCAAAAAATATAATTACAACAACAAGACATTACTTCGACGTTCTACTAACCTCACAGCAACCTCTGGTATATATTCTTCTGATGGTAGTGATAGTGAAGGTATAACAACAAATATTTGGTCAAGATTATTATCTCGATCTACATCGTCTGCGAGTGATTACAAGAATAAAAGTTATCGAGACGATGGTGAAGAATCAATTGTTTCCTTTGATAATGATGAAGAATCAAACTTAAGACGCAATAATAGGAGTAGTCGACCTACCACAAAGGGTGTATTGTCATCAGGGTGTATGAGGATTAAATCTACTTTCCAGATATCCGCGTTATTATCCACACTACGCCACCATCCGTAAGTTTTGTTTGCATTTATAGTAATATATGATGATGTTTTTATTTATTTAAATTGTCCAATCCCCGTCTTATCCCTTACCATTATGTATGTCAGTATCATACCAATTATATCATTATTGACATTTGGTATCTGTTTAGCCGTCGGTTTAACCTTTATCCAACATCAATCTGACGTGTATCAACAGAACATGCTTTCTGCTGCAACGACACATGCTACTGAAGCAATGGAGTACTTCTCAGATGAGTTTGACAAGGCCTTGGCACCACTGTTCGTACGTTAGTTGCAATTAATATTATATGTCTTTAATGTGATTTGAGAAGAATCTAACCTATATTTACCTTTTCGATTCTCCCCTCTCCGCCGCATGCAACACAAGGCATTAAGCCAGGTTGTGAAGCACGACGAGGAATTATGTGAATTGTCAAATAAGATTGGCAATAGAGGAGAACCAGATTCATTGCCAGGTTGGCCTGAGGACCTAGAAAGTATGGCAAACGATCCAGAGTATGTTCCGCAAGAATACATGAAGAGGGATGTTCGGGGTGTGTGTGAGGATACAGAGCTTCAGAATAGGTTTGCTTTGATTGCTGATAGTGTGAAGAAGGACTCAGGCTTGGGGGACGTTATTAGTGGATTGAGGGTGGCACCTGCGGGGGTGATGTGTATGATCCATCCGCGTACGTTGTTAAACCCCCAAAATATATTTATCCGTATATATTTAATGACCATCCTAACCCATCCCTTCCCTCCCTCTTAATCCCCAGTCATTAACTACAATGATTACTCCTACGTTGAACCAAACAAAACAACTCAAATTGCCCCATATTACAATGGTACTAAAATGCTTTATGCTGATTGGGGCTGGAAAGTCCGAGTTTGTGTTGTTTTGTTATGTGTTATGGTGTGTTCAATATGAAGACTCGGCCATTCGAATACTTCATTTGAACGTAGTTTGCCTTTATGTGATTGCCTTTGTAAGCCGTACTAATATTTGTTGCAATCACTTCTCTTTCATCTTCATAAACTATGAAACGCGCATCTTCCAGGGGTAAACAAAGTAGAGTGTCGGTACTCCGGAAAACGATGCAAGTTCAAGAGGCCGAGGAGAATCGTATCACTATTACTGGACCATGTAAGTCTATGCCTACCAATTGCATATGTTCGTATTATCTTCTCTTGCATCTCTTACCCACAATATTATAATTACCCCTTGTCTGTTGACAAACACAAAAACAGTTAAAATGAAGTCTGCCGGTGGAGATGGTACGATTTTGACCGAAACGCTCTTCTGCACCCATCTTGGTGTTTCAGTTCCTAATCATACCATGACCGTACGTTTGTAGTTTCAATTATTGTGCAAAATCATGCCAGCTTGTGCTCGATCATATTTGTGCATATCATAAAGTACTCATATATCTCACACTATTGCACTTTTATCTAACACAGATGATTGGAGAGGGGAAGGACGATCCACAAGAGACCTATAATTCTTGGGGCTTTGTGATGGGTAAGTAACGGGTGTATGTTTCGTTGAGGTATGCCATCTATCTGTCGATCAGTATCTTACATATCCTCACTCTTCTAATCTCCTCATTATATATCTGTATATAGGATTCGTCAACTGGCAACGCATGGTTGACCAGAGCCGTATTTCACAAAGGTTTCATGATATGGATATGGTTTACATGTTAAATAGGACTTCATCATATGAGGATAGGGAGACTGGTGAGCAGATTGTCAAGAATGATGCAATTGCATGGACACATGAACGATGTGTTACCTCTACTGACCCTCAAGCTCGAGTTAAAGTATCAAGCTCTGTAAACGGTGATGATTGGACTCTAGTTGCGGGATATACTTGCTCTGTTCGACCGTATTGGGAGACTGCTGCTACCCTTGCCGTCGTGTTGGTAAGCTTTATTATTGCCTTACTAGTATTATCGACGGCAATAAAAAATCAGCAACACAAGGATCTTCTGTACAAGATGATGCCCAAGCATGCCGTCTCCCAGCTTCGGAAGGGAAACACAGTTTGTGAGAAATACTCGTGTGTTACAATATTCTTTTCTGATATAGTGGGCTTTACTTCATTGGTAGGTTATGATTTTGGATTTGGATGTCCCCTCTTGACAAATATAACAACTCACCCTTCTTACTTTCTTCGTTCACATCATATGGATAGGCTGGTGAGATGACTCCGATTCAAGTTATGAATATGCTCAACGCTTTGTACATGGAGTTTGATAAGCTAGCCAAAAAGCATAATGTGTACAAGGTTGAGACAATCGGGTAAGTTGTTTTCTTGTTTTGCTGCCGCCACTAGCTAACCCAGTAGTTTTTCAAGAATGCTAACTACTATCGTTTATCTTTATATCATTTCAGCGATGCATATATGGTTGTAGGGGGTTGTCCTGATCGAGTTACTCGATCTGAAGCTGCAAAGAAGGTTGCACTCTTCGCCCTTGATGCCCTAGATTGTGTAAAGACGTTCCGTACTGATGATGGAACTCGGATTAATATACGAGCTGGGATTGGTAGTGGTGCAGTTTGTGCAGGCGTTGTGGGAACAGTGATGCCTCGATATTGTTTGTTCGGAGACACTGTGAACTTTGCTTCTCGTATGGAGAGCACGTCCAAACGCAATAAGATCCAATTATGCTCTCTAACAAAAGCACTTCTGGCTCCAACGAAGCAAATGTCAAATAACATCTTTGAGCTTGAGGCCAGGAAGGATTCAAACTCAACTCTACAGGGTACAATGGTGAAGGTATGTTAACAAGATGTCTAGTTGTATGTACAATTGTTACTCATCTTAGCTCACTCACTCATATCATATCTTCATAATACATCAGGGAATGGGATGGCGTGAAACATATTGGTTGACGAGAAGAACAACGAGCTTGGTGCCCTCTAAGGAGGATAAAAACAGCTGTATACAAAACAACATCCCACTCGAGCTCGATCTGGTATCTCATGAAGACGTCTCTCACAGCACAGAAGATACCCCTTCTACCCCTATCATTGAATCAGCTGTCCCCGAAGCAGATTATCTCGACATCATGTACTCATCAAATGAGATACATGCTGCTATGACAGCTCAACCCTGGGAAAAATTAGGACATCCTACTTCTGTCTTAGTTGCTGCGACCGATTGCCGAGAAATCCATATTATTAGGGCATCTGCCTTGCTTGAATATCATTTTGACAGAGTTCTTAAACACCGTGATACTAATGCCAAGATGTCTGAGGAAGTCAAGATTCAATGTCGCAAGTTAGTTCAGGAAGTGGCAAAACAATATAACGGGGCCAAATTTCATTCTCTCTCTCATGCTATGCACGTTATCACTTCGATGAATAAGTTGCTATCACATGTTGTGAATGAAGATCCACTCAACAGCTTTTCGCTTGTCTTTGCATGTCTATTACATGATGCTGGCCACACAGGTAAGAGTCTTTTTCTCCTTTCTTTTCTTTCTTGGATACTTTTGCCTTGCTGCCTGTTATTTACATCTTATCTTTCTTTTACTATGACTATAGGCATGAGCAACACTATTCTCCGGGAAATTAAGCATCCCCTCACGGAAGTGTACAAGCAAGAACAAATCCCGATTGCTGAGAAATATTCCATTGACCTTGCCTTAGAGTTGCTCTTCCTTCCTGATTTCGATGTGCTAAGGCTTGCCATTATGCCTGACACTATTTGTAAAATTCAATTTGCAAAGACTCTATTCCAAGCTATACTTGTAACTGATATTGCATCACCCGATCGCGTTAAGCTTGGTGTAGAACGATATGCCACTGCACAAGATGAGCAGGGAGAGTATGATTGTCGTCTCTGCCCATTAGCTCCTTACCTTGAAGATTTATACCAAGGAGTTGGGCTGGGAGAAAGTGTAAAGAAGGAGTTCCCTGATGAGTTTATAATTACTCACGCTGGTCTACAAAAGTGTGTCCGTAATGAACATCTAATGCTTTTGGCGGATGTGTCACATCTTGCTCAGGGCTGGGATAACTTTATCAAGTGGAACTTTCGTCTATTTAAGGAGTTGCACGAGTCTTGGAAGAAGGGATACTGTCAAGATCCTCAAGTTGGCTGGTATCAAGGACAGATTGGATTCATTGATAACTACATTCTCCCACTAGCCAATCGCTCACAGGCATATGTTGAAAAGGACTTTGGTGATGCACTTGTCGCCAATGTACTTCGTAACCGCAATCGTTGGGTTGAGTGTGGTGTCAAGGCAACGGAAATGATGGCAAGTGGAGCAGATTTGTCTGCTGAACAGGAAAAAGATACATTAACACGTCTTTCGGAGTTAGGAAATTGAATGTATGTGTTATGAGGCTATATTGGGGGGACGGATCTATGTAGTTGTACATTAATACCTACTCAAATGTAAAATAGTACTGCGAAGAAATAATATCACAAGAGCTATCTATTATCAATTAAATCCTGATGTACTTATAACTGGCCTTTTTGACGGATAATTTCCCTCACCATGAAATGTTTATGCCTACTAATCTTCTGACATGGTACAATCATTACCATATCCCCCTCATTACAAACCTCATGTTCATCATGTGCCATAAATTTCTATTTTCACAAGTTTTAGAGTTCCATTGCAAACACATTCAAGAAGAGAGGGGATTATGGTTAATAGACACTTCTTTTCTATATATATATCATATGCCCAAATATAACAAATCCCACAACAATCAGTTCCTAATACTAAACAACAACAGATGTGCAACTTTCCCAACTTACCTTAGTATATCTCCATCGTTTTCGATACTTGGGTATTAACTTATATCTATCCACGGCAACATTAACAGTTTTTTGCATCTTATCCGAAACTACTTTGCCAACTAATGCACCACGGGGATTACGACGTGGTGGATTATGCACGAGATTCCACCCGGGTATAGTAGTCATGTCTTGTAATGCCTTGTTACTGAGGTCATCAAAATTATTGGTACTTGAGGCTGGGATTGGCCCTCCATCGTCGTCATTATCATTATTATTGGGTTGAAGGGTAGTACTGACACTGAAAGATCTTCTTTGTTGTAACGCACTGTTCTTGATATTGTTATTGTATAATTGTGGTATTGGTAATTGCAAAAGAACACTTGGTTGTGTGGTGATGGGTGAGGCAATTGTTTTTGTTGTTGAAATTGATCTCGGTGACACGACCCTTCTTTGAGGTGCTAGTCTTAATAACGACGAACAGAGCCGCCGACTAATTGACATGGTGTGAAGGCGGCGACAATACTAAGTCGAACACACTAAACTCTCAAACTCCACAATAGAGCTGGGGCGGGCGGGACGCAGGTTCGCTTTTAGGAAATGCCTACGCGTGGAATATTTGAGAAAATAAATTCTCAGTCTACGATACGAAAATCTCATGTTATTCATCATACGATTCGTAATATCGAGCATTTCATAAGAGAACCACTCCTAAAGCCTACGATAACAATAACTCCTAGTACCCAAACCACATTAGACATCGCGTTCAACCCTACTATTAGTAGTTAAGATTTTTCTAGGGCAGCCTATCTCCAAATCTCTGCAAATACCTAGTTATCGAATAGTAACAACTGTATCCGCCGGTAGTACTTCTAATTAGACCATAATAAACCGCCTAAAACAATTTCTTTAGGGCAGCCTATGAAGAGGCCAGTCGTTAAACTTCTCTTGGCAGTAGAGGAGAAGATATTATGATGTTGTTATAAACCGTTAAATTATAATATTATACGTAGTTAGATATCGTAGTACAACAGAGAGTACATTAGAGTGATATGAAAATCGCACGACGGTCAATTAGAGTAGTTGCAATATACATATTAATAACTTGCATATGTCTACGCTACCTTTTCCATAATACTGATTTATCAATAAACTCGTCAATAGAGACATCAGTAGAGAAAGAATTTAATAATGATAACGATGAAATCAAACTTTGTGGTCATGAAATCAAAGATATGCCACCATTATCATCACAAAATATAACCCATGGCGTATATAATTGGAATAGAAACATGGCAAATGGAATCATTATTGAAAATAGAACAGACAATGAATTCATGTATGGGCGTACAGGCAATCAGATAAGAGAAGTCTTTCATGCATTTGATTTAGCAAGAGATAGCAATGGTGCATTAGTCTTTCATTCGAATGGCTTTCCTATGGATCTCATACTTCGTGTGGAGACAATATCAATGCAGGGTTATGGTGGCAGTGGTGCCTGGGGCCAAGGATTATTCCTAGGCGTTACAGAATCAGAATTGGAAAAACGACTGGGTGTTACCTTTTACAATAATGTTGATGAGAAGTACCGATCACAGTTGAAAGTTATGAAACAAGATGAACTCTATCACTACATTAGCAAGGACTCAAGATATAGTACATTTGATGCCATAGAACACCGACATTATATGATACGAGAGTTATACCAAATAACTGCAAATGAAATGGAGTTGCATCCTGATTCAAAAGACGTTATTGAAATGTGTGCCTCAAGACATGCACTTTTTGGAAAAGAGAATGGCGATCAGCAGAGAAATGCTTTACTGAAAGAACTGGGTATTACAAAACCTATAACAGAAAAGTACACAGTCATACATAGCCGAAAGTTAGAAGGACTCGGCAAAGCTTGGATGAATCGAGCTCAAAAAGAGTGGGGCGTCGATAATAGGGCTGGCATTGAGTATCCTACTGATATGGTAACATCTATCCTTTCTCCAATTAATATGGTCAACAATTCAATATTAATGATAACAGATGATGGACAAAATCCGGCTATTAGTAAACGATTGGCATCAGATGCAATCATTGGAAAGCAGTTTCAAGTTGTACCGAGAAAGATCAGTACAGTAACTGGTGATTTGCTTTTGGCAATTCTCAGGTAAGCATATGCAATGGTACACAGTTTCTTTTTGTGAGTGTGAGTATGTGCTAAGTAACATTTGTTAACTAACAAGCTTCATCCTCTTTCCTTGACGAAACATCATGGATTCTTCTCCTCCTCTCTAGTGATGTTTTCATTGGTAATCCAATATCTACCTTCTCTCAATATATAGTTCAAGTTCGATATGCATTTGGTATTGGTAATTCATACTTATTTGTGAGGAAGGACGAGAATGATAAGTGGGAAACATTTTGTAACGATGAAGCTTGCTTTTATGCCTGGATTAATCTTTGGACTAGTCTCTTTTAGTATAACTCATTGAGATAGTAAGTACGAATTGATTATAACCTACCCCTAAGTACCTAATCTGATGTTTGCCTATTGCCTCAATCAATTATTACATACAACCTAGTACTTAATCTTATGTTTGCACTATATTGTCTCAATCTACTTACTTATGACCACCCTTTTATTGTATGTGAAGAAACGGGGGCTGAATATTTTACCCAGTTATCATTACCGCATCTAACCCTAACCCCAGACTTGCAATCGACAGAAATCAATTTCCCCCCCAAGTGTTGTGTGCTTGCTCCAGAGTGTAAGATCAATTGGTCGCCCTCTCCATTACTAACTAATGGTATTAAAGTACATTGTGCACGCATTGGATGGTTGCTTTTGTATCTGTAATATGCCCAGCCCCAGGCAGCAATCTCTCGTATCATGTCTAACTTAATAAACTCATGAAGAGTTCGATATGGAAACTCGGGGGATGACGAAAATGCTCGTAAAGCCGGGCCATCCTCCATCATCCATCCAGCCCAATATGTTGCGTCTCTTTCAATACGAGCCCATTGTAGTGGACTAGTTGTATTCTTTTTTGAGTGAAGATATGTCCGGCCGTATTGTGGGTTTGGTTGAAAGTATAGAGTACCATTTGTATATCGTTTATCTATAACTCGAACAAAGCCAAGAGAACATCCTTCTTCTTCCATCGCTATCTTTGAATACTTTTGATGATATAAGATATTCTTTCTACTTATAATCTGGTCATCTTCAATGTAAGCATATAGATCATATTTTGTTGAATTCATTTGCTCGATCATTGCAGGTCTATGCATCCAAGTGAGATAGTGAGGATGAGGAAGCTGCTGGATGTTATGTTGCAATACAGTAACGATCGGGCATTGCCACTGATCTTTGCACTTGTATCCCACTCTAGTAAGGAGGGGAGGCTGATCTTTCAGCTCATTGGTATGTATTATTATATCAACTTGATAGAGATCTGTATATGTTTCCACAGCTTTTAATACACGATGGAGACTATCAAACTTCTCTTTCTCTCTTGGCGAGTTTGAAATTTGATAGAATGCAATATGCTGAGCCATCCTCAAACGCTCTTCATTATTGGTAGATGATGAGTTTGTGTTGTTATAATTAATACTATGTTTAACATAATTTACATCACTATTGGATGCATTTTTGTTGAGAAGAAAGAGACCAACTACCAATAAGCCATAAATAATCAACACTCTTATGTTGACCACCATAATTATCATGTATCCATCAGACACCTCTCTCTCTATACCACAACATATGGAACGATAGCAGCTATACAAACTAGATATCTACAATATGGGCACTTCATACACATAGGCTTTTGGATATAGTGGGCAGGTGGGCACGCCCACCTATGGCACAGGTTGAGTTGGGCCCTTTTGGAGCTCAAATGGCAGTAAAATGGCCTATTTACGGGCATAATTAGGGGATATACGGGTACAAAACACGTGCCATTTGACCAAGGTGGGGCCCACGTGGGCAGCGCCCACTTATGTCATGGGATATGCCCCCTAAATCCAAAAGCCTACATACACATCACTTAAGGTAGCGGTATCCTATCTCACGAGCGAGTCTGAGCTAGACTTTCATCTCCATAGATTGGTGGAGTATCTCTGTCATCAGAGGGTGTTCAAATATCGGTGCCGCTGGCACTAACGTCAATTCTTATGACTATACTATAAAGGACGTTTCGATTTTCCAGCTGGTGATGTTTTGTGACGCGGTAACGGACAATAGTTTGGCATCATTCGTCATGACTTATTACTCAATGGGCCCACAGTTGGCAGAGAGAGGGGTACAATATTGGCTAGTATATGGATCAATTTGATGTTCTATAGATTAGTGAATAGATTATTCCAAAGCTTTTGTTTTGTTTTCGTCATGTTCATCACAATAATTGAACATTGCATGTAAATGTCGGACCAAGCTGGCTTGTTTTATGTAATGGAAGCTTATACTGTCAGGGGCACAGCAATCTTTACCCTCCAATATTTTCCACCTCCTCATTCGATAGAGAAAGAAAGCTCCTTGATCAGGAGGTCCAGGGCTTCTAAAATTGTAATGCCAACCTGGTGAGAATGGAAAGAACCGTTCTCTACCTTTTGCATCTCTTGTGTCTGTGAAAATGATCCCGAGATGTCTCAAACATTTAGCGATGATAACATCTTCCGCAGGAGTTTGCTCATTGGCTGAGCAGTGTTTAGCATCATCCAACAACGCCGGAAGTAATCTACGAAGTGTCATCTGTGATAAAGCATACCCTGGACCCCCATAGTTAAAATAGCCAAGCTTTCCACCATTCATTCGACGACCGATGTAATAATCATGAGTTCTTGGATTAGTTTCATCTTTATAAGCTAATGATGCCATGTATGCTTTCAGATTGTATGGTAATAGAAACACATCGTCTCCTCCAATGAAGAACCAATCAAAGTCGTCTAAATAATGAGTACCAACAAACTTCCTACAGTATTATACCCAAGATGTGTCAGAGGTCATTTTTACTATCTAGAGATTAACCATACCTTATTACTCACCAAATGCTTCGTATCTTTTGCCACATCTAGAGACAATATGCAATAATGAGTGAGCTGCACATATAACACATGAATGAAAACATAACTTACATTGCTATATGATTCTGGTCCATCATGATCAAGTTTGAGAGATGGTATCCGAGGATCTGATTCAGTACTAAAAGCAAGGAAGCCATCGCATCCACCTGCCCATGTATCTCTAATTCCACGTATTTTATTGGCATGTGCATCAGCCATTGTATATATTAGACACATTAACTTGGGTGCTGGTACAACGACGGAGACTCCAGATGCATTACTTTTTACTGCATCATCATCATCATTAAAATGATTTGATGGATCGATTGTAACTGTAGTAGAATCTAGATTTCCCAATGAACGAATCTTTGTTTGACTTATACACTCTTTATCGGTATCTCCATCACTTATACCCCCAGCTCCAATATCTTCACACAATTGTTGTGAAAGTATCGGTGGAAAAGGTTCACCGTATTTATCTTTACCATACATTAACATTTTTCTAATCATTGTTACATCGGGTATCCAGCTTTCATTCACCATTGGCGCCTCACCAAGATCATACTCCAGACATTCATCTGGTAGAATTTCGTCTTTGAAACAATTTCTCCAAGTGAAATTAGAGTTTATTGAGTGTTGCCATTGCCATCCCATATAAGGATTTGCAGTTGAATATGGATTGTTCTCATAATGTGATGAATTGTTATTGACGTTTGATATGTAGACCTCACCGGGTACAAGAGAAGACGGAGAATAGAGGAAGAATAAAACCGTAATTATTAACCATAGAAACCATCTCTTCTTCGATATCTTATAATGTAGCATCCTGTATCCCCTTGATCTCTCTCTCTCTAGAGAGATAGGAGAGAGACTGCACCTAATCAAAATGATATGGGGTATTAAATATTGTCCAATTAATAACAATATATCCGCGCTAGTACATCATATTCCGCATCCTCGCATCTCAAGTCTCTGATCTCGGCCGCTATGTACGTCTATTGTAATTGTAGAGAATTGTATTATTATGCATTATGCAGTTATGCAGTTATCTAGCGCGCTAGGTACTTTAGTTTTGCACACACGGGCCAGTGCATAGTAGCCCGCCTTGAGAGGATACTGTTGATTCAAGGATAACGTTGATTAGCTCATATTTAGCTCACTAGCTAGAGATAGAGTAAATTAGATCGATGTGGTATTATGATAAGACCCCGTAGCGTGATAGCATGAATCATATGATTACTTTTACACTATGATATATTGGTGTTGTACGGTGACGACATTTGAGGCAGTTCGAAGGTCTCCACCAGTGGCTAGGTCCAGCCGGCAGTTTTAATGGCAAGTCTATATCGTATACTGCTATCAGGATTTGCTAGCTGATAAGAATCTGTGGAGGAGGAACAAAGTCATTTTGATAAGAACTAACTGTATAAATTGGTGATGGTTCAGTGACGTACACCTCACAGCGAGCCAAGCTTTGCCAAGAGAGTAGGTCGGCGCCAAATAGATGCAACCCTTATGTTGATATTTATCTACAATTACACAATAATTAAAATATTTCTTAATTGCAATAATCAATATGGAGACCACATGGTCCTTCAGTTCGGTACTCGCTAAAATGGTGGTCTTGTGGCAGAGGTATCCTACAATTTGGCCAATTTTCTAAAAGGGGTGTCATTTCTTCCCCAAAAAAGGAGTTTTAACCTGAATAAATCAGTTACATTAAAACTGACTTTCTACTCTACCGACCACTAACCGTCTGAAGTTACTAAGGGTTTAAATTAGTGTACAATTGAATTACAGTTATCAAAAACATGAAGCAATCATCAAACGGTGATCAAGCGCAAAGTGCATCCCCATCAAAGTATCGAAAGTTAAATGGGTATACAATACAATCTTCATCTACCATTCGTACAAGGATACGTTTGCTGTATGCTATTCTATTTGTTATAATATGGATTGGCGGTACACGTAGTAGCAGAAAGTCACAACAAACAAAAACATTGTCAAATGATAGTAGGGAAAATAGTGACAACATAGCTATGGATGCTCTAAATCTACTCATTGAACAAGGCAAATTAACCAAAGATGATGTTTCCTCTGCAATACAAGAGGCTCATTCAACAAAAAATAAACCAGTAAATCATGACATATGTACCAATAAATGTCTATGGAGAATGGGTACAAATGGAACTTGGATACAGGAAAGTCCGCGTTAGTGTTGTTTTGCTGTGTGTCATGTGTTCAATAGGTATGAAGACTCGGCCATTCGAATACTTTATTTGAACCCAGTTTGCCTTTATGTGATTGCCTTTGCAAGCCGCATGTACTAACATTTGTTACAATCACTTCTCTTTTATCTTCATAAACTATGAAATGCACATCTTCCAGGATTGGGAATATGCTAAAAAACATGGGCAGTATCTTAATGCTCACTTCCCGAATGGGAAAGTTCTAGATGAAAGAGATTGGAGATTTAAGCCAACTAAAGAATCGCCTTTCCAATGGCGTACCTCGTTTAGATGGAAAGACTTTGAAACTGGATGCAGTATTGATATTATGACAAAGGACAAATTATGCTCTGTATTAATTGGATTGGATGTACATCGTATATTCATGCATGGTGACTCGCTAACACGAAACATGTACTTTTCATTGATGAACATGTTAGGCAAAGGCGTCATTACGTTTGATGAGCGAGATACGAAGCTATATTCTTCAAGTATGAACTGTAATATGAATCATACAATCAAATTCAAATATGAGCAAGACAAGGGAGGATATCAAAGAGGTAAGCGTGGAATATGGGAGATATCATTAAAGGGACAAGAATTCCTTGCTAGTACATCAGAGCGGACGATTGGCATCTTTAACATCGGAGCTCATTATCACAACTTTAGTCATTTGAAGGAAGACGTTGATGATATGATGAAGACAATATCATACATCAATCGACATCAAGATATATACTTCTTCCGAACCACTAGCCCGGGCCACGACGAATGTCCACCGCATGATCCAAAAGGATTCAACTGGGAGGTCGGTCCGAAAATTGAGCCCTTAAAGTCCTATCAAGCATATGAAGAGCGATGCAAATCAATTATTAGTTGTACTTATCGTCCACATAGATTTGCATGGGACATGTTCGAAGCGTATAATGCATATATCAAAAATATTATATACAAACATAACCATGATAGAGAGAGACCACCCATTCATTATTTGAACATTTATAATATGACATTATTGAGGCATGAAGCACATACAGTACCAGATTGTCTACACTATTGGTCACCAGGACCTGTTGACTGGTGGAGTCACACTTGGTACACATACATTCAAACCTTGCTAGATGATGCGTCGGATCAACATAAGAAGTACAATGATGACATAAAGCCATCAATGGAATTCGGGAATTGCCGTCGGGAATATGGCAAATGATGATAACATTAATATCATTATCTCATACTCAAATATTCATTATCTCATACTATTAAATTTGAAGCTGCTTTGACACTAGCAATAAACAAGTTTGGTGATTATATAATCAGAATGACTTGTTGTTGAACTTTTCCCACCCAGCCTTTAGCCTGTTTTGATTCATCCATATCACCGATCCATGCACTTATTATTCGCCCCGGCATGTTTAGATGAAGGGACCATCCAATTACCGTATAGACAAAACAATAACTCGGAAACTTTATTCGGTAATTGTAAATTCAAAGTACGATTTGTAGCAGCCGAATCAAAGTCAAAGTGTTGCAAAGGATAAATGATTGATTCAGAATATGTATTGCCATTCCAAAGATCTTTAACCACAGATCTTCCATCTACAGGTTTGCTATGAGCTAGGGGGTATATCTCTATTGCAGGTTCAAAATCCTGTAACTTTGTCATCTCTTCAACTGGGGTATGCCCACATGATGCTATAATTTGCATGAATACCACATATTCTTTCTGATTTTTTTTAACCTTTATTGACCACCCCAATTGTTGGAACAGTTTTGGTTCTAATGTCTCAAGAAAGCTGATTGTTTTGAGTGAAGCAAAGGTATCAATATCATCATCAATATAATGACCCGATTCCTTCTTTACAAAGTCACCCTCCCTAAATAGATGTATTAACTCGCCGTAGGCAATCATCATTGTCATATTCTCTTTGTTCACTTCATCCATAATCCAACCCAAAACATCGATAGCATTCGCACACGTCCCATTTGATCCGCGGGCTATTATTTCTTGTGTGTTTCTTAAGTATGATGGTTTCGTTGGAACATGCCACCCTGGTGTGATCATTTTATGTACCAACTCGGCGTTTACATCCCAACTGTTTATAATTTGTTTGCTGTTGTTACTAACTTTGTTAAGGTCATTATTAGAAAGCTCATCATAATTATTTATTTTTGGAGAGTAACAAGTAAGGAAGTAGAGAATCGTGCTCGATGCTATGATAATACTAACAAATCTTCTTATACGTCTAGCCATTCTAAAATCTCTTCCGCTACATCACGTCCTCCGGATGATCTACATTTAGTCACGGACTCCCATTTACGAAAATTAATTTTTGAGACGTAGGCAATGACCGTCTGTGCGAATTTATTACGAGGACATTATGTGATTTTGCCTCATCTTTGACCGCAGAGAGATCTATCAATTAGAGAAGTTTGATCCGGCACCTATATATCATTAGATTCGTCTTCTTCTTGGCTATTCAAAACATCTTAGGTGCCGGATCAAACTTTTCTAGTTGTTGAGTAAAATGAGATGGCAAAAAGAGTCATTGCAAAAGTATCCTCGATCAATGTCGGGTAGAAATATCAATATATAAACTAGATATGCATACCATAACACAGTACAATCCTTCTATACATATGATCTATCGATTATATCGTTTATTTAGTTGTTATTTTGAGTTAGAGCCGTTATATCATGCCCGTTAGCAATTCGCAGCACTGTCGTCTCATTATCTTTCCGTTCATATCGTTCTATTTGCAATCACAATGGCCTCTAGATGAACGACAATCTTTATTGCAATATCCTCTTCTTTGCAGTAAGAGGTGACATTGTTATTAGTATTATAATATTCAATTATGACGACGGCAATTACAAATAGATATAAGGTGGATTATTCTCTAGATATTGTGAAAGAATGTTTTATCAATAAACGATTCGATGGGGTGTGGTGGTTGTTGGTCGAGGACACTACTAAGTCAAGGAGAAGATTCTCTCATTGTATGTCTCTATTCGACCTAGTTGGTATTGGTGTCGATGCATTTAGAGATAGAGAAGTTGGAGGACGAGAATATAAGACAAATAGTTATCTATTTAAAGATGGATCGGGATATCAAGTCGAAGTGTTGAGCGATGTAAGCTTTGTTGCTGTTTGTTCACAAGGTGGACCTCATGGTAGTAATTTCATGCCGAGTGATGCATATTTAGTAAAGAAAACCAATGCTAGTTTTATTGCATTGAGTAGACAAATACGAGATAGATTGGATAATCATTATGCTGCAAAATTAATGTATCCCAATAGCAATGAGGAGAAGGAGGAGAAAGAAGAAGAGGAGGAGGAGGAAGCACCCGACGTCGATATGTCAATGGATACAGATTATGATAATGCAACAACTCAAGAGAGACAACGAGCATTAGACTATACTGATGATGATGTTGCAATGGCAATGGATACCGATACATCTGCCAACGTTGAGGATACTAGGATGGATACTTCCAATAGCAATGCTGCAATGACATCATTCAATACAACTGATATGGGTAGTGCATTAAAAGAAGCAGGAGAAGAAGGAGACGATGATGATAAGATCGAAGAGTCTGTAACAGTAAAGAAACGAAAGAATAGTAAGGCTACAATAACTGTGCCCGTGCAAAAAGAGAGTGCTATTCTAAGCTCTTTATTGGATGATAATGGTGATCTTAAAGAGGAGGTTGCAAAAGAGCTTGCTGATTATATTAACAAGAAGAAGAAACTCACACCTGATGAGATGAAGCTCACTGGCTCTCTTGTCAAAGCATCTATAAGAAGTGACAAAGATAAGAGTTACAGTCAACTCAGTGTTGTAAAGCTTCCGGTCCGTAGTCAAAACGCCACCACGATAGTGACAGTGCCAACAACTTATGGCAACAACAAGAATCCTAGTAGTAGTAGTAGTAAGAAGAAGAAGAAGAAGCCGCCTGGTAAGGAGAAGAAGCAGCCTAGTGAGAAGGCGGCAAAGAAGGCGGCATCACAGAAGAAGTGGAGGAGGAGTCTGAAGGCATCGGAATGGTTGAGGTTGTTGGAAAATAGAGACCTTCAAGAATACTTTCTCATGCAGCTTCTCGACGAGAATGACGAGCTAGCTAAACGAGTTGTCAAAAGATTCTATAACAAGCACTATACACAAGACGTTGAGACAACTTGTGCTATGTTATCCTATGCTAAAGTCAACCCAAATCAGTTAAAGTTGATGAGCCGATTCATGAGAGACGATGTTGATAATATACAGTTCTTTTGTGCCATGGATCATATAGGAAAGTTCAAACAGTTATGGTGGGATGTTCGACTTGAAACACGTTTGTACTGCACTGTTATCATGCAACGCCAACTTAGAGTTAAGGGTGGAGGCACATTGAACCATCCACAAACTGTAGTTGTGTTCAAAGTCCAACCTCGTGAGTATTTATGTCTTGATGTAGAGGATCTAATCAATACTGGCGAATGGATTGAAGGTAGGAAGAAGTGTACTGTACCATGGAAAGTAGACGACGCCTTTGTAGACTTTGGTATTGTTAAGATGATGCAGGATGCGGGTGGTGGTTCTTGGAAGTTTACTCAGAATATGATAAATGTTTCCAAGCCTCAAGGGATAGAAAATGTACGTATTGTTGCTGAGTTTAGTGGTGCAAAGGATACAGAAACTAACGTCAGGGAAGCTTGCTTCAAAGAAGGAGATCCAATTAAATATGATACAGAAGTGATTTCCCAAAGAAGATGTGTTGTTATGACACTTACCGTTCGGGGGGTATCCTTGCCTCAGGTATCCTTGCCTCGAGCATCCTTGCCGGAGGAGGAGGAACAGAGTACACAGGAATCGTCGTCAGAGAAGAATAAAACATACGCTGTTGTTGTTACAAACACAGATACAAAACATGACATAAATAAACCACGTCCCTTACCTAAACTTGATGGAACCACAACGAAACAAGCTGCATCCATCTCGGATAATAACAAGATTGGGATCGTGGATGTCGACTTTTCACAAGTCCGTTTTGTCAGGTTGTTGCTTGAAGAGGTCGATCGTCGTGTCGGAGATGATGATATTGATGGTGGTGAAGTTGATAATACCGTGACTATACTCGGATATACATTCTGTGATGAGAGAGATGTACCCATGAACACTGTCTTCTTCCGCAATCCAATTAAGACGCCTTCGATTCATCCGATGCCAGAGATGAAACAGATACAAATTGGTGCGGTCATCTCGCCAGATCTTCAGTTCCGATCAGTACTTATTGGCCATCAAGGAATGTCTGCCATGTATCCATGCCCCGGTTGTTTTTCAACTCTACGAGATATGAAGGACATCTTTGGTCCGAGTAAAGATTCCAACCTTCGGACACTTGAATCAGTCCTCGAAGGATTTGCAAACTTCAAAAGTTTATATCTTGATAAGTCAGTTCTTGAACGAACACCAGCATTGAAATCACATGTCACACAGAACGTTACCTTCAGTATTGCTCATCGTCCGCAGGCAAATACTCCATTTGATGCCTTCCTAGATGCCTTGCTTCATTGTCGACTTGGATTCTCTAGGACAGAGCTTGATTGGATATTTGACTTCTTTCGCAAGGTTGAACAGATGTATACTGGCGATTCACTTCAACTCAGTCGAAACATCCGACTTGAAAGAGACAAACTGACTCTATATTTGACATGGCTTGATGAAGAGATGACTGATGTAAATAGAATGATCGAAGGAAAGGTATCTTCTGAGAAGGATATAATGAAACGTCTGAGCAGCATTCAAGAAGTCTTAGACATTCCCAGTATTTCCGAAGCCACCCGAGCTAGATGGGAAGCAAAACAAGCCACGGTTCAAGAAGATTTAAAGACATTGGACAATGCATTCAAGTTGGAAGATAATGAGAAAGAGTATATAGCACAATTGATTGAGGTTAGTGCAGTGACAGAAGATACCATCAAGTATCTAAACAAGGTACTTACCAAACATGATGGTATCCATCAACGATTTATTGTCAATACTCTCAAGGATCATGGCGTGGACATCCAAGTCTACCACAGTGGTGTAATGAATGGACCACATTGCGTCAAATTTGCCGACCATGGTGTGGAGATTATGGATGAAATAACCAAGGCGGCGTTGGAACATTTTGGAGACAATGCTACCCTTAAGGCGGCAATTGAAGACTTTGGCAAACAGATGAAGAACATCCTTGCAATTTGGTACCGCATCATGAAGTTCTTGATAAGTGTTGATTACCACACTGACGAGGCCATTGATAAATTTGCAGATGATATTGAGAAGATGAGACAAGCTGTTGTGAAACTAATAAAAGATGAGCCATCATTGGGTAAAGATAGTCCATTGAAACTTCCAAGCACAATCAAAGCTCACCTTCTCTTTGACAACAATGTTAATGGTGTGTCTCACATTCTACACCATGTCCGACTTTGGCATGCTACTGGTCTGTTTGATGAACAGAATGGAGAGAAGACACATGCAGTAGTTAATCACTTGAACCGTATGTTTGGTAACCGCCGTGGGAAGGGTCTAAAGCAGTTGGTGATGAGAGAATTTGCTCTCCTAGGCTCTCCAATATTCAGGGAGAAGATAAATGCCATGCTTGAAAGAACTCAACGGAAGAAGGGTACCAGTAGAACGTCTGTAGCTCAACCAATGGCAAAAGAAGTAGAGCGGGAGACGTCGAGTGTTGTTGAGTTGCCACATGATGAGGATGGTGTATTACTTCCCGCTACATTGACTGAGGATGAACTTGAGATTAATGGAACCGTGGCTCTTCGTGGTCCTACCACTACAACTCACAAGGATTATGCTGCACTGTCGGAAGAGGACAAGTCGCTTTTCCTTGGTATTGATAATAAGATTTATGCATGCCCACATTGTTCGATGAGATTGGCTGGTTTTAATGCATTTCGAATCCATTGTCACGAAACTCATGAGGAAGTTATTGCTGCTGATTTGGATGGTAAAACAGAAACAACCGTAGCAAAAGTTCGATAGAAGAGTGGTAAAGGATGAGTTGTGTATTGCTAATTCGATGTTAATTGATGAGTAGCAGACGTATTGGAAGTACTGCTATTGACGTGTTGATAGTATATAATGAATAATTGAGTGCAGTGAATGTTGGTTGTGATATTTACCGTATATTATGTTGCTGTGTCTGTGCCATTGTGATAGATTGCTGATCTTTAATTCGCATGACAAATCTCAAAATTTCAATACGGTGACCAATATTGATATCGACAGTCAATTAACTTCCAATAACCAATACCAACTTGTATTAACTCATCAACTACATCAAATGCCATGTAGTAATCCCATCTAATCCATATCTAATCCATTTATACCACTTTAACACATCATTTACTAACCAATCTGACGGTATCCTCATTAAATTATTGAAAAAGACTACATATGGTATAAAAACACTCCTCCTACTCGCCTCATACCATCCAATATCGATGTATAGACGTAATAGAATCAATAGATATGCTGTGGAGGGTAATACAATGGTTAGATAGTCCATTAATAATGCAATGACATAATGTACTAAAAATCAACTACTCACAACTTAGAGTTGATATACTCTTCAATAATCATTTGCAAAACGACAACCAATACTAAACATTGATTCTATATATACTAATAACTCGAATAATGTACTAGAGGACATACCAGAACGTACACATGGCACATAATCGATATCATCATCAACAGTGTAATGTAAAAGGTGAAGTTTCTACTAGAATGGCAATACGACCACGAAGATAAAGCGTAACTATGGAGCAAATAGTAACTATGGATGCACAAGGTCCTTAGCTAACTTTAGAGCCATCGTTCATCTTATAACGACCTCTAGTTGTCGAGTAATCATACATCGAATGATGAGGTATGGCAGTCGATATCAAGAAAAAAATATTTTCCATTCTAGCTCCCGCGAAGGTCCAAATGTAGAAATATCAATTTTCCGGAGGACGTGTCAGATGATATAAGAAATCATTTAAATTGCACTGATTGGCTAAATGATGCATTAGAATCAATGGCTATTGTGCATGGCTCACTTGTTACAAACGGAAATAAGAATGCAACAGATGTGAAGTTATGTCAATCTACTTTAGAAGATATTGACTCGAGTATTAGATCTGCTGGATTCAAAGTACCAGAAGGTGTTGTAATTGTCAAATGCAATAAAGCACTAGTAGAATTTAGATTTTGGCCACCAAATGGAAAGATTTCTTGTGGAATAGAACCGTTGTCAAAGTTGGTAGATCCTGATAGTATTCACAAGAATATAGATGCCATACTTGCAACAGACTTGAACTACGGCAATAGTATACAGCACGATCCTCTTAATGGCCTTTCATTGTCAAGTATTGCTTGGAATGTTATAAAAGAGAGCAAATCTAATCTGCATGTGATAGCAGGGGAACCGCTTAAAGACTTGTGGATTGAATTAGTAGGTGAAGACAAGATATATACATATTCTGGCGGAAAACAGAAATGGTGGTTTGAACATCTATACTTATCACCCGTCCCTACCTCAATCAACTTTAGAAGTACAGAGCACCTTCCACGGTCTGTTATTAGTATTGCAAATCATATAGAATATCAGATTGTCGATAGTGATCACAGCCTGCCATGTTCAACACACTCCATGTTGGGTTTTCAAGAGTGGAGATCAAACTATACAAAAAGATTAGATGAAAAGCGTTCAATAGATGATAAAAATGGCACCTTGGTTTACCTCCAAAGAACACATAGAAGATATCATGTCTATTACGATTGCAGCGGATCAATTATCAGCACAAACGATACATCTTGTGACTGCTCTTCAGTCTCTGAGGATGAATTTGTTGAACGTCTTGATACATTGAGTAAACACCACGGCCTTGATCTGGTAGTATTCCATCACAAAACTTTAAAAGAAGATGCAGAAGTAATGTCAAAGGCACGAGTTGTAATCGGGCCTCATGGTGGAGCATTCAGCAACATACTCTTCCTCAACCCCGACTCATTGATAATTGAAACAAATCTTCAGCGAGAAGTATATGATAATCATCCATCTAAGTATAAAGAGCCTCCTCGAGCATTCTACACACACTATACAGCTTCTTTGGGTCATAGATATTGGGCATATCAGCCTCATGTTTGGAGGGAATACTCAGTTGGTGATATGAGAATTTCCATTGAACTGAATGACTACTTAGACTTTGTGGACAAAGCTATAAGTGGAGAGGATGTTGGAGCTCTTCAAACATCAGCTCCGTCACACCCATGTGTATCAATGATGGTATGATGATAAATACATCCATGGAGAGGTATTTTTGATATTATTGATAACAAAGACAAAATGCCGCGAGATTATCTAATCTAACCCAATGTTAGTATCTATATTCCTTCTGCTTGAAAGGCATATCTCCTATATCTATTTCCAATGTCGGGCTGTAGTTGGTATAAGAGACATCAGGTATTTGTATTTGTGATCTTAGTATGCTTGGTAGTGGTCCAGTGGTGGCTCTGGTATCCTACCCCATTGCCTAATAATGATCAACTTGATCATCAGATCTATCTCCTCCAACCGCCTTGTGCAGCGGCAATAATACGATCGTATATCGTCATTATACCCTTTAGACCCATTTTTTACGGTCTATTCATTTCTGAACTCGTTGCAGTACGAAACTTCCTACTTTTTCACATAAATGAGGTCATAAGTCGTCTGTTCTCTCGTCTGTTGCAAGGAACAAGTGTTGTGCTGAGACAGTGCAATACATTACACCTCCGCAATACAACAATCGAAAATTGCAACTCATATAGCTACTTAAGGTCTCACAACATACACTACACAACATTATGCGACGTCCACTTCTAGCTTTCGTGTACCTTATATTTTTAGTGGCTGTTATAATATTCCAATCGAGACACCTAGAACAGTACACACAACATACAACAGATGCAATACAATCTGTTGATCAAGAACAATGGCATACACAACCACAGAAAACAAGTAGTTTTAGTTTCTCCCAAGTATTTGGTGGTAATAGTGAAGGAAATAGTCGAAGGAATACAACGTCGGCAGCAAACGATGTATTATTAGAGGCAAATCCTGATACGCCTCCACCAGTTGATTCTTGGCTATTGAATAAACATACGCTGCCTCCGCCTATAACAACTATTGGAGGGTCTATACCACGTATAATAAATAAAATATACTTCCAAAAGGAATCGGGCTATCCACATGCAGATTCAATGCCACCAAAGTTAAAAGCAGCACATGAATCTTGGATAGAGATGAATCCAGGATTTGAATTAAGATACTTCGACTTGTATCAGGCAAGAGAGTACTTACGACAACATTATCATCCCGTTTTCCTTAGAGCCTTTGACTGTCTTCCTGCCTTTGCATCCAAATCGGATCTTTTTAGAATGTGTTTACTGTATAGAGAGGGTGGGTGGCATTCAGACTGGAAACAGCTATGTCTGAAAAAACTTATACTGCAAAACATTACAGAGATGACAGATATATTCGCAGCATACGATATGTGGAATAGTACTCATGTATTTACGCACAGATGTGTCCAAAATGCACTGGTTGGTTCAAAGCCTCAACATCCAATCATTGAAACAATGTTGTATATGCTTCTTCAGAATGTTAGATCTTCTCCATATACAAAAACGGCATTAGATGCTACAAGCACATGCCTCTTCGGTCGGGCAGTGGCAGAGTCAGAAAAGGATCGCAATAGCCAATGGTTTAATAAGATAGCTGGGAAGTTTGTCCATGACTTAGGCGGAGCTTTCTCATGGGGAGGTCAAGTTATTGTGCAGCATAAGTGTGATGGATGCGGGGTAAGCGAAAAGAGAAACCAAGATTGGGGTGATGCAGGTAACTCCGCGGTATTGTTTCATTGTGTGAATGCTTGTGTTCAATATAATGTCTCGGCCATTGGGTACTTCATTTGATCTTTATTAGCCATAATACGACTGCCTTCAAACCACATGTACTAACACAAGTTATGTTCACCTCTCTTTCATCATCATAAATCGTGATAACGCGCATCTTCCAGGGAATGATTACATTATGCTATTTAAGGAAAAGAACTTTTATTGTCAGGATGCTGCGTCGTTGTTTCGTACTACGACGGGAAGTTCGGGTAACAGTTAGTTGGAGATGATATACATTAATAATAAGTTCTCTAATTCATGAACTATTACCTGCCATTTCTTCATACTTCTCGAGACGCCTCCCTTCTTGTGGTCTATTCTACTTGGCGGCTGCCAGAGTGAACGAGACGCGCAGCAACCGAGGATACTCTGTGGTATCCTTCTGAGCACAAATCTTTGATCCGTGTCTATCTACGATACAAAGGCAACTCTCCCTACTACAATATTCAATAGAGGAATGAATGTATTACATATTAATATATTGACTATTTGTATTCACCCGCCCTCAGCCTGATTGTATATTGGGTGGGATCTGGTGACGCTTAAGCCCCTGGGCATCTAAAAGTGCCCTCACCCTCAAAAGTTTAAAGTTGTTACATAGTGCTGTATCATAGATATTGCGCTGAGGGCTAGTGATGTTTTAGGTTTGAAGTAGGAGTGTAGATGTAGAAGGTATGCTCAAACAAAGAATATGATACAATATGGTATGGTTTATGACAATAATGACAAGTAAGACAAAAAGCTATAATATATAAGCACTAATAATTGATCAACCACTGGACTCACAATAGATTTCATCCGTGATCTGTAATAGAATACTACAAATAAGATGACCAATAATGTGTTCATCAATAGAAGAAAATTAACAGTATTGTTTAGTATAATTGGTACGATAGTGATCTCTTTCTTTAATATTGCCAATGTTGAAACAGTAACTACAGTTGATGATGATAATAATAGGATGACAAAATTATTAGAGTATAGGGCAGAGAAGACAATAAAGGTTCTCATTGCAAGAACTGTGTCACCTACAGAGATTGACAATGTATTGGCTGATGTAAATCGTATTCTATCCTATTCACATCCGTCAAATCATGAGCGCTATCTATCAGCTTCTCTTTCACAATGTAGTTCATTTCATAATGACTCAAGTACAATCGATCTATTTAATGGTAGTGATACATTTCCAAATTACATATTATGTGACGTTAATAGAACACAAGTACAAGGGAACAATTATTATACTGTAAAGGCTGATTTCTTGCTCTTTGCACGTAGTAAGGAAGTTGCAGAACAACTCTCCAGTGCAATCTATAATGAGAACATTACAATAGACGAAGAAGACAAGATCAATGTTTTAGATGTCACAAACTCTCCAGTCAAACTATGGAATTGGATTGCACATTTAACAGAAGAACGATTGCAAGGTTATTATGATTATATATGGATGGTGGACGGTGATATACAAATGTCATCTCTTAACTGGCATTCCTATTGGCAAATGGTAAAGATTATTCGACCAATGGTAGTTCAACCTGCCATCATCGGCACTGGCCCTAATGCATTTTCGTCTAATCATCCGGTGATGAGACAGCATGGTGATAGACGTGTGGTCGCAGCTGAGACTGCCATCGTAGAGATGATGGTACCAATGTTAGAAGTTGATACATGGTTGGGTTATAGGAATGTGATTGCAAGTCAACCACCATTAACACAGCATTTACAGCGAGGAGGTGAAGGTGAGAACTTATTATATGTTGATACAAGTTTATGCCAAATGATTCTTTCGAATGATATGCCGCTCACATGATATACTCTCTGGGGTATACCTGCTAAGATTGCTTCGATATTTCGTGGTGTCATTATGCGAGGGCTAATCTCACTGGAGAGCAGTTGTGGCCTCCCAATGGAATTAGTTTTAATCCAAGCCGATCAAGATATACATCTCAAGATAACTATACACATGGAACTTTTAAGAAACGATCATGTGTTGTCTTATATCAAAACCCTATTGTTCATGGGAACAAAAGAACATTGGTGCGGAATAGAAAATATAGAAGTTCTGGTCAGGCAATTTGTCAATTCATGAGAGAGAACTATCATATTCACTGGGCTGTTAAAAGTGTATATGATCTATTCGTTGCATATTCATAGAATCAAGGTGATATGTAATATTAGAGTCTCAGTAGTCTCAGAATATCTAAGTATGCAGGAAGAAAGTATCAATGTAGGCAGCTTAAGTTCACATAGAAGAAGAAGGCTAAAGCCCGTATATAGAGTTTTTGGCAAATAGGAACTAGCTATACTTATTATCATCTCCTCTAAGGGATGATAGAGACGTTATAGCATGACTATTAGTGTGTTAGAGAAATTTTGGTTTATAATTTTTTACTCTGCTTCTAAGCCCATAAAAAAATGAAATCAACTAAAAACTCATAATCGCAACATTGAACTCTCTATCTCATTGCCTGAGACGAGGCCTAAAGTATGGCCCCCCCCCCTACTATGGTCTCCTTCTGTATTAATTTTTTGAAGTTTATTCGGAAGTCATGGGTGAAACTTCTTCCAAATTCTAGGCATGAGAAGATTCTAGGAGATTCTAGGCTAGAAATGGTACTTGCATGTGTTGACGCCGCTGATTAGTAAGTGTGGTTTAGATACTTGCATGTTATATCGTTCCATGGTCTTGTTATTGTCTCTGTTATTGTTGTCATCCATTATCACCAAGAACAAAGTAGGAGGAGTATGTGATGCCTTCTTTCTATCGTCTTCTGTATCTCCTCGGACAGCACGATATCACAACACAAAAACATCAATAGCATACAATAATGTTAATGAAGAAGATGAAGAATCCCGTACTACACACAAGGTTACGGTAACTCTACCACTTGGTATTATATTAGAAGAAGAGTCATTGGGAGGAGTTGTAGTAGTTGGTATTAATGATAACAGCAATACAGCAAAGTACAACTCGTCAATAATGTCCAAAGTTAAAGAAGAAGGAAGAGAACAAATAGATTGTCGATATGACTTTATATGTATACGAGATAAGATCATATCAGTCAATGACATATCATGTCATGATAAAGGCTTAGATAATGTGATAAACATCATATCAGAACAATCAAAGAAGAAGACAGATAATGCAATAGAAATAGAAGTAGGTCGGATCCAAGACACAACAGTTGTTAACTATTACAATGGTATATGTATATCAGCCAAAGCTGGTGAATCGTATGGTTTCTTGGCTGATAAATGTGGAATTACTGATGTTAAGTATGAATGTCGTACGGGGAATTGTTCGACATGTATGAGACATCTGCAATTTCCAGATAAAGATAGAGATGTTATGCCTAATGCTGATAAAGTCAATTTGTATGAAAGGACTATATTACATTGTGTGGGGAAAGTTCCGAGAAATTATCAATGGTTGCATGTTCTTGAACCGCGTTGCAATGAAGAAGATGCATGATACTGGTTGAAGAGGATCTATGACCTATGAGAGACCAGAGGTCGACAAAGTCTTCTGTGATTGCATTAAGATACAAGCCTTGAAGACGAAAGAGTATAACATTGAGACTGCGGAGCTTCGATACATGCAAACTAACTAGATTTGCAAAGAGCGCAAAGAGCTTTTTACTCTGGGATATCAAAGATATGATATCAAAGATATGCTTCTAAATGAATGACAAGACTTCCAAACAAAACAAACATTAGATATAATCTAACAAAGTCAATAACAAGTCAGGGGCAATTAACATATAGAAAACCAAACTAAAGCTTTTGTGCATATCCTCTTTCTCATCTCTTTTCTTCTTTCAAGTCAATCAAATCTTCTTCATACTTTTGCTATTCATACACTCTTTTGCATATACCCTACTCTTAATGCTTTACTAAAGCTCAATTTCTAAACTAACCTGACGTTTCTCTTGCATAATCGTATCAACTCCTTCACTATCCATCAATTGAAATACAACACACATATTTATACTTTCAATTGCATTCATTATGTCAAGTGTATAGACTATTGTAACCTTGTCATATATACCATCTTCTTCATTTTTGATAGTTGGAGTATTTGTTGTTATACCAATATATTCATTACTTAAAGGTGTAGTACAATCTGCTTCATATAGTAAAGTATGAAATTGACGATTGGTACCAATTATATAATTCAATATTAGTCTAACTTCATTATCTGTAATCATATCGGATGATAAATTTAGAAAGTTGATTTCTGCTGGACCAATTATTACTTCTGTTGGATAGTCTGTGTTACTATTGCTGGTTGTAGTTGTTGGGATAGTTGGTGCTTTACTTGTTACACCTCCTGCTCCCATTGTTGGAGAGTACGAAGGTGTTTCTGTTGTTGGAGAACAGGAAGGTGTTTCTGTTATTGGATCTTGTGTCTTTGTTTCTTCTTCAGTTGGATGTGAATACTCACTTGCTGTAGGTGAATAGGTTGGTGTATCTGATATTGGATCACGAGATGGTGGATCATCATGTGTTGTAGGAGAATAACTTGGAGTATCACTACTTACTGACTGTAGTTTATCATGTGTTGTAATTGATGATGGCGAATATGTAGGATAATGTGAGTTTGGTGAGTAACTTGGGTATTGTGGTGGATTACTTGGTGAGTATGTAGGCCATTCTGTCGTCTTTGTTGTTGTTGCTGATGATTGTGAATGAGATTGTAATTCATCGGTTGTTGTTTCTACTGATGATGAAGATGACGGGCTATACGTTGGCCAAGGAGACGAGTGCCCATCGGTATACCACCTTCCTGTTTCTTGACGTGCCTTTCTATGATGACGACGTATACCATTATTGTTATCACCTCGAGTTACCAATACTAATAACGAGATTGTTATTGCAATTAGTAACTTAATCATATGTTCTATCCTCGACTGAAGAGAAAAAATTGTTTGGGTTTATCCTAACAACGAAGACTATATGTTGTATATTATTATTATCCGACTGCCTTTTATATATCCGCCTATCTTTTAATATACAATAACAACTCTCAACTCAATTGTTGCATTGAAATGAAGGTGCACCACTGTCTATTTCAAAATCTCAAAGAGAGAAAGCAGAATCGTAAGTCGCATTAATACCGCTTCAAGATGTATAGTCTCACCAAAATCTCCCACCACCCTCCCATCAATTTAGGCCACTTATCGTGTGTATCAAAGAGTTGACAATGGTATATTGTGCCATCTGCTGATAAATAATTCATTTAATTGAGTTGAATCGGAGTATACTTTGTAGTTAATTTATTGCGGCTATCCTCATTGTTTAATTATAAAAAGTTGATCATATCTTTTTGAGAGTCGAACACATAAATCACAACTCTCAATCCAATCACAATATAAATCAAAGATGAGTGAGCCATGGACTAATACAACAACAACTAATGAAGAAGTAGTGACACCACCATCAGAGGATGTACCAGCATTAATTCAAAATGAGGTATTAACATTAAACAACAACAATAATAACAACAACAATGAAGGATCGATTACCATTCAAGATACTAATGGTTTATCAATTGTACCAATCTCTTCTTCTCCTCTTGAAGAAGAGACAGATGATCTAATCTTAGAAAATAAGAGTAATGGACCATGTTCCAATGATAATGCTGAATATAGTAATAATACACAGCCCTGTCCAAATGCCATTGTGCCTCCATCGTATAATGAGATATTTGATAATTTAGATGGGTTTGTAAATGGTACTGAAGTTAATCCGGAGGTAATTGATGATGATAATAATGATGGTGGTGGAAAGGAGGGGATTGGTGGAGAAGGTGGTGATGAGGGGATTGGATTTGATAGTAGCAGTGTTGATGAGTTAATTGATGATGGAGAAGGAGTTCAGGGCGGCAGCACAGATGGAGGAGGAGATACAAACAACAACAATCAAGATAGTACAACTGAAGAAAAGGCACCATGGACTGACACTACCACCACAAATCCAGGAGGAGATACAAACATCATCTTAATCAACAACATACCATATTCAACATATTATTCATGTACTGCTACTCAAGATGAACTTGTATCAAATACAAGCAATAATAATAATGGAGTAGAGGAATTGCCGATTGCATTTAGTTATGAAATATATACTACACCAACAGCAACAACTACAGAACAACAGCGGAATGTATTGGATAACTTTGAACGACAATTGGCCAAGGGTGTTGCTGATTCGTTAGGATTGGTCAATTGTAATGATACTGCAGGTTTTGATTTTGATGGAGAAGGGAGTGATGATAATGGTGTAGCAGTTGAGGTTGCACTACGTTCAAGTGAAGGCGGAGGAGGGAGGCAGTTGAGTAATACTGTGTTAGGAAGTGGTGGATTGAGAAGATCATTATTAATTGATGGTGTAGAGTTGGAGAAACAGCAGATTCGATTGTTGGACAATGGTGGTAGTAGTACTTCAAGTGTTGTGGGTATTAGTATGAACCCGATTGATATTGTTGATACTGACATTGGTAAGTGTGAAATGATACATGTGCTTTGTTTGTTAAGGAGAATCATTTCATTTGACTAACATGCCTTCTACTCTTCATCTAACTCCCCAGCGGCATGCACCTCAACTACTCCAGAACAACTTGCTGCACAATCGGTATGCTCTCCTATTCTCGGTGCCATGACATCATGGCTAACTGTATCACAACGTCGCCATCTTCGCCATCTTGCCGAATCGTCATCAACATCCGAAGAGGAAATGTTACTATCCACAATTGAAACATATATTAATACCAATCAAGATATATACCTTAATGATGATTTACTCCATGTATCATACATTGGTGATCGATCAACAGCTGAACAAGTAGATGCTGGACTTGATACGTCAAAGATTGAGATTAATCCTCCAAATGAAAATGGGACGAATCCAGGAATGATTGGCTTAGCAGTGGCGATGGCTGTACTTGCTGTGATTGCTGCCTTGGTTGGTGTTGCTTATCATCGTCGTCGTCAGCAACGACAACAACAATTCAGTGCTGGACCAGATGGAGATCTGGAAGAGGGAGCCTTCCCTTCGTATGGTCTGACGCCAGAGTCGGAAAGCTTAGGGAATAGTACCGAGAATGCAGTCAACGAGGATGTCCCACAAAAGGACTTGTTTGGATTGGCAGACGTGGCAAAGAGTGATGATGATATAGAAGAAGAAGTTAATGACGGTGATGATGAGGAAGAACAGGTATCTCCCAAGCCATCCGCCTCAAGTAGCTTGGCAGCCTTAGGCGCCGCTACTGTTATTGCACGTGAGTTGTCTTACTCTCCAATGGTTGTTGCACCCAGGGCTGAGGAGGATGTGGTTGTTGAGGAAGTTGATACTAGTTCGGATGATACTGAAGAAGAGAATGGTATACAAGAGTCTACCTCGTTTGCCTCAGCAGTCACGCCTGTTGCATCTCCTCATCATAACCCAGAGCATTCCTTTAGTGATATTGTACCCACTATGTCCCCCATGACCGACGGAGTTGAAGAGGACGAGGAGACAAGCCAACAGAGCTCTGAGGATAGTAGCTTCTTTGTTGATACGGCGGCGAATACCAATACCAATGTGACAACTGATCAGAGTCATATTGACACTATTCATGACCTGATGTTTGGAGGAGAAGATAAGAAAAACAAAACACCATCAGAGAGTTTTGATGATGATGATGATGATAGGGGAATAGTATGAGTGGAACTCATTTGAGATGAAAGATATATTAGCCATGTGTTGTGAATGAAGAGAGAAATAGTAGGGGCTCAAATGCTTATATCCATGAGCCTCTCCACGAAAGTATTTAGATGTTTTGTCTTGATAAACGAGTTATCTTTACTTTCTCTCGATACTTAGTTTACTTCTAAGACTATGTTATTCACAATAGCTCAAGATTATCTTCGGGAAGTGGACTTCTCTCGATTTTGATCCTTCCCAACTCTTGGCTATGTCTACCCCAGCTCATCCCCACTGTAACCATCCAACAGTAAGCACCAGATAGTCCTTCCTTTAGAACCCCAAGCTTGATATCATCCTTATATACTGTCAAAGTACCCTCATCATAATCCAAGAGGAGCCCAATTTTACCACCGTCAAATGATTGCATGCCTTCCCAAGCTTTGTTGGTAACTTTAGGAATGCTATTGACACTATTGTTGAATCCCCAATCAGTCGATTTGCAGTGTCCGTTGATGGTTTGATAAACACAAGCATGAGTGTTGCTATTTCCCCATTCGGGACATTGCAACTCTCTTAATTCGCTGATCTGAATTCCATCAAATGGCGTAAACAAACCTTTGGTCCAGGTCGTGATTTCGTTAGTGCTTCTCCGGATGTATCCGAGTGGAGTAAATCGTTTCATAGGCCTGACAATACCAAACCAGTTTGTTTGATCCGAGGCTTGATTTAGTCCAGAAGAACACGTAAAGGTGACATAATGTTTGCCAGATCTCATAACATGGTCACTAACGGCTGTAAATGCTCTGTATGATCTTCCCGTCGCTATTGAATGTGCTTCTTTAATTCTACCCCGCATTGACAAGGGTTCAACTGTTGATTTGTCTCCATTAGCATGTTGAATATACCCAAATAGCTGATCAAACTTTAGTGACATCCTTAGTTGAATCAGCTCGTTATACATGTATAATGGAGAATAACCAGCTTGGAGCGACAAAGCCTCCTTCTCCAACGGCGAGGCACTCTCATAAAAGTTATATGCTATGTTCTTTATCAATGAAACATGTTCATCTCCTATAATGTGTGTTCCAAGGCCAAAATACTTGCAAGTTGCTTCAAGAGAAGCAAAGTCTTGTGGCTCCGAGAATGATAATATGCTAGCAAGGTTGTCTTCATCAAAAGATAGAAGTATACTCGTGGGTAGATCTTCGTCACCCCTTAATGTAGTGCAGCTTTCATCCAATTTCAAGCACTTATCTTCGACTAATTGCAATCTAGCCTTTAGTGCACGGTTCTCATCCTCTAGCAATGTATTCTTAGCATGAAGCCTATCAGCCATATTATTTACTCTTTGTATAACGCCCCGCGAGTCATTAGGGTTCAAGTATGGCGAGTCATTTAAAACCAAAGTTTGTAGACCTAGTCGTCGAAAACACAGCAAATGAATCTGTCCCTCTTGTCGTAGAACTTCACAGAATAGATCTCTTTCAGATGCAGACGATTTTACCCACTTTAGTGAAACCAAATGCTCCTCATTATGTGCAAGTATGAACCTCCCTTTATCATCAAGTAACTCGTAAACTGTATCGAATAATGGATCAATGCTTCTATGGTTTGTATAAATCAATTCTGAACCGATAATGAGGTCAAACTTGTCATCATTTTGTTGCAATAGAAATGTTTTAGCTTCCCGTTTCCCCCACTTTAACTGCTGACATGATAATCATCGTCGTCGGAGGAAGTATTTAACACTACATTATTTCGTAACAGCCGCAGGACGTTAGTATCACCATCAGTAAATACGGTTGTGTTTATAGGCTCCGTGTTATTTGATTGGAGTAAATGATGAGCAAGTAATCCACATTTACCTAAACCAGAACCAAGTTCAAGCAGACGGCGCTCCTTCTTTATTTCATTATCTGTAAGAAGGTAATTGCAAAGTACATCTGATGCATCCCATTCTGTTAGACCAGATGATAGCATCGCTTGATCTGAATCTCCCTGAAACCCTTTTAGGACTAATTTAATATCGTCTTCACGTCCAGCTTGTGGATAGGTTGATGTAAAGACCTCAGTAGAGCAAATATTGCGTCTTAGTAGTTCTCTTGCTCTTCGATGTGCATTTGAATCATGCGGCCGACGTACCTTTATATCAAACCATTGTACTTCTTCTTCCTCAAAAGAGGAAGAATGATCATCTTCTTCCATGTTATCCATTGTATACTGTTTTGTTTTAATCTTTCTATTTATTAATCAAATCCAATTGAGAAATTATATGAATATGAGTAAAATTATAAAATGTTGACATATGATATTAAGCCAACCTACAGCCGTAAAAATACTTAAAACAACAAGCTCTCTCTTGTGCGTTATAATAGCAATTGGTACACCAAATCACAACAAAGAGGATTTAATCGTATGTTGCAATCATAAAGGATACCACACAAACTCATGCATACATTAAGTTCACCGAACATAATATATGGTATGCACAAATAAATACTCACATTCAACATTACAATAACCAGGTTGCACTGGGAAAAGATTGATATTATACGATATCGATATGAGTTTATTAGAATAAAGTTTGGATGGTACTGGTCCGGAGACATTTATCCTGCGAGACTCGATGATTCAGCCGACAAGATCATCTCCTGCCAATTCTGTATCACCCCCCGACCCATATATCATAGAGGAACCTATTATGGCTACTAATCAAGCATCGCGTATCCTTCCCAAGCTCATTGTTGCAGCTACTGCCACAGGCGGCACCATATTTGCATGTCATCATCTTGAATCTCAACGACGTATCCTTGACGATAAAAGTGATGGGTGTACATCATCGACTATCTCGGGTGCATTGACAAGTCTTCAAAGTAAGTCAACTTCTTCGTTGCGTAGCATGCTTTTTATAATATAATATGGCATGATATAATTCTGTGATAATAGCATTGTGGTTGCAATTGGATGACGATATGGGATACTTATAATTTGTGCACAAGATGTGTCATTTGTCATTGCAACTAACATATTAAACTTTGCAAATCAACTTCTGATATATTATGATGCGATTATTGCTCACACATATTATTCTCAACATTACAAATGTACACTATATGATACTATACTGAACTTTACACACAGCATCGGGTGTTGCAATAGTAAACAATCTACGGCTTACACCAAAGATTATTAACGATGTGAAGAATATGCCTGCTTCAAATAGCATGCCAACTCAAATTATAAAACCAAAAAGACAACAGCGTAGAGGTCCTGCTAATATGATGCCAAAGGATGAAACATGGCGATTATCAGCATATGGACGATATCATTGTCTAGAGAATCATTTGGGTGAGGAGGATATCAAATTGTTGGAAGAAATTGAGAAGCAGATTTATCCATTGGTACAAAGCTTCTTTTATGAACAGCAGAATATAGAAGAGGAGAAGGTGGATAGTAAATGGGTAAGCGAGAACAAAACAACAACCACAGCTTCTTCTTCAACTAATAATAAAATGGAGGGAATATACCGCAGTGAATTGCAACTAATGACAGCTGTTCCCAAATCTGGTAATCAAAGCTGGCACAAGGATAATCGTGCTCGAGGTCTGAGTATAATTATTCCATTAGTTGATTTTACTAGTGATAATGGTGGCACACAGCTCTTGCTAGGTTCACATAACAATAAGTGGCCATTGAATCAAGGGGGGGCCCGTGTAATAGAAGCGCCTGCGGGAAGCATAGTGGCATATGATTCGAGAACGATTCATCGTGGCCTTGGAAATGAGACAGATTTTGGACGTCCAGCTTTGATCTTCTGTTATGATAGATGTGAAACCCCTCCTCCTGGTTGCGGTACATTTGGGAGTGTCGGAACCTCATATCAGGGACGGTTGGTTGACATTCTTACTGGGTTTGCAAATTCATTGCAGATGCCGAAGTAAACACTAATACAAAGCGAAGGAGGATTAGTATTACTCTTTATAAATTTTATTAGTTAGACTTGAACTCTTTGCCTTTTGAGGTCTTTACCGAGCACTTTGTTTGTATATTAATCTCTTTCTCGTCAATCACTATCACTGCTCCATTCTCTTTTGATACCATCCTGTTGACGATCTTGCTTCTCATAGTAGTAATTATCTTGCAAAGTCTTTAAAAGACTTTCATTGATCTCAATGTTTGGTTTATTGTATACGCCAAAATTGTGATCATGCATAATGTTGTTCTCCTTCTTTTTCTTCTTTGCTATTGTGACATGACTTGAGGGCAAGGTAAGACCATCTCGTGCCAGAGAGGAATCATCATCATACTCTTCTGAAGGAAGCAATACCCCAAACTTTGATTCAGGATGCTCAATGATAGTTTGCTTATTAGATGAATCAGTATCTCCTTCAACCGCCGCCGATGCCACTCTGAACGTATCTTTAGTAGCATCATTTAAGCTGTATTTCTTCCTCTTTGACAACTCATACATGGACTTAGGTGCATTAAGCTTCCGTGATGATTTGTATCGATTACGAGCTTTATTTGGTTGACGTTTTCGAATCATAATATCATCAATTGGGAATGATTTGAAGCGACAGCAGTCTCGAGTATCGAGTATTACAGATGAAGTTATAGCGCTTGATGGTGTTGGGAACTCATTGCTAAACGTGATGCTAAAACAATTTGGATAAAGTGGTGCACTCTTCGTCTGATCAGGAACTGGGATTGCATTGGTACCAACGGGAAGTCCATCTGATAACTCCTGTTGTAACGACTCTGGTGTCTTCTCCATAGAATTAGTCTCGAGTAGTGAATGACAATACATATCACCAAGGCTTGTCATGGTGATAACAAAAGTCACATTTGTGGGTGTTGATTGGTAACCAAGCTCCTGCAACTGAGCATTATCAAGACAAGTCTTGGATGAGCATTGCAACACAGCAATGCCAGTATTGAAAATACTTTCGGATACATCCGGTAGAGGAAAGATGGTACTTCTCGCAATACTTGAGGCACCATACTTTGTTTTGGGCAACTCTTGAAATCCCGATGACTCAATAGGCATTGTATGAAATCGAGGCATGGTCGTTGGAAACTGATATACACCCACTGAGTGAGAGTTGGGATCCTTCTTCAAGGTGAACAAAACTGGTATCTGCTCGTCGCTTTGTTCTACATTAACAACCTTGACATCATCATCCTTAGCTGGTGGTTGACTCATGAGAACACCTGCTCCAAATGGACCAGTGATTGGCATTTGAACACCAATATCATCACATAAAGAAGGTAAAGTCCAGCTCACTACTACCTTGGCTGACTTGTAACGAATATCTAATGCCCAAACCTTACAAGCAGAAGTAGAGCTTACCCACACGATATGTTCCTTTGTTTTATCTGTCATTATTCCATTGATAGAGTGTAGTCCTTCAGTCATATATTCAGCATGACTTGGACTCCATACCTTAGACGATGAGTTACTTCTCAAATCAATTCGATGGAGACTGTGACCATAACCTGCCACCGTACCACTCCGTTTTTTGAAGAAGCCAGTTGTCAGTTTAGGCATTACTACCGACCGAGCTGCAGCCCATACTACCATTCGATCAGTTTGGCTATACTCAATCAAGGAGATATCAGCTAGAGACAATGATAGATTATGGGTTGTGACAACTGGTTCATCTTTTAAGGATACCCGATGAATAGTAGTACAATTTCCCAAGTCATTACGGCTTAAGATTGCAAAGGATGGAAATGTAAAGTATGAAATGGTCGTTTTGGGGTTACATGATACATGGATTGGTAAATAGGATGGTTGCGGAGACATTCTTGAGGTTCGAAGATCGATCCTTGTCTCTCCTTGCAGTTGGAATTTTATTGAACAGTCGTTGTTGATGATTGTTCCTTCTGTAATTACCTTGGCATAGATGACTGAGCAATACTGAGATGTTCGAGCAACCAGACATATAGACTGATTTGTTGAATGATGTTGTACGGATGAACCACATTGTGATATCTGCAGTATTCTAGAGCCAACATCCACCTCGAGTCTTTCTTGTTCGACAGGTTGAGAATCTCGAGGCAAGATCATCTTACTTATTGCCAAGCTCGATAGATTATCACCAGTAGGATGTACAAGAAACCAAGATGGTGATAGCTTGCAACTCTGACATCGACATTGAATCGTTAGTAAACAATTGCCATGACCTGATGGACCGCCCACTCCATTTCTGTTGTGGTGTAAATCGGTAGATTGGCTTGATTCTCTTGCAGTAAGACCATCTTCTAGATGATCACATTCCAAATCAAATCCAAAACCAACATCTTGTCGAGTAAATGGTGTGAAATACTTGGGAGATGACAACTCATTCTGCCTTATTGCCTCGAGTTTATATGGTCTCTTGTTGATCTCTGACATTGCCTTCCATTTGGATCTAATCTGTTCACGATGCTTTGTCACATAGGTCTTTTTATCGTCTATACTAGCATCGTTGTTGTTGAGTGGATCTGACTGTTTGATATGTACCCATGACTCTTCTCGATACACATCGAATCCAGTCTTCTTCTTGACTTTACTTTTGTGTAATACATCCTTCTGAGCTGCTGTAACATCTTTCCCATTAGAACTGACTTGATCAAGTTGATGCACATTACCATTATTTGTAGTAACAGAAGTACCTTCGGTAAGATCATCCGTGGTACTAACATCATCTTCATTACACCCTACTACCAATTCATTACGACGTTGTGCATCCAACTTATACGGTAACTTGTCTTCTTCAGACATGTTTTTCCAATTAGCACTAATTGATTCAGAATGTTTCTTAGTATATGCATCTTGTTGTACTTTATTTGATCCAGTATATGGTTCATTCTTCTTTATTGTTATCCATGATTCTTTAAGGAATAGATTGAAGCCTTTGTATGACTTTTTATCTTTTTTGGTATATCTAGTTGGAACTTTCTTCTTGTTGTTGCTTGTAGATGATGGAGTTTCACCTGTTGTAGTAGTAGTAGTTGTTGTTGTTGTTGATATCAATTTTTCATTCCGTATCCGTGCCTTTTCTTTGTATGGTGCCTTCTCCTCCTCGGACATTGTCTTCCATTTACTACCTGCTAGCTTTGTATTAGTTACGAATTGTACATTATGTGCTTTGGATGGTTTACCATTCTTCATGGTGCTTGCAATCTCTGTTGTTGTTGTATCATTTGCTGTGGCAGTTGGTGGAGGTGGATTAGAAGACAAGTATTCAGATCGAAATATGTTAAATCCTGTTGTTTTACCCTTCCCTTCTCCCTTGACTCTTCCCCGGTTGCTTTTCTTTTCCTTGGCTGTAACTTTACCCTCCTTTGTGGATGTTGTTGCTTTAGATAATGATTTGGTACCCTTGCCCTTTGACTTAGTAGTAGTAGCTTCCTTCTTCTTATCCAAGCGGGACGACTTGTTATTATCATCTTGTTTTAATGTGTTGAAGTTTTGACTTGGTGAAATCAATTTGTAATGTTGTCCATACAGTCGTCGTTCATGGAAACAGCACTCGTGACTTGAACTGATTGCCTGCTCATCATCACCCTCACCCTTACTTGCAGCTTTCTTCTTCCTATCACTATCTTCACCCTTATCATCATCACCATTCAGCTTCTCAGCCTCTACAACATAAACTTTCTTATCACTATCATTCATCTCCTTCCATTCTTTTGATGCTTGTTCATAATGTATTTTTATACCATGATGTTTATATCTTTGTTTGGATATGTAAGATTTACAGAATAGATTAAATGGTGTTACTTTCTTTTTGTTTTTGTTTTTGTGGGGAGGTTGTTGAGGTTGGGTAGGTTGTGGTTGAGTTGTATGGGTTTGTTTTCGTACATTACTCTTTCGTGGTGTTGCATCATTCTGTGCATCTTCTTCCTGCTGTACATTCTGCACTACACTATCCGATCTCTTCTGATGATGTTGTTGTGCATCATTATCACCTTCTCCATTCCAGAATGATTGTACCCTATTCCGACTAGCAACATGTAATCCATTCACTATAGTCTCAACATCTAATTGTATTTGATTTTGTTGCTCATGTTGTATTGTTCTACGCCTATTACTAATGTTGGTGTTGTTGGTAGTAGTTGTAGTGGTAGTATGTCGCATATCTAAATCATGGTTTCTACCCCAAGGTTTTGAATTAATAGGTATACATGTACTATTAATAAATGAACTTTGGGGTGTTTGTATGTTGTACTTTCTCTTCTTTTTACCATTCTTACCACTAATAGTAGTAGAAGTGAACCAACTTTTCATAGGATATTTATTCATATAAAGTGCCATTTGTAATTGATTTGGTGTTAATATTGATGCACGTGTAGATGGACTAAGGTAGGATGATGAATGACGATGGAGGAGAGTTGGTGTACCTAACATTTGATATTGTACATTTTGTATTTGATTGGTGGACGATGATGATAGTTTGGTATGTTGTATTGATATATCATTTGATTTATCAGCAGGTGAGCTTATACCGTCCTCATTATTAATGTTATCTAATGATTTGGATTTCTTCAACTTATCTAAACTTGTATCCTCATGCTTACTTATTCTCTCTTCATCTTCTTTGGAATTAACCATCATATCATTATCACCACTAGATGATATTGCAACATCTATACTTGATGGTACATTTGTAGGTTCCTCTTCTTCTTGAATATTACTATTGTCGTTGTTATTGCTACCCTGTATTGATTTCAAACTGTCTACATCATCTTCATCACTATTTGAGTTAGTATCAGAAGAAGAAGATGAAGAGCGCTTACGTTTACGTCTTTTAGTAGTAGACGGTATCGACTCATTACTGCTATTGTCATTATTATAATGACTTTTTACTGTTATATTAGTATCATTTCTATTGATATTATTGTCATGTATTCCAGCTGATGGTCGAGAGTGTGAAAGTGGTAAGCATTTAGATTGTTTTGCATCTTGTGGAGTTGATGTAGATGACGACGACGACGAAGACGAACTACTACCGCTACCGCTACTACTGCTACTACTGCTAGATGACATTGTATCAGCTGGTTTAAAGCTTGAACTTACTATACTACTCAACCACCATTTTGCCTTTTGCCCAATATTAAATATTACACAGGTGAATAAAAATAAATATTAAGCGATACAACGACTCTCCCCTTACCTCCTATCATTCAACTTAGCGACGGCAATCAATCTAGACAATGGTTCTCCCCAAACTACTACTACAATGCTACATAACAATCATACTAACAATATCATCTATACATAGCTTTTCAACTCAATCATCATCAACTCGTCGTAATGTACTTGAACAAATAAAAAACTTATCAATATCACCCTTCGTTGCAACGTCACTATCCAATGTAAATAATGTAGCCAATGCAGTAGAAAGTACAATAACGCCTATTGAAGCATCATGGAAGGCTGTCGATGGATTAAATAGTAGTGATGAGGGGAGGTTTGTTTCGTTTGATAAATCTGGCGAGTTATATATATTATATAGTATAGTAAATGCATAATATGATGTGCACACATCATGTGTCTCTTTCTTTATCTAATGTGTTTGAGTAGCTGCTACGAGCTAATGATATGTCACGTTCTCTTCTTTTAATCTAAACATCTTCCACACCTTTCTATACTCTATACTATACACAGCATACGAGGCAATGCTGAAGGATCAATCTCGTACACCATTATTTGAAAAGGCCATCAAAGATCGTTTAAAATCAGCAGAGGGTGGACCTTCATCACAAATAGTATTAGATTTAGGCACAGGCCCATTTGCATTGTTTGCAATAGTAGCTGCCAAAGCCGGTGCTAAAAAGGTATATGCAATTGAAGCATCAAAGGATGCAGCCAAATCAGCACGAGAAACTATAAAAAAATTAGGATATTCGGATAAGATTGAAGTATTGGAAGGATTTAGTACAGACATTACATTACCCGAACAAGCAGATGTTTGTATTGCCGAAATTGTCGGTAGTGTATGTTCCGAAGAGGGAGCATATGCAACTATATTAGATGCACATAAACGATTAGTGAAGAATCCAACCGATGAAAAGAATTGGATACCATCAAGAATTCAAACATATGGTGCTCCCGCGTCGTATACATTACATCATTTATTTAGACCACCGGGATTTGATTGGAATAAGTTAGACGGGGAACCTGTTCGGTTTAATTGTCGTGATGAAGGATTACAATTACTATCAGATCCTGTGATAGTTGAGGATATATCATTTGCTAATATTGAAACTGATTCATTACAAAAGAAGAAACAAGCTACATTTACTGTGGATGAAAAGAGAATTGAAGAGAATAATAAAAAGTTTCTTGAGGAGATGAAACGGGGGAGAGTGGTAGATGCAGAGGGGAATGCTCAAACCGCAGCAAGTAGTGTCACAGGTATCGCCCTTTGGCCAAGATTGTTGTTAAGTGATGATGTTGAAATTAACTCTAGGCACTATCCAGATGGCGGTCATCAAAAGAGTCACTGGCAAACTGTTCTTCCTATAATGTCAACAGAGCCTGTGGCAGTTAAGGGAGGAGATCAGATAGATGTTTCATTTGAGTTCAATGTTGTAGAGGAAGTGACAAAACCATCAACATATAAGATTAGTGGCAATGTAGTCAGCGTATGAGATGATTGATGCAGCAGGTTATCTCATTTGCTAAATAGATCATTAAACTATCTAATTCTCTTGCTAAAGTATCTTATGTACAAACTTATACACACCATTATACGTAGCTAACAATACTGATCTTGTTCTAGCCAGCTAACAACATGGTTGTCTAAACTTTGCATTCTTGATATTGATAAAGCAGCTGGCTCGTCTTTCTCTGCTTCTGCTCTCCTTTTCTCCTTTATCATTTCTCTTTGAAAATCTCTTTCTTCTAATGTTCCTATCTTCAGACCACCACTGGGATCTGCTACCCAGGCATATCCAAGTATATTTGCAATGAAACCAACAGCCACAAATCCCCATGCCAGAGTCTGTACTGCCCTTGATATTGTTTGTCCTAAGAATAATTCATTCTTCCTTTTCATACTAGCTTTGAATTCTCTTTCTCTAAGTTCAGGATCTCTCATCATTTCATCATAGGTTAGTCCTTGTCGTTCATCTCCTTTATCATCTCTCTTATTCTCCATTGGATCATCGAATACTGATCGAGTTGTTGTGTCTATATCATCGTCATTATTATCATCACTACTCATATGTCTATGCAGAGAGTGTCGTTGTTGTGCACATGATGTGTCTATATAAATATTCGATTGCGCACATATCTTATGTTTATAATGTAGAGTCGGTCTGACACTGAAAGAAAGACAGAAATCCATGCATGATACAACCAACATTGTTCTCAGCAGTTTGGCGTTGTTTACCATGATTATAACACTTTGATGGCGGTGGGGATATGCTCACTTCAGAAGATCCAACGTCATGAATAAGCCAACTACTTATTATAGAATCGTCTTCGCTATGGGTTATATTTAATTCCACTGACAGTAAACCACTGTTAGACCGCCACATTTCTATTGCAACAATATCTATCTCCTCTACAAGAATACTAATATCATATGGGCTGAATCTATTATATTTTTGGCCATGTCAATCGGACGAAATGTTTTATGCTCACAGTTGCTCACAGGTATCTTTCAAAAGTATCTTCTATGAAGATGAAGACGATGCATGGACAATGGTGCATGACTTTGACAGGACCGCTATACGTGCACTCAGCAGCATATTTGTTGAGAGATTATCATACATATTATAAAGAGTCTATCATTCTCAGAGGTTTCATCTCAATACATATCTTCATCGCTTCATCGGCCTCACCTACTCAAACATAAAACAACATATCGATAATCGACAAATAATGCCGTGTGGATCAAACGATAACCGATACACGAACGATAGTAATGATATCAACCTATCAAATACAGACGAAACGGGTTCGGGTTGCAATGATGAAGTAACTACTACTACCGATGCAACTGTTATAAAGCAAGAGATTGAGGAGGATACCTCACCTACCGACGACGTTGACGATACTTTCCTTTCGTGTAGAAGTAACAATGCTCAAGACTTGATTGATGCCAAAGATGTTAAACAACTTGATCTAAAGTATGATTATGAGATTCATACGACGAATGATTCCAACTTGGACTTTCACTTGATGGTCAACAAGTTTGAGAGCGATTTGCTAAAGGAAATTGGAGAGAAGTATGGACTAACTGCTTGCAAATTTGATAGAGTGGAAGGAGTCCTTAGTTCTTCCTCTTCTATTGTAGGTGTTGGTTCTAATCCAGTTGATGTAAAAGATACAGTATACAGTGAGTTCTTTATTGGTATTGATAGAGTGTGCATATGATGTGCTTGTTGCATATGATACGTTTATTTAATCCTTTACTCATATCATGTGTATCTTCTTTTTTAGCCGAGTGTACGGTCGACGTAGACGACTTGACGAGTACATCATCCAACTGCACTCCAATCAATGGCAAGATGACAGCATGGGTATCAAACACTTTGATCAGACGTCGTAGCTTAACATCCAAACCTCGTCATTTATCCGAGACTGACCTGTATGATGCAATTGAGGAGTATAGCAACTCATATACAAACGATGAAGGTGTACTTGCCATATCTTACATTGGTGATCGACTTGATGATACTGATGCACTTATACAGACGTCCGTACTACTTGATAATACTTCAAACTCCCGTACATTATCGAATGGAGGCATTGCCGGCATTGCTGTCGTGTCTCTTCTAGCTCTCCTTGGTATGCTTGCCTTGGTTGCAAAGAAACGTCGGGAGAGGAAGAATGCAAAGAAGATGGAAGCTAGGAACATTGTGAACGATGCCCTTTTCATGATTGATGATGAGATTGAAGAAGTGAAGATAGCTAGTCCTTCCGTCAGGGATGACGCCTCTATTGCAACTGAAGACTATACTTATGACAATACCGTTGGAGCAGATAGTAGCTTTGAATCAGGCGGCTCCTCTAATGATGACTCTTTTGTCAGTGAAGCTGGTTTTGAAGTCAAACTCTAATGAGAATGTAAATGATGATTTGTGGTTTGTGTTGTTGTTCGTGTGAAAGTGGTTTATGTAGGAAATGACTCTATCTATCAGCCACGGGAGTTTTGAGCATTGAATGTATGTAAAGATAATTTGTAGATCGTTTATGTATCTTGAGTTGATATGTTCGGTCCTTGTCACTTGTTGTCATATAGACAGAGATCAATACTTCCTTATCCACTGTCATTATTAGTTTGCGATGATCCATCAAACGCAAGCACATCTCCATTGGATTGTTTAAAGTATACACTTGTTCCTTTGCACTTCCACTTGAGCCATTTTAGAAGATTCACCTTCTTCCTCACTACCATCATACCAGAGGCATTCTTTTCGGTACTACACTGAACTGTTCTTTCAGTAACATACTCGGTTGGAAAGGGTCTCTGCGGCCATATTTGATTCCATCTACGAGCGATGAGTGATACTGGGAATCCGTCGTCTCCATAATCGGATATCACCGCAATCAATCTAGCCACAAACATGTCATCGTCATCGCTGCCATTCCTATTAGGGTTGATACGTCGATGGTATTCTAATAGCTTGAGATCGTCATACTTTGGATTACTTTGTTTACCCTTCCCAGCTTCCTTCGTCAAATGCTCGTATGCTGCCTTGATCTTTACAAACTCATCAACTATATCTTCCTTCTTTTCATCATTGTGCTCAATCTTATCAGGATGACTTAGTCTAGCAAGCTCAAAGTATCGTTTTCTCACAATTTCCATATCAACACCAACATCTAATCCAAGTACTTTATAACTTTCAGCTCGATCTCCGCTTCCATGTTCTAACAACCATTGATAACAATCAGTATTACCTCTCATCTTTGCAATATCTGCACAATAATTACCTGCTAAATCTTGATATGTATCATATACATTATGCTCGTCTCGAAAGTATTGCAATAGTGATAGATTACCTCCCCATGCGGCTTTGTGATTTGGTGAATGACCTTGTGTGTTGGAATTTGGAATTGTTGATTCATATGATATACCGAGTGAATGTAAATATCTAGCAAGTGGCAATACTCCTGATCCATCAGCTGCCTCGCTATCATCATTATCAATGTCACCAACCCATCTATGACGCGGTACTAGTCCAAGCCAATGCATCAATCCACAGTTGAATCCATTTCGTTCATGTATAACATCTTCCCCATTAACACCCACCAAATATTGAACAACGTCTAATCTATTTTGCCACACTGCCAATTGCAATGGGGTAACACCCCCTCTTCCGCACTTTGGATGTGGATTGGCATTATACTTTTCAATTAATAGTTTACATGTAGATAAATGTCCATTACGTGCTGCATAATGTAATGGAGTACGGTTTGTACTGGGATGTAACGCTAATTGATCTACTGATATGTCAATATTATGTTCAGTTACAAAAGAAGATAATATATATTCTATACCTTCATTAAAGCCCGTACCAGCTAACCAATGCAGTGGCATACATCCTGTTTTCTTATCACGATGTATTGGTAATGTAAGTAAGTCTGATATTGTATTGGGGTATTGTATAGACCATGATTTTAGTTTGTCTAAACGCAATACTCGTTCTTCTTTGGAGGATGATTCATTTGGTAGATTGCATAGACTTAGTAATGACGATGATGTTGGTGGTTGAGATTGATCCATCATATTTATGCGTCTCACATACATCCGTCCACTCATCACTCATCATCCTCTAAAATAAATGCGTGAATTAATTGCGAAAACTCTATTTTGTCACCGGACCGACCAGAACCACAAGAAAGATGTTTAGAGAATCTTGTACTGCGGTTAACGTATTGCTATGATATCAACTATCGTTTCCTTAGCTGTTGTACTAATTATTGTTTGTATTGAGGGACCGAGATAAAAGATACTGGTACCTCTTCTTAAAACTCATCTGATCTTTACAGCAGTTGAAGCAATTTCTAGCAATTTGCATTGCAAATTGCAATGCAATATGTACTTAGCTGCTCAACATTGGCGGTATATGAATCTTTGAGCGCCGACTAAGCTTGAAATTGTGCTCAATTTAATATATTGTTATACGGCTGTAAGGTATAAGGCCGCGGGTTTGGTTTATGCATATCTTGTGTCACATATTAATAATAAAATTGTTCACCTTAAATTTAAAATTTTACATATCTATTCAATAATATAGTATGGAGGATAACATGGAAGAAGACAATCATTCTTCTTCATCTGAGGAGGAAGAAGAGGAGGAGTGGTATGATTATTTAGTACGTCGGCCAAATGATGTTGATTTACAGCGAAGAAGTGAAGAACTATTGCCTGCACCAACAAAAGTGATACATCAACCTATCGAAAAGCTCGCCCCAATGGATCAGATATCGAATTAATATTGAGAGGATATGAAGAAGATTCCGATGAATCAATGGTGTCAACCGGACTTATAGAATGGCATGCATCAGATGTACTTTGCGAGTACCTCCTAAACAGTGATGAAATAAAGAATGGGAATAGTATACGCTTACTTGAACTCGGCTCTGGACTTGGGAAATGTGGTTTGCTCCTCCATCTTCTACTTCAGTCGAATGGCAGAAGTGATTCAACTGTACTTACTGATGGTGATACGAATGTGATGCAATTACTACAGAAGAATGTTGCATTTAATACCTTCTCGGACCTTGATAATGATAACATAACATGCCATAAGTTACGATGGGGGGCGGCGGAAGCCACATCCTTTCTATCAAAACAAGATTATAATCAAAAGTTTGACCTAATTATTGGTTCAGATCTACTTTACACGAATACGAATAATCTCAATCCATTATTTGAGACAATTGGCGTATTACTTGAAGATGAATATCGTTATTCACCTTCTTCTCGCGTTTCGGCAAAGTTTATACTTGCACATAATGAAGGCTATTCAATTCCAGTAAAGAGCGTAGTTCTTGCTGCATCGCGAAAGGATCTGTTCTGTGAAGTTGTTAAGCAGGTTGGTGAAGTTAGTTTGCTCTGTTTTAAGCGGCTACATCCAATGAGCGTGAACCAAGTTGTAGATAAATTACAAGCAAAGATAATGATGCTAGAGGCTGAGAATCGAAGACAGCAAGCTAGAACGGAACAAGTGGAAGACAAGTGCTTGAAGTTGGATAGAAGATGTACTGTATTGAGGGGTGACAAAGATCTGCCCACGAGTATACTTCCATCGTTTGATGAAGACAATCTTGTGAGAATCTCATCATACTTGGAGCCACAGGACTTTGCTTCTATTGCATCGACATGTAAGTATTTTGGCCTTGGGACACACATTATAGGCATAGGAGATGAACATGTTTCATTGATTAAGAAGGTTGCAAATAAGATTTACGAGGGTGCCTCACTAGAGGAGAAGGATATGCTACCGAATCAAAGGGAAGATCCATTCATCTTATACAATTATTTACTCGATCTTCGTAAACCACTGAAGTTTGATCGATTGCTTGGCAATACTATCGAGCACTTAAAAGATAAATCAGTTGTGAAATCACTACCTCATAGTGTTAATGGTGCAGTAAAGGCTGCACCTGGGACGGGGAGAGTATTCAGGGCATCTACAGCAATAAGCAACCATGTAATGAGGTCTGGGAAACATTATGTTATATTTAATTGCAGTGACCTGAGTCTGGAACTAAATTCATTACTTTGGTTTGGTATTGTCAGGCCATTGGATCAATATAAGCCTGATTACAATAGGTCGAGGTTTACTCCGTTTTGTGGAGATGTCGTTAATGAGTTAAGACGGCTGAAATGCCCAGAATGGGGAGATAGCAATGTGCACTCTTGTGTATACAACGCCATAGATGGAAAGTGCCAAGGAACTAATTGGAGAAGAAATGAAAACAGTAGGTTTAAGCAGTTTTTCAAAACTGAAGACTGGCAAGGTATGCAAGGGATCCCGTTTGAAGGAAACTGCAAAGTAGGGCTTCTTTTAGATTGTGATAGAGGTACCCTGACAGTCTATAAAAATGATATCAAACTTGGAGTAATGAAAAGTGGACTATCGGGTGCATATTGTTGGATGGTGTCTTCGGGTACCTTAAGCATGTATACATCTGCTAGTAAAGCCAAGATCAAGATTGAAAGAGGCAGCCCTCTTAATCCAGAGGCTAGGTCAACTCTAGGGAAAAGAGTAAGAACAGAATAGAGAGTAAAGATAACAGTCTAACAACATTGAAAGATATTTGCTATATTGTATGAAATGAAAGATCTTTGCTTAACAATATATGAAGAATATCTTAAATCAGCTTTAATCATAGTCAACGAGATCTTCGTCCTCATCATAATCTACAGCGTCGTCCTCATTACCATCCGGAGGAGGTTCAATATCAAACACATCTCCTCCAAAATCATCATACAATCCTTCTTCCTCATCTACATTCATATCATCATCATCTTTAGCGGCTTGATCGGTAGATTCTTCAATGCTCTTCAGCATAGACTGATCTTGATTGCTTGAGGCAGAAGCCGTGGCTTCTTTAGAGTCCGCCGATGGTAGATTATACCAAGTACAAGTAAGATCCTGATCATTAAACTTGATCGTACTCGACTTGGCATTTTCTGCATGTACTCTATTTGCAAAGTTGACTATTGCAAATGTTTTATCATCTTGAGTTTCAATACTGACACTTGTACAACATTTGAAGTGCTCTTTAATATCATCTTCGGTAACTTCATTATTGAATCCCTCAACTTTTAATACAGTCGTTCTTCGATCTAACCTAGCCTTTTTCTTCTTTGTCGAACCATCATTATCAGCACTACTAAATATAGGTCGTTTCTCAGTAGGTCGGAATACACCTTTGGTTATCTCCTCTTGTTTTAACTTTTCGATAGTTTCAACTAATCCTTTAATCTCCTTCTTAATTTCCATTACACGAGTTTGTGTACTTAATATCTCCTTCATCTTTTTCGATTGTTCGGATAATTCGGCATTCTTGGATTTTAATACGGTTAACATCTTCTTATGGAGTGGTAGTTGGGAATTGAGCATGCTCTCTTGTTTGGATAGCAAGTCTTTTTTGTGTTCAAGTGTTGATAAGTGGGCTTCGCGTGATTGTTTGGCTGTCATGAATATGTCATATTCGGCTTTACGACGTTTACGCCATTCTTTTTCTTGTATTTGGAATGCTTCGTATGCCTTTTGTTCCTCGAGTTGTTTCTGTTCTTGTAATTGTTTTTCCATTGGGGATAACTTCTTTTGTTGTTGAGATTGTTGTTTACTTGGTGAGCGATGATATTTGGTATTGGTTGGATAGTTGGGTGTTGATTGAGCAGGGGAGGCAGTAGCTGCTGCTGATGATTGAGGTGTATCATATTGACTTCCATTTGATTGTCCTTGCTGTTGATCCCAATTGCGTTTACGATCAAATCCTCGGCCTTCACCTCCTCTACCTCCAGATGACATTGATCCAGAGCCTCTACCACTGCCACTGCCCGGTTGCTGTCCTCTATCAGCAACCTTTGGTTGTGCAATCATAAAGTTTGTAAAGTGTACAGCCTTTAATTGTACACCCAATTGTACTAAACTAATCTGCTCCTCATCTCCATTATTATTTCCACTGTTTGTATTCAAATTATTACCATCCAATCCTTTTGTACCACTGTCCCAAACTTTCATGGCATCATTAACATATTTAAATCGAACATATGCCTCTCCTTTTCCATTATCAATAGTACAATATTGTACTTGTACATTTAATACTGATGATAAATGATTTTGTATTTGATGATATTTTAGGGAGGATGGTATGTTGGATAGGATTAGTGTACGTCGTTCAGAGGGTGGTATGGGGGTTTGTGACTTTTGTAGGTCTGTTTGTGATGTTTGTTGTTGTTGTCCTCTACCTGTACCTCTGCCTGACATGTCGCCTCGTCCTCTTCCTCTGCCTGTTGTTATATTATTATCACCACGACCTTGGAATCCTCTTCCCTGTTGCTGACTATCAAATCTCTGCTGATGTTGAGCATATCCTTGATTATGCTGTTGCGACATATTACCACCCCGTCCTCCTCGCCCTTGCTGATGTTGATACTGCGGAGGACCATTCATATTCATATTGTTATCTCGCTTTGGGCCTCTCATATCATTTTGAGGTCCTCTCATATTATTATTGTTACCTCCTCGCCCTCTATTATCAAACCCTCTACCTCCTCCTCTGCCAGGCGGACCTCTACCTGAACCACCTCTACCAGTATAATCTCGTCTCTCATCTCGTCTATTGTTATCATTCCATCCTTGTTGGTTGCCATTGAAATTGGCATTATTATTGTTCATATTATTATGTGGTCTCTTGTTGTTGTTAGAAGATTGACTATCACGGCGACGCTTTTGTTGGCCACCGCCGCCACTACCACTACTATCGGTAGCATCGCGGTTTGAGGATAGTTGCTTATCCATTCTAATTAATGTGATATACGTTCTCCTTCTCAACCACAATAGTTTTAAACTTTGATGAAGAAAATATTTTTCATTTTTCAGCATTGCAGCAAATTAATTATAAAGCTCGGGTTAATATACCATATTGAACTGATCAATTCAATGAGACAATGTATGAAGCGGATAGGTCGATAAATGATTGCTCAATAGTGAGAGCACATTGCTTGGTGGGTGTATTAAATTGGTGTTGGCCCTCGCTCTATAAGGATACCCTTGTCTAGAAGGCAGTTAGTGAGCGGATGAATCATTTGACTTTTGTCATGGATTGCAAGGGGATATGCTGCCTGTATCTCCTTGAAACTACGCTGCAATTGTATCATCCCGTCGGTAATTTAGGAGCTGGTATAAGGCGTCTTGATCAAGGTGGGTTGTTGGCTGCATTGCGTTTTTTTTGTGCATATCATGTGTCATTTTTTATGTCTATGTGGTGTAAGGTATGTTTGTTTGGTACTTACTACTGCAACAAAATAATATTAACATAAGTACTCTGCTCTACAATATCTATATAACACCTCAAACCCTGTTAATAATATCAACATTACGCAGCAGCTGACGAACTTCTACAGTAGGCTGATCACATGCTAGCTACAAGTCAAGGCTAAGTTTAGTTTAAGAGCTCTCGATCTCAGCTGCCCCTCTGGCCTGCGGCCGGGGGCAGCT
>Ga0214477_100123_pt1 | contig 51695 bp, 42 predicted proteins | sample M1_20Mar14CPVII9_FD_165058 | JGI IMG/M metagenome (GOLD analysis project Ga0214477, IMG submission 165058) | Marine eukaryotic communities from Monterey Bay, California, United States - M1_20Mar14CPVII9sort6BwellC16 | ecosystem: Environmental > Aquatic > Marine > Unclassified | place: USA...
TCTGTGACAGGTGATGAGCTATATGGATACATGACACTAGCAAAGGATTGGAAAGATGGAGTGTTGAGTATTATCATGAGAGGTATGAGCAAAAACTTTGCTGAACAAGGCTTTCATGACTATCAGACATATAAGTGGGTAGTCCTCGATGGGGATATTGATGCTGTGTGGATTGAATCTATGAATACTGTTATGGATGATAATAAAGTACTCACCCTCGTATCCAATGAGCGAGTTCCATTATCTCCCGCCATGAGGATGGTATTTGAGATTAATTCACTCAAGAATGCCACACCCGCAACTGTTTCTCGAGCTGGTATTCTCTTCATCAATGAGGTTGATGTTGGTTGGAGACCACTCGTGGAAACGTGGGTACAGAGCAGAGAGAACTCCACCGAGAAGAATAATCTTCCATCTCTATTTGATCGATATGTCGATGCGCTTGTAGAGATGACAAGGAGGGGCTATAAGGAGGTTACCTCTATACGTCTCATCAACAAGGTTAGCACAATCATTTATTTGCTCGAGGGTCTCCTCCCACTTGTTCCTGATGGTAAGATGACACCTGAATCGATTGAGATGATATTTGCCTTCTCTGCCATGTGGGCGTTTGGTGGGCCCATGATTGTAGATAAGTCGGGAGATTATAGGAAGAAGTTCTCAGAAGACTTTGCATCAACCTTTGGGGCAAAGTTTCCCAAGGACGGCCTGTGCTTTGATTACTTTTATGATCCCAAGTCTGGCGAGCATGTGAACTGGCAATCAATGGTAGCAACACACTCGCCATCTCCCATCGGGACACGGCCAGGAGAGACTCCCTTCAATGAGCTATTCGTTGAGACTGTCGAGACGGTTCGCATTACCTACCTACTTGACAAGCTTGTGAAGAATGGAAAGTATGCCATGCTTGTTGGGAATGCAGGAACCGGCAAGACGGAGATCATCAAGAACTACCTGCGTTCGTTGGATAAGGACACTGATGGCATTATGAGCAAGAATATTGTCATGTCGTACTACACATCATCATTCACATTACAGAACGAGATGGAGGGATACATTGACAAGCGCTCGGGCAACATCTTTGGCCCACCAATGGGGAAGAAGATGGTATTCTTTATTGATGATATGAACTTGCCCTACGTTGAGACCTACGGAACACAGAATTCCATTGCATTATTAACTCAGCATATGCAATATGGCTCAGTCTTTGACAGATCAGACTTGGGTATGAGGAAACAGCTGATGGATATTCAATACCTCGCAGCAATGAATCCAACTGCTGGCTCGTTTGAGATATGTGAACGTTGTCAACGTCACTTTGCCACCTTTGCCATTGCCATGCCATCTCAATCTGACCTCAATACAATATTTACTAGTCTCTTTGGTGGTCACATGAGTTCCTTCCAACCGATTATGAAAGAGTTGACGAGCAAGATTGTTGATACGGCAATTCAAGTCCATGATGCCGTGAGCTCCAAGTTCTTACCCTCTGCGGTACGATTCATGTACAATTGGAACATGAGGGAGCTTACCAACATCTTTCAAGGATGTTGTCTTGCCAAGGGAGACTATTACATCAAACCTTTGATGCTTGCAAGACTGTTCACACACGAATCTCATCGTGTATATGCAGATCGACTAGTAACAGAAGATGAAATTGAAGTGTTCAATGGCTTCTTCAATGAAATAGTGAAGAAGAATCTTGTAGGGCCAGCAATTTCAGCAGAGGATTTGTTCGAACCAAACAATATATACACCAACTTTACCACAACTTCAGATGGTTCATACTTGCCTGTTCCTAATTACGAGAAACTCAAGTCCGTCCTAGACTCCAAGTTAATCGAATACAATGAAAGTAATGCCATTATGGATCTCGTACTCTTCAAGCAGGCAATACTTCACATTACAAGGATCAATCGGATCATTCAAAATCCAGGAGGGAATGCCATGTTGATTGGTGTTGGCGGCTCTGGGAAACAGAGTTTGTGTCGTCTTGCGGCTTTCATTAGTGACTTTGAAGTGCGACAGATATCTGTGACATCCAACTATGGTATCGAAGACTTGAAGGAAGAACTTCGTTCAATTTACATGTCAGCTGGTGTGAGGGGCAATCCCATTGTCTTTCTAATGACTGACTCTCAAATTGTAAGTAGTGGTAGTGTGTTGTGCGTATGATTTGATGTTTCCTTGCCCTTTATACACTCAAGCTCACTCTATTATATTTTATGTCTACTCTTATCAGGTCAATGAACAATTCCTAGTTTACATTAATGGTATGATTACTAGTGGGTGGATCCCTGACCTCTTCCCGAAAGAGGATATCGATAACATTCTTGGATCGATTAGCAATGAGGCAAAATCTGCTGGAATTCCAGACAATCATGATGCAAGGATTAGTTTCTTTGTATCAAAAGTGAAGAAGAACCTACATGTTGTTCTTGCCTTCTCACCAGTGGGAGATACATTTAGAGTTCGAGCGCGTCGCTTTCCCGGCCTTGTCAATAATACAGTCATTGATCAGTTTCACCCTTGGCCTCGTGATGCATTAGTTAGCGTCGCAGAGAAATTCTTGCTTGAGGTTGATATGTCGGGAGCCTCAGATATTCGAGGCAATCTTGCCATGCACATGGCCGAAGAACATTTGAGTGTTGCCCAAATGTCTCAACACTTTTTGGAAACTCAGCGACGATACAATTATGTCACACCAAAATCTTTCCTAGAGCTGATCTCATTCTTCAAATATCTACTTGGGAATAAGCAGGCTGATTTACAACGTCTTATTGATCGTTTGGATGTTGGCCTATCCACCCTTCGTAAGACATCTCAAGATGTAACCGAGCTGCAGAAAGATTTGAAAATCACCATGGAAAAGGTGGGTGAGAAGAAGGTGGCGACAGACAAGCTTATTGAGGAAATGAACACCCAACAGGCTGATGCTCAAGTACAAGAAGAAGCGGCACAGCTCGAGGCCAAGAAAGCAAACGAAGAGTCGGAGAAGGCGATGATTATCGAGAATGAAGCCGAGACAGAACTTGGCGAGGCAAAGCCAGCAATGGAGGCTGCCGCCGCCGCAGTTGATTGTTTGAGTAAGGCTATGCTTTCTGAGCTCAAGAATTTGAAGAAGCCTCCAGCGGGGGTAGACAAGGTGACGAATGCATGTCTCATCCTCATTGAGAAGGAGTACAACAAGAAGAAACAGACGTGGAATCGTGCCAAGTCAATGATGTCCAACGTTGATGCATTTAAAGGCAAGCTTTCCGAGTTTCGAGGCGAAGATATTACTGACCACGAGATTGAATTACTCAAGCCTTACATTGAAGATACCAACTTTACTCCTGAGAAGATGGCATCTAAATCAGCAGCCGCAGCCAACTTGTGTACATGGGTTGTTAACATTTACAACTTTAATCGAATTTACGTCAAGGTGAAGCCACTCATGGACTCCCTTACGGCAGCGAGGGAAAGTAAAGCGAATGCCATTGCAAGCTTGGAGGAGGCTCAACGTCAAGTCGCCGAGGTACAAGAGCAGTTGAAAGTACTTGGTGAAAAGTTCGAGGAGGCCCAGCGAGAGAAGAAGGAGGTTGAAGATCAAGCCGAGGCTCTTACTACCCGAGCAGACTTGGCTCAACGATTGGTTGGTGGACTAGCCAGTGAGAATGTGAGATGGGGACAAGAGATTGAAAAGCTCAAGAGTAATGCATTGACTCTTGTTGGAGATTGTATGCTTGCTGCTGGATTTGTTTCATATGTTGGCGCATTCGACAAGGACCTGCGTGAGGAATTGTGGAAGTCTCAGTGGAGCGCCGATCTCCAAAGTCGAAATATTCCCATGACGGAAGGATCTGACCCACTTCAAATTTTATCAGATGAAGGCATGAACTCCAAGATGGTTAGTGAAGGTCTTCCCAGTGACCGAATATCGCTTGAGAATGGTGCCGTACTCACTAACTGCAAGAGGTGGCCGCTACTTATTGATCCTCAGGCGCAGGCTATCAAATGGTTGAAGAGGAAAGAGGAGGGCAACTTGGATGTTATTCAATTGACACAGAAGAATTGGCTAAAGATTCTCGAGAATGCAATTACCAATGGTCGTTGTGTTATCATCGAGAATATTGGCACGGAAATTGATGCCATGCTTGACCCTGTATTGTCAAGATCAATCTATAAGAAGGGACGTAGTCTCTACTTGAAGTTGGGCGGAGAGGAAGTAGAGTACGACCCAGCTTTCCAATTGTATTTGCAAACAAAGTTGAGTAATCCACATTACAAGCCGGAGATTGCCGCACAATGTACCCTGATCAACTTTATTGCAACAGAACGTGGCTTGGAAGATCAGCTTCTTGCCAAGGTGGTTGAGTTGGAGCGTCCCGATCTCGAGGAGAAGGCCAGAGAGTTGACGGCAGCTGCAATTAATTATCAAATCCAGCTCGTTGAGTTAGAAGATGAATTGCTAGAGCGACTTGCAAACGCTCCCGAAGATATTCTGAGTGATGTACCACTGATTGAAGGATTAGAGGCAACGAAGAAGACAGCGGAGGAAATTAACGAGGCAGTGGCGAGTGGAAAGATTACACAAAAAGAGGTTGAGGAAGCACGTGAAGCATATCGTCCACAAGCGTCTGAGGGTGCAATGCTTTACTTCCTCCTTACCAAGCTTTGTGTTATTGATCACATGTATCAATATTCCTTGGATAGTTTCATGACATTCTTCGAGAAGTCAGTTCGTAAGGCTCCACCAAAGGACGACCTACAAGAACGAGTCCTCAGCCTTAGAGATTCTCTTCGAATGTCAATCTTTACTTGGGTATCGCGTGGACTCTTTGAACGACATAAGCTCATTTTCTTGGCACAATTGACATTCAATCTAATGAAGCGTGGTATTATTGGTAATGAGGATTGGAACGAAGCTCAATTTCAATTCCTTATTCGAGCACCTACTAAAACAACCGATCCTAATCCACTAACTTGGCTACCCGATCAAGCGTGGTCTGCTACCGCTGCTCTTGCTGATATTGACGAGTTTAGTAAATTCACAAGTGACCTAGTCGAGGCTGCACCAAGATTTCGTGAGTGGTTCAATGCCATTGCTCCCGAGGATGAGAAGCTGCCTCTAGATTGGGCTGGGTTAGATAGACAGCCCTTTCAGAAAATGCTTGTAGTTCGATGCTTACGACCTGACCGTATGACGTCGGCACTTACAAGCTTTATTCGAAATACACTTCCAGATGGTGGATCATACATTGAATGTGATTCCACTCTCAACAGCCTTGAGATATTGGATGCTTGTCTTGCAGACTCTACACCAACAACTCCAATATACTTCATTTTGAGTCCGGGTGCGAATGTAGTAGCCGACTTAGATAAGAAGGCAGCGGAGAATGGTCTGCAAAAGGGTGTGTCATATCACAACGTGAGCATGGGACAAGGCCAGGATGTTGTGGCCATGTCATGTTTGGAAACTGCTCATCGAAATGGACATTGGGTGATTCTGAATAATGTCCATTTAATGCCCAAGTGGCTAATTGAGTTAGAAAAGAAGCTTGACGAGTATGCAGCCGAGGGAAGTCATGAAAAGTTTAGAGTATTCTTAACTAGTGATCCCTCCAAAGCGATACCGATTGGTATTCTAAATCGATGCATCAAACTGACAAACGAGCCACCGGCTGGGTTGAAGGCTAACTTAAAGCGTGCTTGGTGCTTCTTCCCCAAGGATTACATCGAAGAGGCAGACTCGAAAACTAAGAGCATCTTGTTCGGCTTGTGTCACTTCCACTCAGTCTTGATGGAGAGGAAGCAGTTTGGTCCAATGGGGTACAATATGAAGTACCCGTTTAGTATTGGTGATCTTCGAGACTCGGCTACATGTCTTCAAAACTACATGGATAACATTGGCGGTGGGAAGATTCCGTGGCAGGATCTCAAGTATATCTTTGGAGAAATCATGTACGGAGGGCATATTGTGAATGACTTTGATCGTCTCTTGGCAAACGAGTATCTAAACTTTTACATGAAGGATGAACTACTCGATGAGACGGAGATGTACCCCTTTGCCGAAGACGAGAAGGGCGTTAGCTTTATGAGTCCTGCTCCTACCTCGTTTGATAAGTACATTGAACACATCGATAAGAATATGGCTGGTGATACACCAATTGCTTTTGGATTACACCCAAATGCCGAGATTGATTTCCGTACTCAACAAAGCAATACCATGTTCAATACACTCATTGACTTACAACCCAAGGGTGTCTCGAGTGAAGAAGGCGCAGCATCACCACAACAAGTGGCAGAGGCAATAGCCAATGAGATACTAGAGAAGTTTGGGGAGAAGAACTTTGACGTCGAAGACTTGGTACGAAATTTGGATGAAGTTGGGCCATATCAAAATGTCTTTCTCCAGGAAATGGACATTATGAATGTATTGCTAGACGAGATTCGACGTTCGATTAAAGAATTGCAGTTAGGCTTTGCAGGCGAGTTGACCATGAGTGAATCGATGGAGGGTTTGATGATATCACTATACATGGATCGAGTTCCAGCCTCGTGGGCAAAACGAGCCTGGCCAAGTATGATGGCACTTGGTGCTTGGGTGAAGAACTTTTCTGATCGCCTCTACCAGTTGGAGGAGTGGATGAATAATCCAAGTGAGATTCCAAAGGTTACCTGGCTAAGTGGCTTGGTCAATCCAACAAGTTTCTTGACTGCCATTTGCCAGGTTACTGCTCAAAAGAATCAGTGGGATCTAGACAAGCTTGTAACATTCACTCGAGTTACTAAGTATTTGTCGGAAGAGGAAGTGGAATCGATGCCTAGAGATGGAGCATACATTAGTGGTTTGTCTTTACAAGAAAGTCCGCTTTTTGTTCGCGTGTTATAATGTGTGTAATACTTTGCAACCCATATAACTAACATGAGTTTCAATCTCTCTTCTTCTTAAATCTCATGATAACACGCAATTTCTAGGGTGCATCACTAGATGTTAGTTCTGGACAACTTCAGACTTCAAAGCCAAAAGAAATCTTCTGCAAGATGCCAATAATTCACGTTCGGGCGATAACTCGCGAAAGAGCTAATGTGGGTGGCATTTATCAGTGTCCTGTATATCAGGTAAGTAGACAATTGTGCACAATGGTCACACCCTAGCACTTTGCAATTCCACTAACACATGCTAACCCCCTCCCCACCTCCCTCTCTTCTTGGACATGCTTGTGACCATTTTAATCTGATTCCTTAGACTGAGGCCCGTGGTCCGACTCACTTTTTCAATGCTCAGCTCAAGACTTCCTCTCCGCCCGCTAGATGGACTTTGGCCGGCAAGTCCGCGTTAGTATTGTTTTATCATATGTATTCGTGTGTTTGATATGAAGTCTCAACGACTTGACGTTTTATTTGACCTAAGTTTGCCTTTACTGATTGTTCTTTATCATATGCACTAACATATGTTATAATCTCCCCTCTTTCGTCATAATAAACTGTGATAACGCGCATCTTCCAGGTGTAGCTCTAATTGCTGAAACTTCATAAGAAAATAAAGTACAAACACTCAACAATAAAGGTGCTGAGACTTCATAAATACATATACTTCACCCAAACACTTCTATTTTTAACAACATTTCTACATACAAATATGATATTCAAGTCATGCTATATCTACATTGACTTAAGCTAAACTTCAAAACAAACATACTTCACCATATAACGCATATACTTCCACACACTCCTACTATAATTAGCATTCTCATGTCATTCTGCAAACATCACAACTCCAATCCACTACTATTCTCATCGCTAATGTTTGTAAAGAAGAACTCCATATATCTTGCTACTTTGAATGTTCAACTCTCGTAAACCTACAACGTTATCGCGGTGCCTGCTGAGACTTCATAAGCACATGAATATCCCATAAGTAAAAGCCCCCGTTCTGAGAAAATAAAGTACAAACTACACCCAAACATCTACAATACTGTATGTAAATTAAACCAAACAAATATACTTCAACTTAATAACACATACACGTCAAGAATCCATCAACCTCTCTGCTTTTCTTCTAATAGCAACCTCTACTACAATATTCTCTCCTCAAGGAGAAGACTGATCAACAACTTGCGGAAGCTATTGCCGACAGTGTCAAGCTTCGTTACGGGGGGAACACCAACTGTCATAAATACATACACATTTAATGAGAATAATGCACAGTAGTAAAGTAGATATATACATACATTAATTACAGTCATTTTCGAGCCACAATCTCAGCTGAACTTCTTTTCTAGATACTCATAGTAGAGAATGTAGATCGTAGAAGAGATAGACTCTATATCCTTATGGCTGTTTTTTTGGGGATACTGCATCACGTAGGCCTGGTACTGGATCGCTAAACTTCGCTAAAAGATGCGTGTCTTTGCAAATTTTACTAAGCTTTTCTCGTACAAATTAACATCATGGCAATAGGAAATGTAGCCTACGTAAAAAATTTTCAATTATTAATATCCCACCTGGATACGCATATCTATCGATAGCCAAGATCATTCTGGTTACTATAATACCCCTATCCAGGCGAGGAACATAAAACTCGCTTCAAAAATTAAGATGCCGCAATTTTTTCATAAATCACCTCCATCAACCATTGCTTTGATATTGCAATGGCGTAGGAGAGGCCTATACCACCCCATGACTCCTCTCCTATCAGCCCATCGATCTATTATATGTCGGTAGTGAAGATGTGTGGTCTCAGCCACACTACCGTGGTCAATATGCTGTCAATTAAGAGGTGGTTGGTGCATCATCTTCGAGGAAGGTGTATCGTCGTCATCAGAGGTGGTTTGTCGTCCTCTAGGAACAACCATTGCCACTGGACGGTGCTACAATATACCCATCGCGTCTATATACTATTATTAACATTCAGATGCGGTGTTGTATGTTCTGGAGGCGTTATTGAGGCGCACGATCGTCGTGTTATTAGAGTGGGGCTGATTAGCAGCGGAGGTAGTAACTATCTTGTGAGGTAGGTCAGTGGACGATCCTACCACTTGGAGACTAGTACACGATTGTATTATCAATTATAATAGTTCTGGTATGAGCTGTCGAGTGTAAGGCGTGGTATCACAAGCAAAACAAACAAGGAGGGTCAATTATATTAGATTGAGCATCAATTGCAAAATGATGAAAATCCTCCTCTGGCCTCAGAATAGTGGCCATTGGATCTAAACCAAACAATTTACAGCAGGAGAATGATATATGTATTATAACTGAACATGATTGTAACACCAGAAGGTGTACAGAGTAGTAGAGGTATACAATATGTACGATTATTGAGTTTGGGAATTGCTGGGGGAGTATACGATTATGACATGATTAGGAGGTATATGATTCGAACTGCGTAGATTTGAGTGGATGAACGGTTTCAATACATAATAGATATATCATAAACGAATATCAACCGTATAATATGGATCTACCGTCGTTCTACACCTACAAATACATATGATATGCATAAAAGTTAAGTTCGGGTAAGAACTCATTTTTTGAATATATCGTAGCGGCTAGTGCCATTCTAGTTCTGAAAATGTTAGTACGTTACAACTATGATATATACTAATGATTGATAACGATATTACATGATAATCATATCTGATTGTTCATCTATTAAGGCATAAGAGGTCAATAACGAGTTGGAGGGCTTGATCGATGGGAACCCAGTTTGGCCGTTATCGCCAAAAAAACAAGATACCGGTATCCATGTTCATGTTCTTTCTTCGTAAAAAAGCCATACGTATATCAAGCTATTATCGTATGGTATCTACCTATCTTTTCTCTAGCCACGGAGTAAAAGGATATCGTAAAAGGATACATACAATACACTCTCATAAAAATGAAAACCACCAGTTTATTTGGCAACTCATTGAGATCGATATAAAGGTACCTAGGTGGCGTAGATATTGAACATATTGAACACAGAACAATAAAACCATAATCATATTACAACAAAAATGGCAGACCAAAGTAATATCGACATGGCTCAAGTAGAGCAACTTCATCTTGCTTTGCAACAATCTTTCAGTCCAGACGGTAACGTTCGTGACCCTGCTGAGGCATCCATTAAACAGCTTAAGTTTGTTCCTAAAGCTACGGCAATGCTACTTCATATTACCGAAGAGAAACAGGTGAGAAATTATACACTATATTAGTATCTCATTGATTTGTATATTGCAATATTCTCATCTTGTATGTTTACATGATGTGAACAAAATTATATCATTGGCATTTACAACACTTAGGTTCAATATGAAGTACGTCAAGCAGCTGCTATTCAATTAAAGAATATATGTCGTGAGTGTTGGACTGAACGTACATCCTATTTGGGTATACCGCTGCCAGCTCTCGATGGATCTACCAATGCAGATGGCTCACCTCAGAAATCACCTCTTTTATCAGAGGAAGATAAAGCTGTAGTTAAAAGCAAACTAGTTGAATGTCTCCTATCAGAACCAGACAAATCTATACGTGATTTAATGGCCGAGACACTCCATAGTATAGCCATTCATGACTTTCCAGACAAATGGCCGAATCTACTCCCTTCGTTACTTCAATCAATATCATTAAATTCAGATCCATCACAAGCATTGCGTGTTCACAATGCATTATTGGCATTACGGAAGGTTTGCAAACGTTACGAATACAAAAGTCGAGAACAACGTGGCCCATTAAATGAAATTGTTATACAAAGTTTTCCATTAATATTACCCCTGGCGACACGTTTATGTAACGAGAATAGTTTGGAAGCGGCCATGATGCTCAAACAAATATTAAAGATATTTTGGAGTAGTACACAATTCTACCTTCCAAATGGGAATAATAATGATGGTACTGCATCATCAACTCCATCACCTGCACTTGCTAATCCAACTGCGATGGAACCGTGGTTTAATGTACTCAAGGCTGTGCTTACGAAACCATTAGCTGAGGAGGATCAACCCAAAACGAAAGATGAGCGGAATGCATGGCCATGGTGGAAGGTTAAGAAGTGGGCAGCACAGATTATGACAAGATTATTCTCCCGATATGGTATTCCCAACTATGCCGAGAAAGAGATTAAGGAGTTTGCAACCTACTTTTCGACTAATGTAGCACCATCATTTCTTGGTCCAATTTGCGAGACACTCAACTTACGTCCCAGTGGACAATTTTGTACTGATCGGGTAGTACACCTATGTCTCAACTTTGTAGACTTGGCAGTGGAATTGGCACCTACATACAAATTACTCAAGCCGCATATGGATTTCTTGCTTTACAAGGTTTGCTTCCCGGCCATGTGCTTAACTGAGGAAGATGTGGACGAGTTTGAGAATGATCCACATGAGTTTGTACATAAACAAAACTCTCCACTGGCAGATTTTTATGATCCACGCATGTCGGCTATTACATTAGTGTCTAGTTCGGTTAAATATCGTGGTCAGGACACAATGCAAGGTCTACTTGGGTTCTTATCTGAGATATTACAACGGTATAATGCCACCGATGAGGCAAATCGGAATCATATTGAGAAGGACTGTGCACTGTTAACGTTTGGTTCTCTATCAGAGATTTTGTTAGGCAAGAAGAACTACGCGTCAGAGCTTGAGGGGTTGATGGTATCAAGTGTCTTTCCCGATTTTAATAGCCCTGTGGGATTTCTAAGATGCAGAGCATGTTGGATGGTACAGCGATTCTCGGAAACAAAGTGGTCAGACGATGGAACACACTTACGAAACTTGATTCAGTTGGTCTTACAGCGATTGAGTGATCCAGCTTTACCCGTTCAGATTGAAGCAAGTAAGGCACTTCGTTTCCTCATCGAGGTGGAGGGCGCAGACGTAACGCTACTTCCGGTCCTCCCTCAAATCTTAAATGAATACTTCCGTATTATGAATGAAATTGGTAATGATGAGGTTGTGGCGGCGCTTCAAGTAATTATTGATACATTTGGAGAACACATCGAGCCTCATGCAGTTGCTTTGGTGACACAATTATCAGGTGCTTTTAACACTTACATTGACGCTGGGGAAGACGACGATGATGCCGCCATGGCAGCAGCTCAATGTTTAGAATGCATCAACACTGTATTGAAAGGAACATGTGAACATCCTCAATTATACAAAGGCATGGAGGTCCATCTTATTCCAATGATTATTCAGATATTGGGTAATGATGGAGAATACTTGGAGTATGTTGAATTCGCGTTAGATATGCTGACATTCCTCACATACTTTCCACTACAGCTGACTCCTCAGATTTGGGAGGCATTTCCTCTGTTGTATGTAGCGTTTGAGAACTGGGCATTTGATTATATGATCCTCATGGCACCGCCACTGAACAACTTTATCGAGAAGGATCCTCAACACTTTCTTGCTTCATCAGGCAACACACCCGAAGGTCCAATGAAGTATATTGATATGATTTTTAGCATTGTTTCAAAGACTGTAAACGACGAGGATCGGTCATCAGAGAGTGAACAAAGGAAGGCATTATCACTATACATGAGTGTTTTGCATAATTGTGCTGGTCAGGTAGACAACTACTTACCAACCATCAATGACGTGTCACTTGCCAAGCTCGGGCGCCAAGTTAGTGCAGAGAATCCATCGACTCGTCACATGATATACCAAGTATTAGGATCTGCACTGTACTACAATCCCGAGTTGGAGCTCCAAGAACTCGAGAAGCGAGGTGTAACTGTTATCATCTTCACCCAATGGATTAAGGAAATGGATGTTATGGAGAATTGGTTATCACAAAAGTTGTCAATTCTTGGTCTGTTGTCGGTTCTTCGAATTCCCGCTGCATCTCTTCCACAACATGTAGGAACGATGATACCCAATATCATCGTAGCTACTGTCAAGCTAGCGGCAAAGATGAAGGCTGATTCCGAGAAAGCACAGAAGGATGACGAGGCAGCGATTGAACCCGAGGCTGAAGCTGGCGGCGATGATGATGGAGAATGGGAGGGATTTGACGAGAATGAGGACGTGACGAATCCAAATGATGAAGCCTACATGACTGCATTGAACAAACTAACGGCAGGGGGCGACATCTCTCAATTCCTGTTGGGTGAAGGCTGGGATGATGATTTTGATGATATCGAAGATGATTTTCATTCTCCGCTTGATAATGTCGAGGAGTTGCACTTCTTGAATGATGTGTTAAAGACTGCATATCAAAGAGAGCCAGAAGTTTACTCACAAGTTCAAGCTACATTGCCAGCTGACATTGTGGCTAGTTGCCAACAGTTATTTGTCGCCGTAGATGCACAACGGACTACTAGCAGTTAGTGAGTGCTAGCTGTATATTTTTGAATGCGGTCACGAGTATAGATTATAGATTTAACCTTTAGAGTGTACCTCGAGCCATTGGTGAATCACTGCCGGCCCTTAGTTAAATGAGAGGACTACAGTAAAAGATACCTCTCCACAAAAATAAAATCTTTGAGACGAGATGTCAAGCAAATAATAATTTGCTTATGGTGTTGCTACTATTGAAAGATTAGTATTGAAGGATGATTCGACGTTTAATAATACAAAAGCGTAGACGAGGATTGGGGGCGGTATTACCGAAATATACGCCATGTCGATATAGTAGTGCCGCCGAGGGAGTAAGACTTGATGGCATTGATACTCCACCACATCTTACCCCCCCATCAATTTCAACCAGTGGCTTTGAAATTCAGGGTATATCAACTCGTATATTATCATCTGAAGCAGTTATCGCCCCTGTAGAATTATATAAGGCAATTTCAACATTGAACAATAGTTCCAAGTCTACATCAACATTATTTTCAACCACAGCTACATCAGATAATCTTAATATTCTATCGGATACAACATGGCATGGGCTAGGCCTTAATACAAATGAGGAAGTGGTGGTAGAGGAAGCGGAAACGAGTGAATCGTATGAGCAGGAGATAGAAGACGAGAATTCAGTAGATGATGTCAGTCCCTCTATTGTTACTGCAAGTAGCTCTGTCCCTGAATCTGTATCTGAAGAAAGAGATACTAAAGAAGAAGATATTGCAATCGCTACCGCAGAAAAGATTGAACCAATTAATCAACAGCAAACTGAAGAAGTAAACGAATTCGATACTTTGAAACAAAAGATGGAACGTGTACTTGATCAGGAGTTTCTTCAGAATACAGGAAGGGGACATATCAAGATAAGCAAGTTGTTCAACGAGGTAAGAGAATCTCCATATGCAGAGGAATTACTTAATGAGAAGGAGCTACTTAGTATGTTCTTCTATCTCATTCGGAATAACAATGTTACTGCCAGTTATGAGATATTAAAGTATCATGCAGAACAATGTAAGAAACAGGGAAGTCTTGTTAGATTAGATATGTATCAACGAATTATACATCGGTTAAGACCAATTGATAAGTTTCAAAATTCGAATAATAGGTCCACCATATCACAGAGAAATATAAGTCCATACGATTTACAAAAGTTGGTAAATGATTTGTCTCGTCATATCAAGGAGGAGTATGGAGAGGGTAAGAAGAAGGTATATCAATACATTCTTCTACCCGAATTGGTAGCGGCATTAATTGATCGCAAAAATGAAGAAATTGCCGCTTGGGCGAATCCAATTATGAAGTACATTCTTCATAATAACTTTCCTGTATTGGATCCAGAGTTGTATGAATATATCCTATCAAGGGGGAAACGACGTGATCCGTCAAGATTAATCCCATCTAGTCATGATATCTTTCCCCACGAAAGAGTATTATCAATGTTGACATCGTCCGGTAAGTAACATTTCTAGGTGTTGATGTTTGTATTGTTTAGTTGTAAACCCCTTCTCAACTTATTCTCCTTTTGGGCTTAACCTTCTATAGGACATAAACTACAGCCAGAAGCTGTCATTAATGTGCTGCAATGTTATCATCCCTTCAATGGCGAGTTGTTTATTGTGTGAGATTGATATAACATATCAAGTATTCCCCCCTTTCATTGACTCATATCACATTACACGCCATTTACACCACTACTAGACCTCGAGGCTACAAAGGGAATTCTATCTGTAATACAGCAACTCCACCTTGATAATATTGATAAGCCCGAATCGTCAAGCAGAGGCTACCATATTGACCTGGGAACACTAGAATCAATATCCATGGCATCTGCAAGGAGAGATGTAGACTTGAGCCTAATGGTTTGGGACTTGGCAGAACATTTTGGTTACAGTCCAACTGTTACCATGTTTGAAGACGTCATTATGTCATTTGCAGCAACAAAGCAGGATAAGAATCTCTTCTCAGCACTAGTTGATATGGAGAAGAATGGGCATATGCCCTCGGCTATACTCATGCGATACATTGCACTGAAGGTATCCTATTCTCAACAGAGGATGGATCATTCTCATAACTTGTTGAATTGGCGAGGGAATGAACATTTAAGATCTACTAGTGCTATGAATGTAATGTTGATTGGATATGGAATGATGCGTGATCTTAACAATGCCTTCTTTGTCTTTGAGGAGTTGCCCCGACTTGGTCTTCAGCCAGATATTAACACATTTTCCTTTCTCATGGAGGCCTTATATATTGATGGTAAAGACAGGTTCCCTTATAAACCTGGTCAACCATCAAATTACAATACACAGGACATTGATGATGTTGTAGGAGCTGCACAGATAATTCTTGATGCCATGGAGGAGGCAGGTATACAAAAGACGAAGCAGTTTTTCTATGAACATATTCGACTCCTCTATACCCTAGGACTGCTTGAGGATTCCAAGTTAGTGCTCGAGGAGGCCATATCGGCAGGAATACATCTACCCATGGCATCTGTTTTCATGCTTAGTACAAGATTTGCTGAATCGGGAGACTTTGATAATGCAAGAGCTGTAGCAAACTTATCTGTTGCTGCGGGTTGTGGTGACTTCCAAGACCTTACCCACAGAATAAGCAACATGGAGACAGATTATAAGATAGATTAAACTTAAAGTAAGATATGAAATAGGATGTAAAGCTTCAACTCTAGTTGTGTTGTTGACTTAAAACATAAGACATGATTTCAATAAAACTTGATAAATGAGTTTAAGGAGGACTACCAGAGCTATGCAATTAGTACCAAACTAGTCCATCTGCAAACCAAGTAAGTTTTCTACACTAACTCATACCCAAACTACCAAGACTCTCCTACCCAATTAATTGTCTGTAATTTTATTACCCCGATATAACAAAGAATGTGCAAACCACATTTTATACAAGGAAACCCAATATATCACCATTAAGCTTAGCCTTCTTAATTAGTCGGGTACGTAAATGGTATGCACCAGACCACGTGCAGAATTCACCAATATATTGTGAATGTAAACTAATTGCCTTGCCACGAATTTTATTTAATTTATCATTCCCCAATGTAATTTTGGCTGCATACACCGCTGGTGAGAAGACACCAAACTTGGCCTGTGATCCCATTTGTAATGAACTTTTTGTATTTGATCGAGAGACTGGTTGTTGTCCTTGTGGTCTTTGTGAGATTACAAAATTGGAGCCTTTATTATTGTTATTATGAGAGAGGAAGTAGGATATGAGAGACATATCAAAGTGATTGGTCGTAAGTATCATATCAAACAATATGATATGTATATATCACCCGAAAACACTCCATATATATGATAACATATGGTACACGACGACAGTACATTATACAACCCAAACATAATATGTTGCAATCTGTTTTGTGGAGTGGAAACTCATGCACCTTGTTTAATAACTCACCACCAGATATACCACCAAGGGATGAAGGAGCAAACCCCTCAGATGAGGCAACCAAGGCTACCAATATTAATAGTGATGAGATGAAACGATTCATTGTATTATACGGTACAGTTAATAGTGTAGTAGTAGAGGAATTCTGCTTTGTTTAGATAGTAACAAATTGCAACGTCACAAGATTTGAGGGGGATTCCTTTAGTTTCATTAGGGTCTATGTATCGACCTCAATTAGTCCATGATCATAATTTGGCAATATACTGAGACAATATATCAACCCTTGCGGCATGGTAGATTGCCCTGATATACTATAATATATCGGCGTTTGGTATGGGCAAATAGTCACTTCATACTCTACTACGGCGGTCTAATCTGTATTAGAATTTGAGCAACCTCACAACATTACCATCGATGTTGCAACATTGAGTTGCAACACTGCAACATACCTATTATCATTATACTTACTAATACCGAGTGCAAATACTCATATTATATCTATCGAGTTGCAAATCATACACATCAACATCATATTATATCAATATGTCAAGTAAACGCCCAGCTAGCGGTGCATTGGGTAATCTAATATCTCAATCATCCAAGGAGGCTAAACGATCCGTCTCAGATCGTCCATCGAATAGCAACAATAACAATGCAACTCCAAAAAATCCATTCCTCTCTCGTCCAACCCAACCAGAAGATGCTATTAAATTATTTCTCATCCAATCAAGATCCATGGCACGTCGTCGTAATAATAATAGTAAATCAAATATTGAAATCGAGGCTAGATTAGGGACATTAATATCTCCATTTGGTTCACATGATATGCGTGCCTTATCGTCAGGTCCTAAACTAGTTCCAATCCAGGGGAAAGATCGTGTAGCACATGCATTTATAACAAATATTGCAGATAATACTACATCATCATCTAATCAACAACAACCATCAACTAACTTTGAAGGAGGTATCACACGAAGTAACTATCTCAAATGGACAGGTGCCGGGCTTAGTGAAGTCTCACCGCTATCAGCTGCATTCTCATGTAAGAAACCAAAGCAGAATGAATCGGAAAGTTCAGTACTGAAATCACAATTAACTGAAGTAGAAAGTGTCACGTCAGTCTTTGCGTATCCAAATCATACTCGTGTTAACTTTCCACACATTCAAAGTAATAATAATGCAACAACAACATCAACATTGGGTAGAGGACAATCTGAAAAGAAGGAAAAGTTATCAACACTAGACATGGCACTACCGGCTGCACCATATGATTTACGATTAACATGTTCCACTGAAACATTACTAACTAACAGCAATAATAATGTACCAAATGATGTTGCTAGTTTAGCACCTGGATGGAATACAAAGAGGATTAAACGTCGTAGAAGTTATTCCAGGACTGATAAAAGCTTTGCATGGAGGATGGATGTTACTGAGGTAACTACTAGTGATAATCCTGGACACAATGGCAGAGGTACAACATCATCACAACATGCAGCACAGGTTGGATATGAAATTGAAATAGAATTATCATCATCAATGACTCAAAAGTTATTGTCAACACAAGATGATGCACAAGCCAGAAAGTTAGCAGAAACATTAGCACAACAATTATGGTACATGATACAACAAATTAATCCAACGCATGATGTGTTAGAAGTTGATGAGTTCCTACGTGAACATGTTGATGTTGAACAAACCAAGTTGGCCATTGGTCAATGTGGTACAATTAAACGATTTATGGATTCAAAGTGTCAAAGTTGGTCAAGTGCCATTGCTCCCGATGGGTCTGGTCGTGCCAATGTCAATGACGAATCAAGTTGTAAACCACCAAGAAATTTCATAGGTAGTATGCCAGTTAATTTCTCAAGACATAACATTGAGGAAGTCCAACGGAGCGGTGATGGTGGATACTATCTAAGTGAAAAGACTGATGGTGTGCGATATTTATTGGTATTTACTGGTAAGAGTGCTGTACTAGTGGATAGAGCAAGTCATGAAACGAAGAAAGCATTTCAACCTAAACCTCGGGGTAGTAGTGCTGGTAGTAGTGACGAGGATCCATTACAGAATATTATACCGTTAATCAAACCAGGATGTGTATTGGACGGTGAGGTTGTCGTACATCGCAAGTTACGACGGCCAATCTTTATTGTGTTTGATGTCCTTGCCAATTCTGCAAATGAGCCTATATTGCATTTACCGTTTGAACAGAGGTTGAAACACTTGAAGGCTGCATCATTTGTCAAGGAAGGTGTAGGAGGAAAAGTAGATGTGTTTAATCCGTCTGCGGTATCTGATCCGAATATAGCACTGCCTCTAGTGCGGAAGAACTTTGTACAAAGGACAGACCTGGATCGGTTGCTTTCATATGTTAGTGAAGAACGGGGAATGAGGACATATCGATATGGTGATACTCATAACCACTTGACGGATGGGATTATATTTCAACCAAATGCTCCTTATATTTGTGGTACAGATGTCAACTTATTAAAGTGGAAGTATCTTGACACTGTAACGATTGATGTCGAGATTATGCCACCACGTCAAAACTTTGGCAGGAATCAGAATAACGATCATGATATCCTACGTGTGGGTGTCATGGGTGAAGAAGGTACCACTGTTGATATGACTCGATACCTACGCTTACCCGAGAGTGAGCGTCATAGACTCGAAGCCGATAAACATGAAACTGGATCCAAAATCGCCGAGGTTGGCTTTGATCCAACCACTGGAGAATGGTATTACACAACGATGAGGCCTGATAAGGTTGCACCTAATCACATTAGTACTGTTCTTGGAACATTACTCGAGCTTGCAGAAAGTTTATCAACAGAAGAATTGAGATATAGAATGTCGGTGCCATCAGGAAGTCGTGATACATATACAAAAGATGTGCGCAACATGCAGAAGCAACTACTTGATCATCAGAGACGCAAGAACAAATCGTCGTCAAGTGGACCTAGATGAGTATGATATAAAGGACGTGTATTCAGTTAACTACTAATTGACCTGTTAAATCGTTAGTCTACTTATTATCTCCACTTGAAGCAAGCCCACCTAGAACTGCAGCAGGAACTGCCTTCATGGAAACATTCTTTGTGTTTGAAGGAGCAGCAGCGGCAGGCTCTTCTTCTTCCTCTTCGAGATCATCAAGATCAATTTCATCACCTACAGCCTCGCGAATCTTCGTAGCTCTTTGTTCAAGCGCCGACAAGTCCGTGTCTGCTGCCTTACGCTTCTTTGTACCTTGGACAAAACCTCCTACCAATGGCTTATCCACACTCATGCCCTCACGTTCGGCAATCATTTCCATCGCTTGATCATCAGTAAGAGTCTCAACTTGTGGAGTAGAACCCATCTGCTCTGCATTGTAGTTAACAGTAGAGAAGGCGGCATGTACGCTTCTCTTGACACGAAGCATCTCACGGAACGTCTCCTCATTTCCATGTGATACTTCAAACTCATGCCATGCCTTCCAGTAGTCTGGATCACGACGAGGATCGGCAAGTTGAGCACCGTATACTAGGACTGCCCTAGCCCTGTCCGATTCGCGCAAGCCTGTCTCCATCTTGGCATACTCGAGGCAAATCCTAGAAGCTGATCCATCTTCCAACGCTGATATGGCAGCTTCGTAGATTGGTCGGGCAGAAGTGACACCGAGATATTGAATCGCCTTGGCAATATATAAACGGTAGGCAGTATACTTCTCGGCAGGTGGGACAGCGTTGCTCATTCTTTCATATACTCCCAAAGCACGCTTCGTAAGACCATGATTCTCTTCATAATCTCCATACATGAGGTAAAACTCGGGAGATTCTTCTGAAGGACAGTCTGCAAGGCAACGATCAAACAATTCCCTCACTCTTGGTGTCTTTGAACCCTCATAACGTTCCAAGAAATTAGTTAGATAGTTCTTCCACAGCAATACGGCTCCGGCGTGTGGGAAGGGGAATAATCCTAGACCGCGTTCATATGCCGCAAATGATTCTTCAAAGTACTTTTTGTCCTTCAAGAATGTAGCATAGTTTAACACGTGGGAGGGAGTGGCGACCTTCAACTCCAACGCACGGTCATAGGCATCCTTGGTTGTTTGGACAGTGCCCAACGACTCTTCCAAATCAAACAATAAGTTCCAAAGGCGTAGACTTCGGGATAGTCCTCTTGTGGCCTTGGAACTCTTCTTACCCACCTTACCAGAAACTGATCGTCGGGCTAGATTTAATGCCATATCCCAATCCTCCTGTCGTAGCTCCAACTCAACCCACGCCGCATGACATTGTGCCAAGTCATCACTATCTTGAAACTCGTACTCACTGTTAGTGCATACCCTCTCTAGCACCTTTCTTGCGGCATTTACATCCTTTTGTCGATTCTCGTGTATATCCACAAGTGTCAATACCAAGGTACAAGGTGAGCCATTCACAGACTTGTTTGCCGAGACGGCCTTTAATGATTCCTCAAGTGCTGTCACAGCCATGTTAACCTCATTTAAATCGAGGTAGAGCTGTGATCGTTTTATCCACTCCCCGACATTGTGTGGATTCTGACGCAACAAGACGCGGTTGAGTAGTAGAGGACGTCTGGATGTCAAGTGTTCAGCACGGGAGATTGCAAGTTCAACATCAGCGGATGCTCCTCCCCCGGTAGCATTTCCTTCGTCGTTATTGGAGTAGGGATTGACGGCATTGTCTCCAAGGAGAATATCCATGTCCTCATTATCAACTGCTGCGGTAGTTTCATCTTCATTTTCCTCCTCGTCGTCTTCTTCCTCTTCCATGAGTTCCATCAATGCCTCGATGACACCCTCTTCAAACTTGACATACGCATCAAAGACTAAACTAAAATCACGTACTCGTGTAATAGCATCGAGTGCCTCCTCATACACCGACCGAGCTAGTTCGAAATCACCCGCACGGACATGATACTCTGCCAATCGTGTCCATAAGGTACCTTCCATTTCACCCAATCGATGATTTAATACTTGTGGTGTAGACTTGTTAGTAGCTTGTTGTTGTTCATCATCCTTAGAGTTGTCAAATACTTTAAATCCCAGTGCACCACTTCCACCCCCACTATCACCACCACCACCACCACCATCTTGTCCTTTTAACACAGCACGTACAATCCCATCAAAGTCAACACCAGCAACCTTGGCCTCATTCGGATGACCCGTGCATACATCTGCAAATCGCAACCACAATTCATGCCGGGTGGTACCATTCGGACTCATAAATTGTCCACCTGAATTATTATTAAGTAATGATAATAATAATGTCGCCGCCTCACCATATCGTTCATACCGTGTGATACATAATGTTGCCAAATCTTCACGGAAGGTAGTATCAAAGCAATTCGCATGACGACGTAATATTCGTAATGCCGTTTCGGTTGGTACCGTTGATAGATATTCCATCATCTTCTTGTCCTTATTATTGTTGTTAGTAGTAGTATGGTTTTCCTTATCAACTAATTGCATACTTTGAATTTGATTATATCCCCATCCATTCTTCCTCCATTGAGCAACTAATGGACTTTCAAAACCATATTTAACATTATGCATTCCCTTCCTTGATATATTCGTCCAATCCTTATTATTTTGATTATTCTTATCTTGACCAGACTTGGTGGGTAATATACCAGTCACCCAACATAAATAATCTTCCCATATCCGTTCATGTTGTGATGCCGGCAATGCAATTAACGCACGATCATATATATGCCGAACTAACGTTGGATCACATTGTGGATTGTATAATGCAACGAAGGCAGCATAATGTAACCATATTGATGGCATTTTATGTAACCGGACTAATGATCGTTCATATGCTGATTTAGTTGAATTGTAATGATTATATCGATTAGAGGATGTTAGTAGGTAGGGTGGGAAACGTAATTGATTTGATTTCTTTTGTATTTCTTCAGTTATCAACTTTTTATTATTGCTACTGCTGGTGCCCCTCGAGGAAGATTCCAATAAGCTAGTTTTGAATAATAAATGATTCTTCCATAATTTGTATGATCCTGGTAATAAACTAACAGATCGTTCACCAACCAATATACGTGCCTGTACTAACTTATTAATTTCGATATTAAATTGAGATGGAGTGTGCGTAATACCGGGTGCCTTGGAAGATGAAATGCGGAATGTTGCACCGCCTGCTTGAATTGTTGTAGTTTTACTTAAATCCATCTTCTTATTATTATTATTGTTTGTAGTAGTAAGGGAATGCAAACCATCTTTTAATATGTCCAATACATCATCAATTGATTGGAGGTATGTAATCCACTTTGTAACATCGTATGCACCTAACGAACCAGCAGTGGCGGCCTGTGTTGATAATGATTCCTCATGTTGTAATAATTGTGGATAGGTTACTATTGTTGATAGGCAGGATGATATCATTGTAGTATTTGTTTCTTCTTGTGGTGGTGGAGGAGGTGGTGGAGATTGTGTGGCTGATACTTCGATCATGTTGGGGTATCCTTTTGTGTTTGTGTTTGTGTTATTGAGAAGAAGCTACAAGTCGACCCACAATATTACAGGTATATCGAGCAGTATTGTTTATTAGAAACTACAGCCGCTGGTAATCTATCCGTCTATTCTCCACCTTATTTGCTCTAAATAAAAGTTAGTGCTGAGATAGGATACCGGCATTGTGATAGTGTTTGTATTAATTGTGGTCCTATGCAGTGAATGGCACATCAACCTAGAAGAGAGATCGATTGGTGTATACCATCATTTATTAATAATTGCAAATACTATAGAGCAATAGGTTGTTTTTGCCAGCTTATAAAGTGGTAGTGGCCTCGGGACAGTAAACATTTTTTTCTATTTTGAGACTTGTCCATGTGTGTTTTTTGAAGCACAAGCGGATATTGAGTTTGGTGAGAGAGTTGAGAGGGATTTGGTGCCTATTACGACGTCAGATCATATCGATCAACACTTAAATTGAGTACTGGTAATACCGGGAGGACTGTGGAGTTGAATTGATATCACAGAAAAGATCAAAAAGTACCTATCAGAGAAATAAGAAAAAATGTTTTCACTTTGGAATATATTCAAGGTGAGTGGTATAATGCTTCTAACAACATTATGTGCCCTATTCTCATATATTCTAAGCAATAACATATATCTCTCTTTCTCTCATTTGCCATCCAATACCAACGTATCCTTCATTCACTGCAATAGGCTGGTTTACTATTTACAAATTCAATATTGATATTACATAGAAAACGATTCTTAGCAAAACATGGATTAGATGATATAAATAATATGGGTTGTGATCCATCATCACGACCATTACAAGTACAAGCAATCGGTTTATTGCAGGCTGTACAGTATTTAAAGTTACCGATAATAGCGGCTAATATACTTGTTATTATTTTTGAACTAATACTCGGGGGAGGTTAAGTAGAATGAAGATATCATCTATTGAGAGAGTAAGATAAGACACTATGAAGGTAATCTACTGGAGTTGTTTCAAATCAAACTACTTTCACGCAATGGGTCATAATGAAGAAAGATGCAACAAAATCTGAAAGGGTATCCAGAATGCACTGTGAGTTCATCAAAGTCCACCAGCATTGTAACAATAAAACATAAAGCAAGAAACAAAAGACAGAACATAATGTTTCAATATTCGTGTTTATTGATTCTTATCTTTGTTGTTTTTATCAAACTTCATCACGAGACCTATCAGTGGTATGCCGATATAGGTCTTCTCTCTGTATGATTCATATGCACCATCTGGGAATAAGTTCTTCAGTGTCTGTTCCTCGAATGCAATTCTATACCGAAAGAACGTCCATGCAGCCACTGCATATAATATTGTAGATACTGGATTGCAGAGTATTAACTGTGTCCCTATTGACCAATAGAAGAATCCAACATAGGAAGGATGACGCAATATGCCGTATCTTTTTGCATTTTATGAGTTGTGCATTATATATAACAATAGTGTGAGAGAACAGATATACAAACTGGAATGATATGATATACATCACAACTTACATTCCATGTGTTATCAACACATGATTCTCTTTCTTATCTTGTTGTATGTAATGGTTAAAGGATTCTCCGCAAGTGTACATTGCCACAGATCTCAATACTTGTCCTCCAATGACAAATATTATACCTATATAAGACATCTTCGAGATATTATGTTTTGGGAAGAAGATAATTCGTATCCAAAACTCCACCCAAGATATGAAAGCAGCAGCAGTATATGCCCTTGAATGATTAACCATGAACGAGTCAGATGTACAGACAGATGAGTTGCATATTGCAGTTGTGAAAAACTCTCCAAGATGAAAACAACAGAGTGTTATGACATAGAATGTCCACTGAAATGCCATTTGAAGAGTTTCATCTGTCCAGTAAGTACCAAATATATCCTTCGAAAGTACACCAAACCTTATCAGTAGAAATTGCAAACATAAGATGAAGTGTACTCCAAAGATTGAAGATAGAATGCATGCTAATAGAGCTACACGCCCAGATCCTTTATCATCTTCAAATTGTGGATATCCTTTCCATCTCTCCATTGCCAGGATAGATTGAACATATGTTAGCCGGCTTCCGAGTATTGCTAGCGGTCTAATCGGCATGTTGGAAAATAAATAAGTAGTGAATCTTCTAACACTTAATATCTTCTTTTGTATAACTGCTGAAGTAACACGCCCCAATGAAAATATCTTGTATTAATAATAGCGTATTGTGATGCTCTTTGTCTCTATCACAGCATAAATACTATATCATACAGTCAAACAACATCAACTCTTTCTAACCACTAACTACTAACTACTAACCATACAACTACATACATACACTCTCATGTTTTTCCGTGGGCCTAAGCGTAAGTTAGTTGATTGTACTTTTCTTACAATACGAAGTCTCAGGAAGTGCTGACGGACCGAGGACGAAGGAGTGTTTACTTCACTAATGTGTTCATCAAGGCAAGGAGTAAACATTATGAACATCATGACTTTCTCTTATTTTAGCTCATGAGTTGCGACATAACTATATCTCATTAACATAAGTAACATTCTTCCATATTTAAGCTGAGAAATCATGATGACCAAGACATAACGCTGTTGCCAAGATTCCAAAGACAAAGAATGGTTGACTCTGGGCCTGAAACTTGACATCATTTGCCACTGGATCAGGGATCAACAAAGTAGCCTGGAAGTACATTTGTGGTAATACCAAACCAAGGATAATTGCTGCATATGTAGACTCGCCAATACTCTGAAGGTAGGCAGCGACACCCAACTGAGTCAATGTAACAGATCCAGCACAGATCCATTTAGCAGTATCAATACCAAATGCAACAGGAAGAGACTCAAGTCCTAGTGCACGATCTCCCTCAACGGATTTGAAATCATTAACAATAGCAATACCAAGACCAGCAATTGAATAGAGGATAGGACTGTAGAGATAAAGAAAACGAAGGGATATTAGTAATGTATTGCAAGTTCTTCACATAATAAATAGATTTAAACAATACATTCAACAGCTCATGAGAAGAAAGCAAACTCGATCTCTTGCCAAACACTCACAGAATGAAGTAAACTGGACGGTCTAACGTTCCAAAGACGGCCTGGCCACACCACCAAGGCAAACTAATGTAGGAACATCCCAATGCATAATTACCAGCCCAACCATTCTGTTTCAACTTCAATGGTGGAGCACTGTAAATGTATGCTACCCATGAACCAAAGATACTCAATGCCAAAACAGTTGGGAAATCATGTCCAGTCCAAACATCCAATCCATATGCAATTCCAAACGAACCAAGTAGTAAGAACCAAATTTGAAAGATAACCTGTCCTTCACTAATAGCACCACTTGGAATAGGACGGTATGGTTCATTAATAGCATCAATTTCACGATCATACCAATCATTAATAGTTTGTGTATATCCTGTTAAGAATGGCCCTGCTAATATCATAGCAACAAATCCCTTCGCTGTATCTTCTAATCCTAACATGACATCTCTATCATTCGGGTCGAAGGGATTCCATATCCAATGGTAATTACCCGATGCAGCTGCTCCACACATGACACCCCAAACTAATGGAATCCATGTAACTGGTTTGGTAAGTTGAAGACGAATTTTCCATATATCATCTGTATCGGAAGATGCACCTTTCACACCGAGAAGTTGACGAACATCTGCTGATCCATCTGATACTTCCTCGTTTGACTTTGGTGGTAGGGCGTTTAATTGAAAGGATGATTCTGTTGTAGTTGGAAAGGGGTAGAATGATGATAATGATGACGTTGTTGTTATATCTTCTTCTTCATAATTTTTGTTATTATTTGTTGGTAGCATAGAAAGTGATTGTTTCTTTTGCAATGCCGACGACGATAGTCCTGTAGATGATGAATAACGAGGAGCTGGAGAAAATGCCACCGCCGAGGCGACTAGCAGAGTAGCAAGTATTAGAGATCTCACCATGGTTGTATTATTGAAGCAATGAGCGGATGTGATGACGAGGAGGCAAGATTTATCGATCTTTTCATTGCGGTATCCTTTTTCGAGGTCATGGCGGTACGGTAATACTATCGAGGCTATCACGACTTATTATGGATGTTTTAGACATTCTTTCCAATCCAAGAAGAAGAGTATAAGCAAACAATTTGTCCTAACTATAATATACTACGCTGCTACTTCTTCAGCCACATTAGAGTCCTGAGCAATGATGTTAAGTATCCTAAGAAGTATCCTCTGCACTCCACTTGCTGACTCGACTTGCACATTAGGCTAAACACCCGCCGTGACTGAAGAAGTAATTCCTAAACCGGCCGTAGACGCTGCACCCAAACTAATTAATGTCGACACAATGATGAGAAGAGATGCTGCCTCTCTGTGTTTTGGTTCACGGCACAACTCTGGTGTGAGCATGAAACAGCAGCTAGTAAGAAAAAGAAAAGTCAGGCGAGTGGGAGATACAGTTAGTATACACATAGGAGATGACAAGTTCGAGCCACATAATGACTTTCGAGTCAAGAAATAACATAACAAAGACACATACCTGTAAATCCATCCCGAAGACATACTAAAGAAGAACACGATGACGATCTGAGCAACATCGGAATTGATGTAAAGAGGGTTGACACAAAAGATGAGAAGAGGGTAGAACACGAATCGTAATGCACAGGGCAAGATGATACTCCACTTCATGCTGTTCATATGAAACAAAAGAAGAGATATATGAGAAGGTATCGAATGACATACAACGACTCATGACAAAGTGTATTTGGACTCACCGTGGACGTCTGTTGCCAAGATGAGCGCCCGTCTTTGGATGAATGATCTGAGATCCGACTGGAGATACTATCCACAGCGCCACATTGCTGTTCAATTGTACTAATCGCCCTAATGTATCTCCGAGGTTGAAGACAGTGACAAGAATCACAGGCATCCACGAGCCCAAGCTCTCACTTGTCATACTAAGTGTTATGCCAGGAAAGAGAGATAGAGTTATGAAGAAATTGACAAACTGAACCAGGATAGGTACCCAAGCACAACGAAATGCTTCACGATAGACTGTTGTTACATCCAAGAATACTGAACAGAGTCCACATTTCTTCTTTGGTTCAGGATCATCAGACTCTGAGGTAGGTTCTTCATTCTCGTGAAACTCTTCTTCCTCTCCCTTTGCTTCCTCTGCAAGTTCCAGTTCCATTTCTTGTTGAATCATCTTTTGTATTCCTTCCTTTTGCAATAGTACACTCTGGACACTTTCGGCATATTCTTGTTGAAAGAAGGCCATTGTCAACTCGTTCTTGACCTTGTTGATTGAATATAAGGCAAGACAACAAACTACAATCACGACTGTAGCAAGGCTAAAATACATCGATGAGCTATGCCGAAAGCCTTCATCCGTTTCAGGAAAGATGGCCTTTGTTAAGAGCCGTAATAATCCTGCAATGAGACCAGCCACGGCAGAGCCTAAACTAGCCGCTGCAGTACATCGAGGATGGATCTGATAGATCGGTTGATTTGGATGGTTAAATGAGAGTCAGAAGACGTTTGTGCTGTATTCATCTTGAGTATCTAAGTAAAACAAACACTCACCCCACCTGCAAGAGGGAAGATTCCTGATTGAGCTAGACTATCACCAATACCAACAATAAACGACAAAGCAATTGCTTGCGTTTCTGTCGGGTATATGATTGCAAAGATTAACAACGGCAATCCTTCGAAGAAGAAACCTGGAAGATCGCGTTATCACGATTTATAATGATGAAAAAGAGGAGATAGTAACATTTGTTAGAACATATATGATTTGCAAAGGCAATCAAAGATAAACTGAGTCAAATACAGCAGTCAACTCGTCGAGACTTTATATTGAACACAAGCATTCACACGATAAGACAATACAAACGCGGACTTTCCTATATAGATTCTCACAGACAATGAACCCAAGCTCGTTTTTGCACCCTTCGTAAAAGCTTCATAAAGAGAGGACTTCCTCCTTGGTTTAGTATGATCAATCTCTTCTTCAACAACTTCCTTGGGTGCTGATGAATGACGAATGAATAAATGAGATGACTTTTTGAATAGTGTATATCTTATGTCATAGTTTTATACTCACAAGCAAATGCTAGAATGATGAAGGTGGTGATCAAACTGGCAATAAAATTTGCATTAGCTAAAGTCCCTGCAATGTTAGATGTATCAGGTAGCACATGATCGAACCTATTGTGAAAAGATATATAGTCAGATATACAAATTCGACTACATTTCGATAGCATAATATAATACTCACCAATCTGACGAGGAAATGATGGCGTTATATGGATATAAGAGAGCCAACCCGAGTAGTGAGAATAGTAGAATGCCCAATGCTGTTTATATATTTGGTGTATGCAGTAGCGATGGAAGAAGAGGTAGGCGTGGATATATTAGATGGAATAATAAGACGATACGACATTTGAACACATCTTATGCATACTTTTTTACTTACGAATAAACTTCTTGTTGGGACGGCCTCCACCTTTAGGTTTGTTTGTCTTCAATACCATGTTCTGTGGATAGCTATTGATGTAGTGCAGATAAGATATTGATAGGACACCTTCGCCAATATGATAGTTGATACCTAGTGTTACTTACAATTTGCAATGTCAATAATTTGTCGAGGAGACGACTGATCTTGTGTTCTTATGATCTAATGTTTCAATTGATTGCAGCAATACTACTATGTATTGGATATGGATTTAATAATCTATCAGTAGTATTAGGTAATAGCAGCTGGTATGATGGCACCTTTGACCCTTGAACTTCGTGATTTGATGTTGTCGCTCGCTAGTCCTGCGCTGTTAGTATCCTTAAAGATTTTCATTGCCTGCGAAGAATATAATGGTGAAGGGGGTGCGTGGTGAGCTGAGGTGAAGGGAGTGGAGGAGGCCACCACCAGAAACATTAATATCAACATTTACATTACTTATGAGGGCTATTATCATCCACTCCACACTTCCACTTAAAAACATGCATTTAACATATAACTATTTTTTCATCCCCACTCGAACTGTTGTCATCTTTCTGGACAACTATTCCCACCTTGTTGCAAGATATTTGTAACATGCTCGAGTTGATCCTCCCATGATTTTAGACGAGCGGCATACTCATCACATTGTTGTTGTCTCTCCTCCAACTGCCGCCGTTGTTGTGTGACTTCTTCATGTCTCTTCTGAAGCTGATTCGATAGATCTGTCATCCTTTGTTGACCAACTTTTGACTTATCATGTTCTTCAGTTAGTATCCGTTCGGTATCAAGCAATCTCTGTTCATTACTAATCAACTCTTGTTCCTTCATCTCGAGTTGTTTCGACTTGTCTTCGAACTCCTTCTGGAGAGATATGATGGCGTTACGTTCCTCCTGAAGGAGCTTATTGACTTGACTATTCTTGTCTGACTCCTTACGAACATTCTTCTCGAAGAGTGCCAACTCAGCTGCCTTTTCCTCAATAAACTTTTGTTTCTTCTGTAATCTATCATCTTGCAATGTAATCGTCTTCATTAGATCCTTTAACTTGTTGGTTTGAAGATCGATCTGAGAACTCTTACTATCCAATCCACGCTCGAGACTAACGACACGCAGATGAAGTTTCAACTTCTCACGTTCAAGCTCTTGTTTCTCCACAGTCCATGATGCAAAGTGCTCTTGGAAGTTTTCGATACGTGAGACAAGGGTCTGGACTTGTTTGTGACGTATGGATAGATCATGTGACGCCTGTTCAAAGGCTTCAAACTTACTATCACCGACTTGTTGCATTGCAGTGCACAGCTTTGTTAATGATGATCTGGCAACAATCAAATTCTCCTCGAGTGATGATATCTGGAGATAGAAATACACATGATACAAAAGGAGTGAATGGTGTTAGAGTTTAAATAACAGAACAACTTTCTTCTTCCTGACCTCTTACTTACCTCATTGCTCAGTGTATCTTTTCGTTTCTTCATATCGACCTCTTCCTTAGACTCCTCATTTATTCGGGAAGTAATATCACTAAGCGCCTTCTCTTGGACTTCCACATCGAGCAAGATGCTATTCAATTGGGAATGAGCATCAACCAAGTTCTCATTGATGGTAGAACGAACTTCACTGGACTCTTCGTTTAGAGAATCAAGCTGCTTCGATGCTGCATGGCATTTATTGGCAAGGTCACTCAATCGATGTTCTTCTCTTTGTACCTTGGCAGCAATAGTTGCTGCTTTCATGTCAAGATTTTCTTCTCTTGAGTTGAATGATTCCTCAAGCATTGATAACTTTGCCTCTCTTTGACGTATGTCCTCCTCGCCCTTCCTTGATGTCTCGATAAACATAGACTCCTGAGAATCAATATCAGCCTTTTTCCGTGTTAAAGTCTCTTCACCTTCGGCAAGTTGAGCCGCCCTTGATTCTAAACTACTCCTATCCTCTGATAATAGATACTCGGCCTTGGATAGTTGATCAGACTGTAAACTCAAGGAGTGCTCTCGTTGATTGAGCGATTCTTCTCTTCCAAGGAGTAACTCAGCCTGCTTTGCTAGATTAGACAACTCGTGTTGAAGCTTGGATTCCTTTTCATTGGTTCTTTGCTGCTCTTCTTCCATCTTGTTCATAATTGCATCCATCTCTTCCTTGGTTGTGTTGAGGGCCTGCTCCTGTGAGTTGAGCTCTTGCTTTCGCTGTGATAGTCTATCAGTTTCGGCTTGGATGGACTCTTGTGATTGCTGCATCTTGACTTGAAACTCCTTCTTGCTCTTGTCAATCTCCTCACGCTCAGTCGATATCACTTCTCTTTGAGTATGCAACTCATCCTGTTCCTTCTTGACAAGCATCTCTTGTTTAGAAACATCATCTAAGCGTTTGGATAGATCATTTTCTAACCTAGAGCACGTCATCTCTCGGTCCTTTACACTCTTCTCGAGTGCCTCTACCCGCTCGTTCTCCTTCTGTTGTGCACCTTCAGTATCAGACAGCTCTTTTAATCGCCATTCCACTTCATTCTCCCGTCTTGTACACAAACTTTCACGTTCACTAATATTAGCAGCACGTGTTGCAACCTCGTCTTCCCTCTTGACACATAATGTTTCTCTCTCCATATATTCTTTAATACGGATATTGGCATCTTTGATCTCTTGTGCACATAAACGTTCACGTTCCAAAACAGCATCAGCCGCCACGGCCACTTCTTGTTCAAGCATTTGGCATGATTCTTCACGCTTTGTGAGTTCCTCAGCTCGTCGTGTGTTGGCTTCATCTTGTTGGTTGCATGTTTGCTCTCGTTGACACAAAGCTTGATCTTTCTCGGACAAGCTCTTCTCTTGTTGTGATAATTGTTGGGCAGTATCATCCAATTCTTTGAGTTTGTCTTTGCACTTCTCTTCTAATTTCTTGGAAGACTCGACTATTTCCTGCTCCCGTTGACTACACACCCTCTCCTGCTCTTCTAAAGATGTTGACCGGGCATCAAGTTGTTGACCCTTCTCAACCAATTGCTTGTGTCCATTCTCAATCTCAGACTCTCTTTTGACACACCCTTCCTCGCGATGTCTAATCTCCTCAGCCTGCACTGTCATTTGCTTAACATGACTATTAATTTCCTCTTCCCTCTTGATATGTACCTTCTCCTTCCTTGACAACTCTTCCAATCTTGATTCTACAATAGATTCCATTTCACTACACGACTTTTCACGCTTGACTAGTGTTTCAACTCGGCTTTGTAACGAGGTGGCATACTCTTTCAATGTCGCTTCTTCCTTCTGCAACTTTGCAGCTTTAGTTTCCTGAACTAATTGTACTTGTAGAAGTTCATCTTTGACGAGTGATACCTGTATCCTTTCATCAGCTAGCTGCTCTACTTGCTTTTGAATGTCCATCTCCTGCGATTGGAACTTGACATTGGCAGCTTGAGTTTGCTCTACTAGACGGCGTGTATCCTTAGCCAAGGTATCATTCATGGTGGATAGTTCTGCCCTCTCATCATGAACGGCTTTACGATCTAGTTCGAGTTGTTTCTGATTAGCACGAAGTTCATCCTGATTGATACGGAGTTGCTTCGTCAATTCCTCATTTCGATCAGTCTGTTTCTTCAACTCAGCCTCACGAGACTTGCACTTTGCTATTGACGCTTGAGTCTCCTTAACAACCTTATCACGTTCCACTCTAGCCTCCTTTAATGTTGTTAATGCCCCATTCCTTGCCTGTTCCGCTTTCGATAAGGATTTCTTCTCCTCAGCAAGTTGTGTTGTTGCTGATTCAATCTCCTTTTGTAATTTCTCATATTCTTCCTCACTTTGTTCCTTCTCCTTCTTGGCAAATTGTACATCATCCTGTATACTTGTTAGTTCATCCTTATGAGCTTGTATATCCTCCTGGACTTTATCATGTTCAATTGTGGTATTATTTAACTCCGACTTTATCCTATCCATATCGGCTTGTAATTTATTCTTTTGTTCCTTCACCTCTTCTAGTTGTGAACACTGCCTCTTCCAATCGGATAGCTCTACTTCCAACTTACTTATACGTTCTTCACGTTGACGTAATTCTTCATCTTTTTCACGTATTATACCATCTCGTTCGGATATAGCATCGGCAAGTGCACTTTGTTGTTGCTGTTGCTGCTGTTGTTCATTTAATAAATCAAATCTTGAAATAACCTTCGTTGGACTACTAACCAGTGATGCCCGTGACATTGGCGAGGACGTACCAATACTGTGTGGGAAGTTACTACTGTGTGGATTCGTTGGACGTTGTTCGGGTATAGTTGTAATTTGGATGGTATTATTACCATTGGCCATTGATACGGGTGTGATTAATGATGGTGCACCGACAACTTGTTGGGTGCCATTTATCAAAGTTGTAGTACCTGCTGACCCACCAATACCTCCCAACCTACTATTCAACTTGTGATTACCAGGTATATCATTCCGTAACGATCGTAACCCACCCAATAATGAACTAGACTCGGATGAATGTGATATTATCGATTCATCTGCCTCAAATAGAAAATGTTGTGGTAGTGGATTTATTGGCCTTGTTGTTTCGCCATTATTAGAATTGGATGCATGATGTATTGCAGCTCCATTTCTATTTCTAATCTCCATGGATTTGTTTTCTTGTTGTTCACCAGATGTACTAATAATATTATTGGTATTACTCTCAACAGACACTACGAAATGCACTTAGTGTACTTAACAATGAATCATTCTGTTTGGCAGCAGTGGTGTTAATATTATTAACCATGGGTATAATACTACTACCACTGCTATTGTGACTTATATTACTAGCATTATTCTGTCGTTCACGTTTCCAATTTGCCAATATGGTATCTGTATCAGTTGATATGTTATGTGAAGTTTCAGCGGCTGCTTGGTTATTAGTATTAGTATTTGTATCAACTCCGGTACCTCGGGAAGACATAGAGTAATCTAATGAGTTTGTATCATTATTGGCATTATTCATATCTAAACTTTGAAATGCATGTTGCTGTTTTGATTTGGTATGTTGTTTTTTTCCATGGTTACTAACTTGAATAGTTTCTTGTCTGTGCATCTTATGTCTAGTTGCGGAGGTAGTAGAATTAACCGCTTGAGGTACTCGGCGGGATGCTGGCGGTGGCATTTGCTCTCTTGATGAAGGTGTCCTTGATTTGGTAGTAGCAGCTCCTTTAATAGGGCTGTGTATATTCTCACCAAATGGGTTGTTTATTGGTTTACTCGTCATTGCTTCTCAAACTTTTTGATGAACATAACTTGTGTTCCTATTTGCAATACCCGAAAATATACAACCAAAGCTTTTGAACTATTATTTATGTATAAATATGCAGTAGAATATGCCGATATAGTGTCCTGTGGGCGGCGTCCTGGCCTCCTTACCTTCCTATAGCAAGATGGTTCACCTTCATTCATTCACCCTTACTCAATTATCAAGGATACCGAAACATTCACATAATGCTGTCCCCGTGATACTTGGTCGTTGTGTCGCCAAATATATTGCAAAATACTCATCTATTAATCTAACACCTCAATCCCACCCGTTCTACTATCTCTCTTGGCGCGTCATCCTTTACCATGCAACTCATATTTATATCATCCTTAATATTGTTGGCTTTAGTGCCATTGATATCATCTTTTCAGATACAACACCAACGCCATAGAATAATATGCACAAAATCAATACCAACTCAAAGAATGTCAAGTACTTGGGATGATTTCTCTTATGATGATGACGATGAACTGTTAGATTCAGGTGTTGATTCCGACTTTGTTGCTGCCGATGAGAATGATGATTCAGCTGTCAAAGCTGCAGCGGGTGCGGCACTCGAGGCTCCAGAAGTTGATTATGATGGGCCCGTAATAGACGTACCTCAAGGAAAGTTTGTTATGTTATGTATGTTTAGGTGACTTTAGTGTACAGTTTGTCTCATACGTATTTGTTGTTATTGATTCATTAATTCAGGTTCCACATTAGACTTGGACGAAGAGACGGTACAAGGGGTACTTGCGGCATGTCGACAAGAGATTGGGTGAGTAAATGTGTGCAATATGTGTTTATTGGTTGTATATGTGTTATTGGTTGTACATATTTAATAATGCTCATCATTCTCATACTCTCTCAACTATTGCTTATCATTCTCATAATCTTTCTCATGAATTCAACACAAACAACAACATACACATCATGCATTATAACAGAACAATGTTTGGATACCAAGCAGAGAATAGAGGAGTTGGAATTACCGGCGGAGTGGACTTCGTAGAGCTTGATGGTCCAACAGTAGTTTTACATTTAAAGGGACGATTTTGGCATCAGCGTCCAACTGTATTACAACGCGTCGGGTCATATTTAACAGCTCGTATTCCAGAGATTGTAGATGTGGTTGTGGAGGATGAGTGGGAGTTGACAGATGAGGCGAATGATCTTGCAATATAAACCAATGGCTATTATTAGGGAATGTTAAAACAATCTGATATGGCTTACGTGGTAGTAGATTCGGATTGGATGCTCTCTCTAAATTTATGACTAATGAAAAAACCTAGCCTCCTCTGTACATTGGATGAACACATCAAACAAAAGAACAAATCCAAGAGATTCCTCTCGGGTATCCACTATTCATGTCTATTCCTCTTCTGAAGAGTCAGCCGCTGCAATGTGTTCAAAGTCAAAACCAGAAACGTCAAGATCTTCTAAACCAAACCTATCTTCGGGGTTTATTTTGCTTGTATCATACATTTCAGCGACATACAAATCAGCCATTCGGAAGATAGGCTGAGTCATCTTCTCCTCGGATGCAGCAGGCTTGGCGGCGGCGGCACCACGAGTGGAAGCACCCTTCTTCTTGGAAGCTTTCTTTGGAGTAGTCTTCTTGACAATACCCTTTTTCTTCTTCACAGTTTTTGCCTTTACTTTCTTACCAGCTTGTGCTTGTCCTTCATCTCGCATCCTCTGAAGATGCGCGTTTCAAAGTTTATGAAGATGAAAGAGAGGAGTAGTAACATTTGTTAGTACATGTTGGTACAAAGGCAATCAAATAAAGACGAAGAAAGGTCAAATGAAGTGTCCAAATCGCCAAGACTTCATATTGAACACGCGAATTCACATAACAAATACAAAACGCGGACTTTCCTGCTTCAATTCGTTCAAGGCCTTCTTATCTCCACTCAAAACCCTCTCATCGAGAGATTCGGTATCATCAGTCTTCTCTTCTTTCTTCTTCTTGCCTCTCTTCTTGACAGCAACTACGGTGACCTCCTCTTCCTCTTCTTCTTCATCATCAAAGTAAGAATCATACTGTTCCATGATTTCAAGAGCTCTCTCGTTCTCTTCCTTCTTTGCAAGAGTATGAATAGCATCCCTCACGCCATCAATCTCAATGAGATCCTCCATCCACTCGGATTTGAGATTCAGTACTTCATTTCCAATGTCCTTAAAACTATCAAAAGTTTCATCTGTAAGAAGGATATTGAATGTATATTGAGGATTGAGAAGAGTGAGTTAGTATGAGGGTATATATACATATATCACAAATACATATCGCCATTTGATGAGTTTGTTGTCATGTTGTAAGTATGAAACATATATAATACCTTCGTCAGTAATGTACTTCTTAATACCCCACTTATTCTCCTTTTCTTTCCAGCCATGGCTAATCTTGAAATGATCAAAGGTGTGCGACCCTAAGAGATCGATAGCAGATAACTTGTTCATGTTGTTTATGATCGGTGTATGGGTATGTATGTGTGGATACCTTGCTAAGATCTCTCTGGTATTGTTCTTATCGTATAGTTCAATAAGTGGAAAGATAGCAAGATATGTTATTACATTAGATACATATACAATAGAGGATAACAGTCACTAATGTAGGAAGGTCCTCTCTACTCTCCATAAAGATACTCAATCATTGCAATGATAAAAAAAAATGATCATATCATGTGTTCTGTCTCCGCCGCCGGCCGGTTAACCCCACACGGATATCACATACACAACATACCAGAACTCATGAGTATTATAGGATCATGAGATGGTAATATCAATATCATATACTCACCAATAGAGGCCTCTAAGTCTATTTGGAGACGGTGCAGGAGATTTGTTAGAGTTACTTTGCAAGTTTAATTGGGAGTCTTTCAGGATTAGAGCGCATACCCTCCAAAAAAGCCCGGAAAAGTGCTCAGGATCATGCGATATCAAACAATACTTAATGTGCGCAGGGCGCTGCCTCACAGATCTTTAGAAATCTCATTAAGTGCAGCAACTCCAAATATCAATAACCATATATCTTTTGTTGCTATACCACCAATATACATTCATGTCTAAGACCACACCCACCAACAGCAGTAAAAGGAAGATGACTGATGCCCCGTCGACCGGTGAGCGGAGGTGAGTAACACAAGAGAGCGACAGTGTATGAGGATCACTCTTTTTGTGTTATGTTTATGTATGGTGTACCATATCTTGAGTAGATCATACATACATGGTGTTTACACGTTTAATCGATTGTATGGATCTGTAAAGACGTGATGTAATATGCCCCATACGAACAAGCTTATTTGGATTGAATCTTCAATACTTGAGTGCACATAATATTACTCACATGATATGTATCTTTTTTTTTTATATAATATATTTACCCTCGTCCATGGTATGTATAGATCAAACCGTTCCAAGGTGTCTCTTGACAGTAGTACTGATCTTATCGACGAGAGTAAAAAGTTGTCTTTGTTGGAGATAATTGGCAGTGTCTGTGTTGATTGGAACTTCGTGACGTGCAAGGAAGACCGCAATGGTGTCAAAACATACTCAATCAACTCCGAAGATGGAGACGACGAAGATGGTGGTCAGGAGACCTTTAAAGAATTGGAAGATATTGGAAAGTATGCCATGAAACAAGACGATTGGATGAAAGAACTTGTTGAGGACGATGAAGGTGTCGCCGATGCACTTGTCAAGATGTCAAAGAGCAATGATAAAAGGGCCACTACTTTATGTGAAAAGTTTGAGTTGGACGACGTTAGCGATGATGAAGAGGATGAAGAAGACGAGGAAGATGAGGATGTTCTTGATGTACCTGAACCTATGGTATTTGAAGATGAGTATCCAGAGCATATGGATGAGTTCAAGAACACGTTACTCGGTCCCTTCCTCACCAATGCAACCGAGTTCCTCATTACCACTTACTGCACCATTGCAGACAAGGAAGGAGAAGAGTTGAGTGAGAAGATCAAGAAAGATGGCGAGGAGATGAACGAGTTACAGAAGACTAAAGAGAATACCCCGGGCAAACAAAAGAAGGTGGAGAATGCGATAGCCAGGAAGAAGAAGGAAATCGCGGATAGGAAGAGGATTCATAACAAACATCTCAAACATGTCGCTGAAGAGATGCAGGGAGCCTTTATGGCTTCTGGATTTACCATTCCCGATCACTTGGTCGAGAAGTATGAGGACAAGCTTCTCAAGAAGTATGAGGCATTGGCTGAAGTCCTCGGGATGAAGAAGAAGGGAAAACAAGGAAAGAAGAAGGCCTGAGTATCTTGAGGGATTGATTGGAAGTAGAAGTATGAATTCCAAAGAGTTGTTTGAGAAATGAAAATTATATATGTTAGTTTATCCCTTTGGGAAGAGGCATTCACCAAGTTGTCACTTTAGCTGGCAACCGTATGATATTAGTCAGGTTGTATCATGTATCCTTTAGTACTTTTAGTAGATGAAAGATAATGAAGTAACATCGTGCAATCAATTTGGTGTCTTTTCGTGTATAATTTGGTGTCATCGTTCACTTTCCACTTCAAGATTCACACTTGAGTATCGGTATCTGTATCTTCTTTATTTACTTCCACCCAACAGCATCTCAGTGAATATAGCAGCTTTGTCCCTCTGCTCACTCCTTGTATCAAACAAGTAGGACTGGTAAGCTGACAGAGCTTCCGCATACTCCTTTTTTGTTGCATATCCATATCTATGAAAGTCTCTAATCTTCTCCAAAGATGAAATATCTCCAGACATAGCTGAAATACGGTAGTGCTTCGATGCTCTGTGCATATTGTTGTATTCAAACTCCTCCATTAGTCCGAGATTCCATCTGCCGTCTACGTTTCCTCCTATAGCCGCTAGCCCGAAGCACTCTTCAGCTTTCTGTACATCCCTTTCCACTCCTTGTCCACGTAGATAATAATAACCGATATTAGTATGGGCAGCAAAACTCCAAGTTCTCCTGCCTTCTCAAATAATTCTAATGCCTTCTTCTCATCTCGTGGTAGTCCGCAATGTCCCTTTTCATACCCACGCCCAAGTTGATAGACAGCTTCTTTATCTCCCGCATCTATACGTTTCTTGATCTGTTCAATTACTTCATCGTCATCAACAATCATGGAACTTCTGCAGAAAGGGCAAGTTGGATCAAGCTTTTCTGCCGCTGATTTGACGAAACCATAAATACAACCATTGCAAAGATTCTTTCCGCAACATGATTGGTATGAAGTCGCCGAGAAGGATGCGGGCAAAGGAAGGAAACAAATCGGACAGTCATCATTTGGCGGAGGTTGTGCAAATAAAAGTGCATCGCCTTGTAATACACTGCATTCGGTTGTTCCATGTTCTTCACAACGACGCAGGATAACATGGTAGATGAATGTCAATATCTTTGTAAACAAATAGACGGTAATGTATGACGCTAATAGTGCCTTTCCACAGGATATTAACGTCGATATCATACTAAACATCACTTCAGTATACATCGTAGACCGTAGAGGTAGGGAAAGGATGATCTATTGACGCTATATAGACTGTTCTGTAACAACCAGTTTGATGTACGAGCTTCTACTAAAAGTAGGAGCGTATCTACTAAGGGGGAAAATCCTGAAAAGATGTTAGCATTTTTGATTCAGTCGGCGATGAAACGGTTGGTATCCTAGCACCTCATTACTCGACATAGGCCCACTGTCTATCTCGCCGCCGATATGGTATGCGTCATCGCAACAGTCCTTACTGTTCTGGAGATTAGCGCGAACCATTCAGCATCCTTGGCCGCAGGCCAGAGGGATGCTGAATGAGAGCGCGGAATTTCAGGCGTCACTCGACCATCACTAATTGATAATTTGATGACGATATCACTGCAATAAATATTAGAACGATCTATACTAAACTAATATTCATCTCAAGCACGGAATAGTTCTAGAAGCTCGTTAGCTGCTGCGTGATGTTGGTATGTGATAGCCTTGTGTGGACAACAACAAAGAAAAATAATGATATGAAAACTTTTGGCGAGTCAACGCGCTTACTGAGTTAAACCATTTTAATACAACACGATCTGCAGTCTCTCTTGTGTTTGTTAGTAGGGTTGGGGATATAAAACAGCTTGTATTGTATACCTATCATGAGAAGAGATATATCATCATTATTTGTAGTACTTAATATGATATCGGTGATGGCCGCGTTGATTTGCTTTAGTGTTGAACTGTGGATAGATCCCTCAGAGAGCTGGTGCGGAAGAGTGTAGTGTTTGGGGTATGTTGTCGGCGGCGTCTTTTATAGTGTTTGGTAGAAATATAAGCAAAAGAGGAAACAATACAATATTATTTTTTGACTCGAGTTTGTAGTTGTAGTTTGTATTTGGTTATTGTGAGTATGTATTGGAACCAGAATTCTCAATCGACAAGATTGATGATCCTCTTTTCTTGGGTGATTAGTCTCGCTTTCTTTTCTTAGATCTTCTTTCCACCACCGTTTTCAACAAATTCATCAAATACATTTTTCTCTCCGCTTCTGTACTATTCCGATGATGAGTGATTTCGGCATTGAGTAATGCACGAGTAATAATTTGCATTTCAACATGTGCCCGGCTCTTGGCCCTTAGTCCTCTGCCCAAGGTACTAGAGTCACATGTAACTACATAGTTCAATTGAACATTGCAGTAATTGAAATCATCATCTACTCCCACACCCAATTGTCCTCTCTTATCTTTTGTGGCATCCATAAACTCTGAAGTACGTGATCTACTAAATGATATTGACTCGACATTTATTGGACTTGTCTTGTCAAACTGGCGTAATGCTGCCAGAAGATTCTCCTCGAGTAGTTTGTCATTAGCACCACCAAGTATATCACTATCGGTAAAGTTGATATTATCAACGACTGGCTCGATGATATCGATTAGGGGTTGAATGAGATCCTTCTCCTCGTCAGACTTCGTTATGTTGAGTCCATTCCATCTATTCTTCTTAGCTTTGCCTCCATGGGAAGCCTGCATCTTCTGCACCATTGAAATTGTAACCTGATGTAGTTCGGTCAAGTTATTCATATCAAATAATTCCTTTGCAAAATCCATTGCATATGATTTGGCATAGCCGGGAACGAGAGCAGATAGGATACTTTGCTGACCCGTCAATCCACCGCAATTCTTATTGAGCCACATAATTCTGTCATTATTCTCAGCCTCCCTGCTTCCAGCCCATACACCACAATTGACAACATTTGGAGCAGACCCGGTGCTAGTCATGCCGTTGATTAATTCCTTGCCTTGTGATACTCGAGTTCTGTTAGAACAGGCAACCAACAACGTTGCAAACAGAGCCTCGCCTGTTTCAAGGAGGTAACCGGGAAGTTGAGCCATGGGTCGTTGAAAAATAGCACTGCCGAGGTGTACCATGATATCGTGCAAGGCACTCCCCCCGTCAGGAAGCGTAGCATGTTGTACCATCCGAGTCTCAAATGGCTGAGATGTCATGCCAGGATAAAGAATTGAATTCCACTGGCAATCATCTTCATTTTTGTGGAGCATACAAAACCTATTGGCAAATGTCTTTGCAGATTGACCAGCAACTTCACTCTGAGCCAATCTTGACATACATTGCAAATGATTTTCAATAGAATTAATGAAACCTATCAAGTATAGAACATCCTCTATCTTTGAATCGTTGTAATGTTGTTTTGACTCGGTAACGACCGGGTCTGTTTGAGACTTGCGTAGCCCAGTCATATCGAAACCACGAGATAACATCAACTCCAGGATTGACGGAAGAAACCCTCCGAATAACCGCAACAGAAATTGCTTGTTAAATAGGAGATGTTTTGGAATCCACTCTGAGATACCACTGATGTGATCACCCCTCTTGAAAGGTGTTGCCAGAAGAACAGATTGAATTTGATCGATGATATGTTCGGACGGTGAGAACTTTGTTGCTTTTACGGGACAGGCAAATATATCCCATTTCGTGAACCTTGGGTTCCGCGTCAAATCGAAATGATCACGGCCACTGCCGAGGGGATGATGAGTTACTAGAATCGTCTCGCACTCAGTATCAGATTGATAAACAGACAACGGGTGTAATGCATCCAAGTCAGCACGGTAGACTTGGAATTTCACATTCAATATACTCTCGGCACCACGGATCACTTGTTGGTCATCTAGACGAAGAGTTGCCAGTCCAATAATGTTGTTGGAGGTGTTGCTGGTACCAGGTTGAGCTGACAACTTGCTTGCCTTGATATGAATGTCATCTTCAGTATCAATACTTGGCATTGCATTAGAAAGCTTCTCATTCAATCCAGAAGATTTGAAAGCTGCGGTGAAATCTCGAATGTTGTTTACTTGACCTCGAAACTTATCCACGAGAGATGTATCAACGTGGATAATACACTTCAAACCGAGCTCTCTCTGAGCGGAGTCTTTCTCGAAGAGGCATTCATCAAATTCACGTGAAAGTATTTGAGCTCTTTGATTACCAACCACCATATCTCTTGCTAGGTGATCTGCCGCCGCCCTGCTATTCATACTGAACACTGCAATTCTAACTGTCTCTTCTTTCCGTTCATTCGAAAGGCAACCTTTGGCACCAAAGAATAATGCACTGACGATAGATGATGATAATGAGATAAATTGAGTCTGAACATTGCTTCCATGCTCAACATGCTCAGTTGCTGTGTATGTTGCTGCCTCATCTGCCGGCTGCAAACCACTACTTGGATTTTCATCACATCTCAATGCACGGAACAGAAGCTGTGTAGAAGGGGCATTAGATGCTTGGGCAGCCTTGATGAAAGTATGTTCAGCAACTCTTAGCAGAGACATAACAGCTGGAGTAACGTCATGGCGATAATCCTTATCAATCTTGATGGTATGATCAACTCCATCATTCTCATCTTTGAATGTGAATTCTCGTCGTGAGACATTACTGAGATGGTGCACGATACATCGTGTGGCAGAAAATTCACCTTGTTTGATTGTACCGCCGACAAAGGCATTATGCAGGAGAGTACCCGTACCAACATCAATAATATTAGAATTAGCTGCACATGTAGCACCAGCATCACGAGGAGTAGATCTGTGAATATATATGATGAGGTCAAATCAATCAGACAATATCAAAGAGAACACACTGTATAACAAAATAGATCAATCAATATTACACTTACCGCTTCTTCCTGATCTCTTCATTTCTCTTGCTAGATTTAACTTTCTTCTCCCGCCTCGACTTCTTCTTCTTTGGGTGCTCCTTGGCACGCCACTCTCCATCCTCATCTGAGTACCTTTTCTTACGTGATTTAGACACTTTAACAGGTCGTAACTTCTTTCTCTTCCTGTTTGTATTGCCAGCCTTCTCCTTCCTAACTGATGCAGCACTTGAGGTGCCAAAGGATAGAGAACATCCCTTTCCCCGAGTCTCAAGTGTACTATCCCCTCGTGTAGCTAATGCACCATCGATACCAATTGATGACTTGGTACCAACGATAAAAGATCGTGTAGTTAATGTGTCTATGCATTTAAAATTTGAAATGTAAATGTTTAATGTGGGAAATATGCACATAAAACAAAAACAAGTAACATAATAAATAATTTACAAACAAAACACACCTTTCTTCTTCTTTTTGGGGGATTGATAGTTAGGACTGCCGCCATTCTCATCACCGACTCCAATCTTTTCACAAACACAATTTCTTCTTGTTGGGGATGAAATCTTTACTGTTGTTTTAGTGAGGCTTGGCTGTGGATTCTTCTTCTTTCTTGAACGTTTTATAAACTCCTTTTGTGGCATAATACTTGGTAATTCATCCCCAACTACCGTATATAATATGAAGAATATAAAATTATGGGTAAGAATAACCAAAGACGAAATAACACACATGTACCAAATATATCATATCATATTGATCAAATAACAAATAGTATTTTAGCAACTTACCTTCCTCGGATTTCCTCTTTCTGCTACCTTCTAATTGTTGATATCCACCGTTGCCACTACTGGCGAATGACAATGAGCGATTGCAATACTCTTTATCAGAAGAGTCGCCACCGTTAGTTTCAGCATTCCTAGAATATCCAGGCACACCTCTATAATGTTGTCCAGCATAATATATAATGGCTTTTGACACATTACCATTACAATTTTGTAAAGCTTCATCTATACCTACATCATTTATTTGATCATCTATAAACTTGAAGAAAGCAATTACAGCTACGCTAATTGACCCCTACTACAACAACCAGCAAGGATGGCTTTGGCAAAAGAATGAGCCCAAAAGCCACCACACTCAAGCAACGGACAGACTGCTCCGCTCTCTTACGCTTACCCCGGTGAATTATCGTAGAATCTCAAATCAACTATCCTCAACCTTTTATGGTGCTTCTATAAGCCAAAACCTACTAATAATAACGGCGGCGGCCTTGAGCATCTCGTCTGAGTAGAGCACATAAGAAGATGCAACTTAAAGAATCTACGGACACACTCTGTATCAATAATACATACAATATGGTAAATCGAAGCTCCCTCTCAAAATATCAATTCATTGCAACAGTTGTACTATCGGTCTGCTTACTGAGCAAAACAACATATGCGTTACAACACATTATTATTACTCATCACCCATCAAGTAGATTATCACCTCTATTTGCAAAGAAGAAGAAACCAAATAGTAGTGGTGGTGGTAAGGGATTTGGCCCTCCGCCGAAAAAAGAACCAAAGTATAGTATCAAAGATAAATCATATGATATACCTTCATCGATAAGCAATGTTGAAGTATCAGAGGAAGATGTATCTAATTTCTTTACAACATATAACGAGTGGAAGCCACTCTTTCGTAATATACTTGGTGATTCTTCTTCGTCTTTGGCATCATCATTCCTATCGGACGTTGAACATCAAGAGATATGGGGTATATCTACTGCAGAACAGCGAAATCCATGGCGTCTACTTTCGGGGAAACCAACAGAAGATGCGTCACTTAGTACTTTATCTACATTTTTAGATGAGTTGCAGCGATCTTTATTGGATATTCCTTTAGACCAATTAATAACGGGTGATAACGATGCACATTTTCTTGAAGAGGGCAGAAGGACAATAGCTATGACCAGATTTCATGTGATGGAAGAGTATATCACTACCAATGGTGGACACGATGAGGTTGAACAAGAGCTTTTCAAATTATGTTGGAGCGAGATTGGACACTTGGTATCTCAAAATGAAATTGATACAGGATCATTAGTATTGCTTCCCGATCTTGAAGTTGGGAAGAGTTTAGAGGATGTTCAACAGTTTATTGAGACTAACTTGATACGACCAATACATTGGTTGGGTATAGGAGATGACTGGGAGATTGTAGCATTAGAACGAGGAAGTGTCGCTGTCAGAATGCTTTACAAGTTGTCAGATATACCTGACTTGAGTGAGAAATATGTACCAAAAGAAGAATAAGAAGTATCATATATATCTTATCTTTAGCTCATGTAGAGATTAGTGCTCCTAATTTGATACAAGTAACACCTCTAGACTCTTTGACTATGTGTTTGGACTTTAGTATGTGTATTCAATACAAAAGGAAACCACAATCGCATATCATGTACATCACTTGCTATTCAATACATTTATTGCCGATTCATTGATAACTTGATGCCACCTAAAAAATTCCATTCATTCAATCTCACTGTTGTATGTGAATTGCAAGCTAGTGTATGAATCGATCACATTTGGCGAGGCATATGTGGCACGATATCCCAAGCTCGACATAACACGAAGCGTACGGCAATACCTCTCACAATCCTAACACAAAGATCAAATAGAAGAGATCATCAGCTCTCAACTACTACAATTATAACATAACATCATCATGAAAGTTACATCAGTATTCATCATCGCTGCCATTACCAATTCAGCTCAAGCTTCGGGAGTGGCCAGGATGACGAAAGTTGCCAAAGCTGGGCTCCGATCAAAAGCTGCCGGCCAGAAAGAAGCTAGTATACTTAGCAAAACGCCAAAAGCAGGTGTCAATGCGGCCAAGATATCCAAAGCAACCAAAGGAACTGGGACGATTGCAAAGGCATCAAAAACTACTGCAAAAGCATCCAAGATTGGCCAGAAAGCGGAGAAGATTGTTGGCAAAGCATCGAAAATTGGCCAGAAAGCAGAGAAGAAGAAGATATCTGTTCAGCAAGGTGATCCAACCGACCCTGTAAATCCTCCCGAAACTAAGGTACCTACGAGCAAGCCGACTAAAGATGAGAGCGTTCCAGCAGGCGGTACTCCCAAGACGAGCTCACCGACCGAATTTCCTGCCGCCACCGATGAACCAACTCCTCAGGTAAGACTTTTTGTATGCTGGCAATCGATCGTTCCTTGTTTAACAAACACTCAAATCTCACATCTCTATGTCTTTCTTGATCATCATCATGATATAACAGCCATCGAATGGTAATGGATGTGGAGGACCGGCCTGCCCTACTTCAAACCCCACTTTATCAACGCCTCTCCCTACAATCATTACTTCCTTCCCTACACTGACCCCGATCGAGCCCTGTCCACCGGATGAGGAGTCTACTTCGTCGCTTCCCTCTATAGAACCAAGCAGTAATCCTTCTTCCTCACCAAGCGAGTCGTTGTCATCATCTCCCAGTGTAAGTGTAACAGTAGAAGCAACTCGTTCGCCCGTTATCATGACGTCAGCACCAAGTGATGTGCTATCACTGGCTCCAACTCTTTTCGTTTCACCTGAGCCAACCCTAGCTGTTGTTTCACCTGAGCCAACAACCAATACACCTACCATGCAGACTGGAGGCGATACGTTAGAGCCTACATTGTCAGAGACTAATGTTCCAACAGGGGGTGTGAATGAAGAGGAAGGCTCGACTCTTCTTGATACATTGATGCCAACATCTTCATTTGACACAATTCCTCTAACACCCACCTTTTATCCAACAACGGCACCATCTTGTGATGATACTGAGGAAGAAGATAGTGCAGTAATGGATATTCCTTCTGCGAAGCCGACTTCTAAGCTGGATGGTTGGATTGCAGCGCCTTTGCCACCGATTACACCATTTCCTTCCGAATCTCCAATTGTCGTGACCGATGATCCTGGAGCCCTGTCAGCCAATCTTCTTCTTGAAGACACATCCTCTATCAAAATCGATAAAGTAGACGCCAAAGATACCAGCGAAGTCATTCCAGGTATTCCACGTATGTCAATGCCTAATTCAAAGGCATCCAAGGTATCAAAAGCCCATTTGCGCAATATGAGTATGTCTATTTCGTCCTCCTTGTTGTCAGCTCATGGTAGGGCCTTATCGACCAGCAAGACTGGCAAAGGAGTCAAAGGAAGTAAGACAACTACTCCCTTTGCCAAGACGAAGAAGGAGAAGCAAGCTTCTATTGAAGATGTTAAAAAGATTGCTCATTCGATCCTTATTGATACCGGCGTGGTGACAAAACCCAAGTCAGACAAGTCAGCGACAAATGAAGATGTCAACCTATTACAAGCTCGTGAGAAGCCCTTCCGACATGCCAAGATGGCAAAATATGCCAAGTAAATTGAGTGATGTATAAGATGATGTACAGTGATATTGATGTGTTTAGAATCTCGAATGAGAGAATTTCGTATATACATATGTTTGTGTTTGTTGGATAATTTTGATGTTGTGTGTGGAGTGATACTTAAGGGTGTATGTGTTGTAGAGATAAGATATTGTAATACCCAGAATATTGTTGATGTATTTAATCCTTCTTCTTTGCTTTATTGCTTGTACATTCATTCATTGATGCAATTCTTCTTGACATTTCCAACTCATGAATTATTGTATCGATCCGTATCAATGTCTTTTGAACTATATCTGTTTCATATATATTATACCACAGCACACCTAAAACTATACCAAGAGATGAACCAACAAAGACCTGTTTTGTTGTATGATATCCAAGGTATATTCGCGAGTAAGCGCAACCAATGGCCAGATATGAGGAGCCAAATATAGCCACCACATTGTGTAAATGATACCAAAGTGTGGTCAATAATTCGAAGGATGATGATGATTGTTGATTCATATATGTTGTATTGGTGTTATCAGGTTGTATTAGTTTTTGAGATATCAATGATTTCCCACCGCGTCGTAGTATATACAGTACAATAAATGACCAACAAAAGAATACAAAAGTTGAATGGTTTGATGGCATACCGTAGTCTCCACAGTCCTTTTCTTCTCCTTCTATATCTTCATCATATCGAAAAGGACGAGGCTCTTTTATAATACATTTTAATATATCCACAATAACTGATGATATTATACTACCAACTAACATGTACATTGCGATCACATCTTTATATAGAAATGTAGATGCTGTCATTGTTACAACAATAAAAATTGGGAGCAAAGATAGAAGTGCAAATAGTTTTGGTACTACTCCGTCATTTGTGGGATAAGTTACAAGGGTTAAAGAGAATGCCTTCCATTGCTGCTGCTCATGTATCATGGTAGAGTTTTGCGGCGCTTAATGGAGGGTGAGGGGGAGGATATGTACACACTACCTACTCTCATAAAAGATACCTACCGTATCTTTTCTCTGACGAGTTTTGAGTTTTGAGTTTTGATCATTTTCCTCAATGCAATAGTCAATAGGACGGATTATTTAACTAAATACAGGATAGCATTTACGACCACAAGGGAACACTATATTCAAAGAGGATATCCATTAGTTGTTGTTCGTAAATTTTTCAATTAACATAATATTCATAGCAATGATGAAGATAATAACGATAATATGTTTGGCAGTATCAACATCTGGTTTCTTGACACCAAATAATAGAGTGGGTATATCTAGAACAACAACAATACAACGCAATAATGCAAGAAGTAGACTGCAAATGGGTCTAGGTGAAATGGAAGTAGTTGAGGTAGATGTTGCAATAGTTGGCGGAGGGCCAGCTGGCTGTACATGTGCTTTATATACCTCACGTGCCGATCTGTCAACAATTATACTTGATAAGAACCCAGCATCGGGTGCATTAGCCATCACGTCACATATAGCAAATTATCCAGGTGTTGATCGTTCAATGTCGGGAGAAGAATTATTAACTCAAATGAGAACACAATGCGAGCAGTACGGTACACGATATGAACGAGCACAAGTTTTCATGGTTGATACAACCAAGGAAGATACTGGTGATGAGATATATACCAAGTGTGTATACACGCCAGACTTGACAGTTAAGGCAAGATCATTGGTATTGGCTACGGGTGCCATGGGACGAGTTGGTAATCCCTTCAAGGGGGAGAAGGAATACTTGGGTCAGGGTGTTAGTTACTGTGCTACATGTGACGGTGCATTCTATCGTGATTCGGTAGTTACAGTATATGGAGCATCCACAGAGGCAATTGAGGAGGCATTATTCTTAACAAAGTTTGCAAAGACTGTCCATTGGGTAACACCTAAATGTATATCAAGGGAAACAGCCGCGGGTATTGAACGGAATAAGGTATTAGACCAGGCATTGTTGGAACAATTGTATGCATGTGAGAATGTTGATCATTTGGAAACTACCAAGTTAATAGAAGTTGTTGGTGATATGTCGGGTGTTACTGGTGTTAAGGTACAGAGGAAGGGTGCCGAGGAAGAATTTATTGAATGTGAAGGTGCCTTCATCTATGGTGAAGGTGGGGGCTCTAAGCCTATATCAGACTTTTGTGCCTCTAAGGTTGAATTAGACGAAGACGGGGGTGTAATTGTTGACGAGGGGATGAAAACAAGTGCCGATGGTGTATATGCCATTGGTGATATACGCAATACCGATTATAAGCAGGTAGTTGTGGCAGCATCAGATGGATGTATCGCGGCCATGTCTCTGGAGAAGTTTTTGAACAATCGTAAGAACGTGAAAGTTGATTGGATTCATAAATAGATTGATAGAAAGAGGTAGTCTACATGAGAGATACTTCTGAGAGAAATCGTAAAGGAGAGAGTTCAGATATTAAAAAGGCTCCCTTCCAACAAAAGAGAAATGGAAATAGGATAGGAACACGTTAATCGATCTAGATTTATAATTGAATGGTTTTATGTTTATTATATATCAACAGCACATCTCCCATATCTAAGTAGACAAAAGTAGTTTAAGCCTCTCTAGTCCAATGCAATGAGGTCTTGACAACTGTGGGTGGCTTCAATCTTCTTCTTTTTCTTTTCTGTTGCATACTTATCCGGCTCGCTTCTTTTAAGAGTTCTTGACTTATATTAGCTTTTGAGCTAATGCCACCACGGCGACGTTTCAGTCTCTGCATTATCTTTTGCAGCTTATCTTGGGGATAATCTACCCAATTGAATGGGCTCGGCTGGAGCTGTTTTGACGCCTTAGTGTGATGCCTACACATGCCGCAACTAGACAAGTAGCCCATATTGTTACAGTTCTTTATGATACACCGATTAGAGATACTAGATGCCTTTCGTGCTGAACAATCACTACTGTCGTCAAGCTGCGTCATCATATGCTCCTCGATTTCCTGTCTTACTTTCACTCGAGTACGATAAGCATTCATTTTGGAGTTTATACCAGCTTCAATCAATCTAATCATTACAAGAGGGAATAAAGGATCATTGAGCGAAGTGCACTCTTTCTTGTCTTTGAGAATCAAGCTCATTGCGCCAATGTCTTTCAACGTAGTAGTAATCTTGACAATGTCATTGACTAGTGTATCAGATATGTATT
>Ga0214477_100124_pt1 | contig 51683 bp, 39 predicted proteins | sample M1_20Mar14CPVII9_FD_165058 | JGI IMG/M metagenome (GOLD analysis project Ga0214477, IMG submission 165058) | Marine eukaryotic communities from Monterey Bay, California, United States - M1_20Mar14CPVII9sort6BwellC16 | ecosystem: Environmental > Aquatic > Marine > Unclassified | place: USA...
GGTTGACTCAGCTATTACATCCTACGAAGGAAATATTAACGCTCTTAATAGCGTGAACATACATAGAATAAGGACGTATATGCCTAGATCTTCTAGCGCATAATGGTCTCACTACTTAAACACACACTCACATTATGATGTTCATATCATCTCCCTGTGTCCTTCTTCTCTGTATACTATCATCCATAGCTACAGGTTTCAATATAAATAGTGCCATCATCAACCACCGTGGAGTCATTAGTCTACACAATTCAATAAATGAAGAAGATACCACAACAACCCCATCGTTGGTGATGTGTACGGTTACACTAGCACAAAAGGATACCTTTGTTACATCCTGGTATCCTGAGGGGTATCGTATAGCGTAAATAGGCTTAATCGAAAGCTCTCAGCGAGCTGAGTAAGAATCCATCGTGGGACCCTATAAATTTTTAAATATTTTTGTTAGTAAATTTGTTAGTGTAGCCCTAAGGATATCCCTAACCGGTATCTTTTTGTTCCACAGGGAATGATTTTTTCATCAAAATACACCCCCAAACATCACACGATGGAAATATTGAAGGTTCCACTACTGTTTTGGGCTCTACTCATCAAGGGCTTTCCAATGATGTATCAACCAACTTTCAACTACATGTAGAAGTCAGGATGCAATATCCTTGATAGGCCAACCATACACATCACCCGTTATTGCAAATCAATCGTCGGACTTTACTGACTACATCGATTGTTTCTTCATCTATTCTGTTTAAGGGATCTACGGTAAATGCTATAGATGGCAGTAAATCTACAGTGATTGTACTTGGTGCTAATGGACAAACTGGTAAAGAGTGTGTTTCATCGGTAGGTCATTGTTATCTTTTATACATAACAATTTCCATCCTCAATTATGACACTTTACTAATTCATATCATGCATATAGATTTTGGCATCGGGGAGAAAATGTATTGCAACATCTAGATCCGGAAAGTTTAGTTGGTGCGATGTAGATGGAACTGATGGCCTCCAAGAAGGTGTTGCAGATGTTACAAGCTTAGATAGTTTATTATCACTAGCTGACAAGAGTAAAGACATCGGAGCAATGATGTTTTGTGCATCAGCATCAACCAAAGGAGGGAATGCATTCGAAGTTGACTATCAGGGAGTCATTAATGCTGCTCAATGTTGTATTCAGCACAATATTCCTAGACTAGTGATCGTATCAAGTGGAGCAGTCACGAAACCTAACTCGTCAGTATACAAACTGCTCAATCTCGTGGGGAAAGGCATAATGGAAGCAAAGATACAGGGCGAGGATGGTGTGAGAGCTTTATATAATGACAAACGTGTTATGGGTAAGGGGATTGGATACACTATCGTTCGACCAGGTGGATTAACATCAGATCCCATTCCACTTGGTCCATCGTACTTGGAAGTGAATCAGGGTGATGACAAAAGTGGCCGACTATCTTGTGCCGATGTGGCAGGTATATGTGTTGCATGTTTGGAAAATGAAAGTACGTTTGATGCAACATTTGAATGCTATGAATCCAATACGGCCAAGCCTGTAGATAATGTCGGTCTCTCGAACATACTGAAACAAACTGATCCCACTAGCTATAAGTCTGGTCGCGAACATCAAGGCGAGACATATAATGAGCTACTCGGAAGATTGAAGAGTGATTTTGTTTAACCTAATCTGCCAATAAGTACAAGCTCATATTGTTTTGTATATTGGCATTATTACAATTCTCTTTTTCTCTAATACTAATTTGTCTCGGCAGTAACTTCACCAACTAATGGTGAATTCTCCTTCCTTGTAGCATCCTGTAATAATTCCGTATCAACATCATCAGGATTTATTTGTACATACCGAACAACACTACCCCTAATAAAACAATTCTTCAATGAAGTTAATTGTGGATACTTATCTTTATTGACCACATTTACTGTTGTTAATTTTATATTCAGATATTGATCAACACTGTGTAATGTTCCCGTTAGTACTACATCGTTTTTTAATTCAACTGCAACTTCTTTACCAACTAGGGTTTTGAAGAAGGAAAAGAATAACTATATATATATTGCAGTAGGTAATGTTTTGATGGGAGTGAGTATAAGTAAATTATAAGTATGTATATGTCAAAAACAATATGGTATAGAGGAAATCATAGATTGCATATAACACACAACAGATATAAACTTACCATTATATGCAGGCAGTTGGGTACCAACTCGTAGTATGAGTGACTTTATGAAGATGTAGGTTGATATATTTTTGTATCCAATATTATATTTATTGCAAACTCGATTGAAACTAAATAGACGACGTGTTTTCGACAACTAAAACAGAATATATTAGATAGAAGAGCAACTGAATGGCTTAAATATAACGTCTATTGCTCAGTTCAAAAAAAACACAGAGTCCAGAGTCCAGTTTCATACCGTCTGTCCGTCAACTCACTACTTATTTGCATTAACTTGCGCTGACTATTATTTAGTGACTGCTACTGTTTATTGTACATTTCATATATTATGGCGACGCATAGACTCAATTCAATTGCATTAGGTGCATGTCGACGTATTGGACGGAGTTCAGTACTCGCGAGAAGCGCCGGTGGTGTACAATCATCATCCTATCATCCATCAATATTATCGGTATCCTCATCAACTCAAATAACAACACAAGATAGGCTCAATAATAATAGACAACTAGTAAATCAATACCGACAATATCACAATACAAACATTATACAACAAGAAGATGTCACTAGTGCAGCAGCAAAAGCTAAAATAACTGATGCCAACGGTGAACCACTTGCGCCATTCACATCACCAAAGGTAGAACAATTATTTCATAAAATAATTTGGTTAGATATGGTAGAAGTACATTTATTAGCAGAGTTAATTAATGAAAAGATGGGTATTACTATATCAGATGCAGAACGTAAACGAATTGAAAGTGGTGGTAGTATTGGTGGAGGAGGTGGGGGTAAAAAGAAGGAGGCAGCTGAAGAAGAAGTTGTGGAAGAAAAGACTGCTTTTGATTTGAAGTTAACTGCATTTGATGCCAAGAGTAAGATTAAAGTTATTAAAGAAGTTCGCGCAATTACATCATTAGGATTAAAGGAGGCGAAAGAGCTAGTGGAAGGTGTACCGGCAACTGTTAAGAAGGATATTAAGAAAGAAGAGGCGGAGGAACTAAAGACAAAGTTGGAGAGCTTGGGTGCAACAATTGAGATCGTTTAGTTATGCACGTTTGGTATTGGTCTAGATTATATTATGGTTTCGTTCAGATATTAAAGGTTTGGAAAAGATATCTAATGTATTAATAGATCGAGAAGGTACTGTTTTACTCTATCTGCCCCCCATACCCTCTGAGATATCCTCTAAGTATATCCTATATCTTAGCTCGATTCTACTCATATCATATGTCTAGGTGTATTCCTGTAGAGATATCGCAGCTTCCTTGGCAACACATTGAGGAGACTCTTCAAATGGGCTACTCTCTTTGCTACTGGGATCTTGTGGCTGTGTTAAAACATTCACCACACCCTGAGACAGTTCGTATCCACTCTGCTTAGCAAAAGCATTCAATAGCCGTTCTCTAACTGCATTGACCAAAGGAGAGTCTATACCAAGCTCAAATGCTCTAGAGATCTCTCTTATATACTGAACACATTCATTAAAAGCAGAACTGCTTTGGTCAACACCTCCCAGGGCACTTCCCATTGAATTCAAGATGGATGCTACTGCTACTGTTGATGACTTTATGCATGCGAAAGCATAATCTCCAGCTGCTAGTTCAGTCTGGAAGTGGGAATTCTCATACAACAATGGAGCCACGGGCTTTGCACTCTCAGGGAGCAAGCTTAGTAAGTAATTCACAAACTGAAACGGAGTTGGGTTAGCAAGTTTCCATTGCAATGATACCAATATCTCATATTCAAGAGAAGTTATCTCTTCAGCGCTATGGATACCCCTCGATAATCTACTCATCAAGTTCGCGTCTAGTTCGAATGGTTCATATATCTTGACTGCAATGTACAAGCATGTCATGGCTGCAAGTTGGTATTCTTTTCTATTTGCTCGAGCTTGAGTTGCTCGATGCGAGTCTGTGCATAAGAATCTATCGAGCAAATCCATGCTCACCGATGCAGTATCCCGTTGTAATCTTGTCGAGTCAATGACTGTGCAGGTAGATATGTATCAGTATATGATGACATAGCTTATCAATAGATCAAAGAACATACGATGACTACTACTCACCATGAAAGATCCACTCTGCCATTTTTGCACGGCATGATTCGTCTATTGACTCATCGCTAGATATCTGCATATCGTCGGCGGCATCGAAGTCATCATCTAGATATCCATGACAGATATATTGATCCTCCTGACGAAGCATAGATGATATACAACATATGATGCATTCTTCTTGCATGCCACCGTTTGTATCATGATCATGGATCTTATGTTCCGTTAATTTCATCGTGAGGGTCTCCATTGTCAGAGTCTATTGTTTATTATGCTATGTTATCTCCGTCGTTATTCTTCTTTTATATAAGCAGTACATATATCACACATACTCATTAAAACAACCTTTGGGCTGGACTATTAGGGTTCGAGTAGTAGGATCAGCATCACAATGCACGATCACTCACATCACAAGTCACTGATTAAAATGAAAAATGCTGAGCACTTTTCTTGCATCTCTTTTCCTTCGTTATCTAGCCCTTTCTATCAAACTCATTGGGCAGGTTGGTTAAGAGTACACGTAGAGCATAAATGCACAGCAGCTTTGTTTGTCCGAAGTTGAAGGGAAGGATGATGTCAATGTCAAAATGCTGCACAGTAAGTGAGTAGGATACCGCCACATCAAGGGACTCTGAAGAGGAGATAGATCATAACTATCAAGTTTGACATACACTCTCAAATACCTCTTAACTAAAGCCAGTTTACATGCCTGTGCATGTGGGTTCCACGTATCATCTCTTGCGCAATTCAACTATGTAGATCTCAATTGCAAAAGATTGAAGCATAATTCATATGATCTAGAGTGAGATTCAGTTTGTATTCTTGTGTCATTTAGCTCAATACTAGAAGGTAACTATAATATTCTCCTTACTAGTACTAAATGTCCCTCTTCTCTCACAAGGGTTTGAAGCTCCTGACACTTGCCATCACGTCTGCTTCCCTCTCCTTATCATACTTATCAACCTTACTCTGTGCAGTCAATACATATAGGAATCCATCTTGGACATATATACGATTCGTAATATACTTTGTACCTCTCTTTCCATCTGAAATGTACTCTATATCATAACATCCTGCATCCTTATCTTCAATCGGATCCTTGGCAAGTGTTACTTTAAACACGCCATCTCTATTCACCTCAGCTGTTACAACTTTGGCTGCAATTTCATCAGGAGTACCAAATTCTTTTATGGAATTTATACGGACTGGGTCAACTGTTATACCTAATGTATATCCCCTTATTGAAGGTTCTGGTGAAAAGTTGATTTCATCTAAATGTGTTTTCAGTGGTTTATTCCCCGGCACGAATGTTGGTGGGGGAGTGACTGTATAGCTAAACTTAAACTTATCATTTGGTGACGAAGTACGTGTATAAGGTTCAGCTGGTTGTCTTGATGATGTACTGTCGTCTTCCTCTACTGCAAATGTGGGTGGTGGAGCAAATGGTAAAAGGATGGCAGCTATAACTGCATGTATCATTGTAGATGAGGATTGTCTTATAATTCTCCTTCTTTGTTTAGACGGTTGTGAAGGCATTGGCATATTGTATACATCTATTGGTGATTTGCTATTATGATCACCGTCATGATCGTTACTGCTGCTCCTCATAGAAAGACGCGACACGGCAGATGTTGAAGAAGTTGATGTTGTGATGGTTGTGAAATGATACCCAAACCCTTCAACTGATGTGAAAATAAGGAAAGCAAAGAATGCCCATCGAAGCGGACGAGCACCGACATCACACGCCATTATATACGTATACCTAATCTCCTATTAGATGGATCCACAGGGCAGCGGAAGTGTAGAAGATCTTTGGCGTCAAATCTTAGGTACTTTATGCGTCATTTTTTTGGGATACCTCATTGAACTTCCACAATACTCCCTAATACCGTACTACTTTTACAACTATCATCATGGCCAAGTTGAGCACCATATCTATACTATTAGCGGCCGTATTAGGCACACATGGCTTCTCTTTAATATCATCTAACACAGAAGTAAGGCATGTATCATCAACTCAACTTTATTCAAACCTAAATGATGAAGACCACACTGATGGGGGGAGAAGAGACTTCCTCTCATCCACTACTGCTACAAGTATTGCAATTCTATTACCAACTCTTCTATCGAATACCTCACCAGCTTATGCATCGGGGGGAGCTACTGCTGGAAAGTATACCACAATACCAATTGCAAAGAGGAGGTAGTAAGTAAATATTATTAATTGTATTTATTTTTTGTGCACATCATATGTCATTTTCTTACTTTATCTATTGTATTATTATTACACAATTTAGTTATGGTCGAGTTCAGGAAGCTGTTCATGAATTTCTATTGATGGGACCTGCTGTTATTAAGGATGATTTGAGTGACCCTACTGTTCAGGTGAGTAGTAAATCAATATATGTTTTATATATCTTCTTAGTTTATGCTTTATTTGAGTTATGTTATCGTATGCTTATATAATATATCTCTTCATTCCACAGGATTTCTTTGATGTAACAAAGACCGTAGTTGTCGAGGGTAAGAAGAAGGATATTAATGGCGTATGTACAAAGAAGGATGGCGACTGCAAGTCAACTACAATCTACGACTCTCGATACAATGATATGAAAACGAGTATGTACCTATTAGGTAATGCCTTCCGTATTAATCAACAAAAGGCTCCTGACAATCTACCCACAGTTCAGGCAGCAAAGAAATTCTTCAAAAAGATGAATGTGTTTGAACGAAAGGTATTAGGAACGAGTTTGAAGAAGGAGGCTAAATTAAGTGCCGCCTCTATATATCTTGAAGCACTGGATATATTGGATGAATATTTGGATTTGGTAGAGCTGCCGCCAACAGAATCTGGAAATTATGATAAGGAGTTTAGTACTTTGGTAGGTGAATCTAGTCGAATTACTTAAATTTGTTGGTTTCAAGGGGGATAAGATAGAGGGGAGATAGACTGATAATGGCTAACTCAGTTTTACTATTATGAGATCTTTTTCAAAGCCATATATATTGTCTTGCTCATGAAGGTCTTCAATAATTTGCATGAATCTTTTAAAGACTCAACTTTACCGGTAGACTTGACCTGAGCTCCATATTTGGTAACGAATGTATGAAACAGAGTAGATAGCTTCATACTCTTAACCATTGATGGAGATGCCTTTGAAGAAAGCTGATAAGATATCTCATCAGCTAGCCTTGATACAACATTGTCTGGCAAATCAGGCTGACGATTTAAACATGCATTTAGTAATGGCATTGTATTGTCTGTCCACTTCATACCTCCACGGACTTGTGGTGTATCATTCAAGCTGCTTTTAATCTCCTCTGTTGTTGGCAAAAGCTCTTCCACAAATAGAGTAATAGCAGCAGCTGACAAGCCATCTCTACCTTTCAATATTCTTGAAATTAATTCACATTGAAACCTTGTAGGTTCAAAAAGTGATTCATGTGCTGCTGTTGATGATGGAAGATACTTCTTCAACACTAATATCGGTACGAGAACAGAGACAACACACTCCATAGATCGGTCCCGTGCCAATGATGTCAAGAGAGATGTTAGGACTCGAGAGGCTGGTTTATCTTTGCTACTCTTTGTCGTTTGGTATTCAGATGATGCCTTGGCATTTGGGTTCATTTCTACCATAAGCGGTAGTACAAACGCTTGGAGGAAAGCCTTGGCCCGTAAAGCACCCATGGCATCAGTTAGAAAAGTCTTGACAAGTGAGGCAACCATGGCGTCGTTGATTGGGAATGTTTGAGTGCTTTCACTTGCTTGATCTTTACTGGTATCAAGAACATGTTGGCCTCCTGCAAAGATGTTACCGCAACGAGTTATACCAGAGGAACCATCCACCTCTCCGTACCTTTTGAGTAAGTTTTTAATCTCGTCAACTGTATGCCGTATAACATCTGCCGAGGAAGATTCACCTGCAGGCATATCGACCAATGTAAGCCGTAGATTATTTGTTTCTTTATCAAGCTTTTCAAATGATGGAGATGAGATGTTTGCTGAAGGCGCTGACAATGTATTGCTAGTTGCAGTATCTTGATTGGTCTCCTCAGGCTGGGTGGATGTTGAGACTGATATATCCTTCTGCTCTTGTGTTCCAGTGTCTACTATTTCCATTTCAACATCCAATTCTTCATCATCACTTTCAGTAGAAGAAATTGATATGTCATCCAGTGTTTCAATCCTTCGTTTGATGATTACAAAATTACTATCACCAGGGACTTCTTTTTCCTGTTGAGCAGCCGGAGGTAAATCATTTGTATCATCTTTCTTCTTTTCAGAGTAATGCAACTGCTGTAATTCCTCAGTACCCTCATCAGTACTTTGAATCTTTGACTCTGCTCTAAACTGACACAACCATTTCCATTGCTCAGGGAGCGCTTCTTCCATGCATTTCTTCACATTATCTGCTGCTGATGCATTATGTGTTTTTGCTTTACACTTCTTCTTCTTCTTCTTCTTCTTTTTCTTTGGTTGCAAAAGATGTTCATATTTACTTCTCCGACTTCTTCTGCCCTCATCGGTACTGCCAGCTAGTACTGAACTGGGATGATCTTCTTTATTATTTCTTGATTGGTATAACCGAGTGCGGATAGTTCTTTCATGTCGATCAAACTGAACTATAATATCTACAATTTGCAATCCTGTTTTAACAATACCATCACAAAGTATGTCACTATTATAGTCTAAGCTGTTTATTGTATCATTGGACTTTATATCTTCAACTCTTTGTTTGATACAATTTACAACTAATTCAAATACTAAATTGATAATATCTTCCTCAGCTTGAAATACAATATCTTTGGTACCAAATTGACTTCGTAACTCATTTTGTAAGAATGTAAAATGTGGACAATTTGATTTATTATTATTATCAGTATATCGTTGATGAACAATCTTATCTACAAACTTTAATATTGAATTATTGTGGTTTGTTTGTTTAGCTCTTTTGCGAGATGGTTTATATATGATTGATTCATCAGTATCATCTGCTATGCTACTACTACAGCACATATCTTTTAACTTCTTCAATGTTGATATCAGTTCATAGGTTGACATGTTGGCAACATTACCATTATAAACATTACTACTTCCATCGCTAACATTGGGAGGGGATAAAAGTGTACTCAAGAAACTCTCATTGAAAGAGCGTTTCTTTGGCCTCCATTTCGCCGCCGCGGCAGACGACATATTGTTCCTCTGTGCTTACTACTACAGTCTGATACGCCTCAAGATATAAATACTAAACAAGAAGTACAACTGAAACTAATAAAATTATGGGGCAGTAATTTTTTTATTCCTAAGCAAGCAGAAGGACTACATCAATCAAGGCCACCCACTGTCTCTGGCCAATGGTATTAAATACATCTATAAAGGTAGGCAAGTGTGTAAACGTTCGGTTTTAGAAATCTAATGTCAATATCGATTACTCAGAGTTCCGATTAAATGGCATACACAAAAGCAGAGCAAATTTAGAATTAAGTCAGATGAACTTTACTCCTATGTGCATCGATAACCTTTGGTCTTTCATTCCTCTTTTGCATCCATAACCATACTAACAAAGTATTCATGCCACCGTAAGTCATCAGCAATCTCAGGATGGAATGCAGTGCAGAGAATCTTTCCCTTCCTCACTGCACAAATTACTTCACGAGCATTTGTTTCATCACTCGCCCCCGGTAGATCAATATTAATACGTTCGTGTACAATTGCTTCCTTCTTTTCTTCTTCATAGTTATCATCTCCAATATTACTTGACTCCTCTTTATGAAGCCTTACATCAGTGTAGGTGATACCTCCATCCTTGCGTTCCAAAGCATCTGATATTTCCATTTGAACTACATTCTCTCCCGCTTCTATCTTTCTCTCCAATTCTTTTAATACTACCGCCGCCGAACGACATGGTGCCGCTACTACCTTACCCAATACCTCCACATCTGAACTGGCAGTTAAGATTGCCGGAGCACGGATAAATACACCTGGGAATGGTGTAGTATTATCATCATCTGACTCATCCTTCTTCTGTATAATACTATTATTACAAGGGGGAGGAGGTGGCGTTGCCATTTCAAAGCTAGAAACTTGACTACCAAAGTAATTCCGACATACTAATATATCCACACCACCAATTAAACTCTGTCCTTTGGTAATAACTGCTGATGTTCCTATACAACGTTCTGATAGTAATATCATACCCGCACAGGTACCCCAAGTTGGTTTCGTCGAAGAGTGTACAAATGTTCGTAATGCATCCCATAAGCCGGTGGTTGCATCACCTATTAATCCCATTGCGGTGGATTCACCGCCTGGTAGAATTATACCATCTATGTGTTGTAGTTGATCTGGTGTACGTATTTGCAATGTAGAGATGGATGGTGATATTGATTCGATGGAACGTTGATGTTCCTCGAATGCTCCTTGTAATGCTAGGACGCCAATGGTCACTTTAGGTTTTATACTACTGCTACTATCAGTCATGATTGTTGTGTGTATTCTATGCTATATCTAACTGTACTACCAACTTATCCGTAATACCATCAGTTTTTGTGGTGGGGGAGGTGGGGAGGAAGGAGAGAAGTTTGAAGTTTATTCCCGTGTTGCAATTTAAACTCACAGAAGATGCTACCTATCGATTCAGTAGAAGCAAGGGCAAACAGTGTTAGTATAGTAAAACAAAAGGAAGACATCAAACAAAGCAAGGAAATCTATTGCAGCAATATAAAAGGTCATTAGAATCGGCAGTGAATGTAATACAGCCGACAATTTAGGATACCCACCGATCGTATCTTTTCTTACTCTTGAGTTCTGATTCTTGACACACAACAGAGAAGGCAGCTAATTAAATCAAAGCAATACATCAACATACAATAATAGCACAATAAAGAAGAATGTCATCTCCGGATTGTAAACGTACTTCTGAGGAATCTACTGCCGCCGCAGTGGTGATAACTCCTCATAAAAAGAAGCAAAGATTAGAATTAGAAGAAGAAGATCGTGATAATAGAATTACTGTTGATTCAGTTATGGGGTTTCCAAAGTATCCAAAACTAACAAACAGAGAGATTGTGATAAATCACCATGACTTCGTTGATTGGGCTAAAAGGAAAAAGAAGGAGGGAACGGCATTTGGGAGATTATTAGACTTTGTTAATTGGGTAGAAGAATCAGAAGAAGAAGTTAGTAGACTAAAAGAAGAAAGAGAACTAATACAGGAGGGACAAGAAATATTTAATTTCGGACGACACAAGGGGAAAACATTTCAACAAATTGCTGAAGACGAGCCAAATTATCACGAGAAGTATATGTATATGCTCGCCAAGAATAGGGAAGAACCAAATCCAGTACTATCTAGATATATTGCATGGTTTAAGAAGAAGAATAGACATGCGTCAGCTACAGTTCAGTGTTCTTCTGAAACAAGGATTATAAGCCAAGCAGATGATAGTGGTGAAGATATATTTACTTTTGGTAAACACAAGGGACAAAGCTTCAGTTGGGTTGCAAGTAATGATCCTTCCTATCACTTGAGGTGCAAGTCAAAGGGATATTGCCCAGATAAAGACTGTATGAATAGCTACGAAGAATACTTTAAACATCATGGCGATCGGTTTGCAGCAGAAAAAGGAGAGAGAGATGCCATTTTAGATAGGTGCTATGAATTGGGAATTGGTTGTCATGATTGCTGCTATTCTGACGATGATAACTACTACTCTGATTGAATATGAGTAGCGTTTGTATTATCTGTTTTGTACTGCATAGGCCGCCTTAACATTTAGTCACACTGAATGAATCATGACATTCTTGTTACCTACACTAAAACTTCACTAATTCTCCAGATCTTTTGCGGTATCCTCTGTAAAACACTACTAGTCACTAGAGAGAGTACGTCCATACTTACTCAACTTGTGGCTATGCAAGGAGGTGGTACGATTGGTATTATCATTGTATTATAAAGAAGCACTCTAGATATAAGAAGTGGATCGGAGACAATCTACTGACTACTGTGTTATTGCAATAAATAGGGTTCCAACGCTATTTATTGATTCATCACTTCTGTATCAAATCAACTAACAAAAAAATTTTAAGGCTTGTGGCTTGTGGCTACAATACAAACAGTAACATAACCATCATCTAATATTGCAAGTAACAGCTGATATATCTCTCAGCAAACTATTATATTCTTCAAACAAAGTAAACAACAAGCAATCATATACATATCAACCATCATGGCATCCCTTGCAAATGTTGAACATAAAAACCAAGAGGCAACATGTTATGTTGGCAATCTTGATCCGGCCGTAACTGATGATATATTAGTTGAATTATTTACACAAATTGGACGTGTTAATTCGGTACACATGCCAAAAGATAAGTTAACAGGCTTACATAGTGGATATGGATTTATTGAATTTCTAGACATTGCCGATGCTGAATATGCCATACAAATTATGAGTATGGTAAAGTTATTCAGTAGACCGATGCGTGTTAGTAGAAGTTCATTAGATAAAAAGAGTGGTAGCGGATCATTAGATGTTGGGGCTAATTTATTCATTGGTAACTTAGACCCAAGTGATGTTGATGAAAAGTTACTATATGATACCTTCTCGGCATTTGGTACTATTATTAAACCACCTAAAATTATGCGTGATGATATGACAAATACAAGTAGGGGATTTGGTTTCGTTTCCTTTGATGCATTTGAGGCGAGTGATTTGGCTATTGAATGTATGCATAATCAATACTTATGCAATCGACAGATTACGGTACAGTATGCATTCAAGAAGGCATCAACAACTGGGGAAGGTGATATTGCAGAGGGCGGAAGAGGACCGGGTGGTATGCCTGAACGACATGGTAGTCGAGCTGAGAGGATGTTAGCTGCTGCCAATCCACACAAAGAATTCCTATCAAGTAGGACGGGATTGTTAGGTGCAGGTGTACAAAAGACACCAAACACAATGTTTGCAGTATCGGCTGGTGTAGGAATGGCTGCTCCAGGAGCTCTTCCAAACATGATGCCTCCTCCACCTCCACCACCATTGCCACCACAAGGAATACCGATGCCGCCTCCAATGCCTCCTCCAATGGGAATGATGCCACCGCCACCTCCTCCCCAGATGATGGTAAGATCTTGACTGTACAGTATCCTTCATTCATTTTTGCTATCTTAACTAATACCCTTTCTATTCTTTCTCTGACTACATTAGCCTCCTCCACCACCTCCATTACCAAATCAAAACCAACAACAAATGATGGGTATACCACTGGTAAGTCCGCTTTAGTATTGATGCTTTGTTTTGTTAACTCAGGTATTCGTGTGAAGTCTACTTCATTTTGTCTTCATCCGCCTCTTTTATTGCCTTGCAAGCCACATGTACTAACTGTAGTTACAATCACCTCTCTTTTATCTTTTTCAATTGTGAAACTCGCAACTTCTAGCCCCCACCCCCTCCTCCGCCACCTCCAATGTAACGTAAAAAAGGAAGACGCTGGTAATTGAGTGATTAAAACATATATGATTAACTGTTAAAATATGGTGTAACTGTCTATGATCTTACACTGAGTAATACTGTACAAGATAGTCCTCATCACAAAGCATATCCTTGAGCTCGTTACTTGCTTCTCCGTAAACTTCTAGAACTGATATCTTACTACAAGTAGAGATTGCCGCATTCCTGTGTTTGTTCTTTCTCATATTGCTAATATGATTCACTGCTGCTAACGAGTCTCGGTACCGTTCTACTGTATGACAAGTATCATTACTCTCGGAGAAGAAGATTTGAAATGATTCAGTCCCTTCCTTCTTTTCAGTACGTTCAATATCTTTCATAGCTTCTTTAGCATGATATTTAAAGTCGACTTCTTTGTCATTCAATAGTACCATCTTGCAAATGAAAATAATGGTTGGGTCTTCTTCTTCCTCTGGATAATCACTGACTTCACTATCATCAAGAGTTGGTACCTTCTCTTCCTTCTTGCAATCTTCAACAAGTTGAATCATCTTGCCGACATTTTTTATATGTTTGTTGTTACTTTCTACTGGTTCAAAGTATGTTATTTTGTACTGTCCATTCTCGTCTTTAGAGCAGGTTCCATTGTATGTAATAAGATCCAGCTCAACCTTATTGATGGTGTTTTTGATAGTAACTTGGAAACCAGAGGGAGTTGATGTGATATGTGTAACTTTAGCCATGTTATCTCGTTTCGATGCAAAGTCCTTAGCAAATTGCTTGTACCATACTAAGTCTCGTTGCCCGTCATCAGTAATGAACACTAATGACGGATCGAATAACTTATCCATTAGTGGCTCAGCAGATTCGAATACATCACATGATGATCCATCAAATGAGTTGATGAAGGAGGTATAAAGTTGGATAAGCTCGTCAATTGTTGTTGTCATGATGTTGTGTGAATGTTAAGTTGAAAGTCCCTTTTGCAAAGTAGATAAAGTTGGATGAGTTTTTCGATTGAAATTTGCTATTGTGTTGTTTTGTATATTATGTGTAGACATTGCCGACATGAACTCATTGGTTGGCCTATTGAGGATCTTGGCCTATCTTGGCGCCACATAATTGCCGACGCCGATCTTGCTTGTCATTCATTTTGATTGAATTATTAATTATTAATTATTTGGATGTGCTCGTGGTATCCTTTATGATCTTCAAGAGAAAGGAAGAATAGAGTAAGCAACGATCTAACCATCACTTACAACTCATTATACAACAAACAACAATGCATCATTTCATACACTGATATAGGTATGGTTTCCCCTTTTCAACTGGTTGTGGCCTTTTATACCTTCTCTTAAGAAGGGAAAATCAATTCTTTCTTGCCTCAAGTCTCATCATAAATAAACTCACCATTCACGTGCTTCATTTGATTGCCTGACCTACCTATTGATAGAAGCACACCTCATTATAAGCCCTTTCCTCTAAAACAGTACGGGCTTAGAACCTTTGATTAATTGCAAGTCTAATCAATAGAAACAAGATGTGCACAAAGATTCTAGACTAATCATAAGTTAGACATCCAACATAAAAATAATAAGCCATCATGGGGAAAGGATTACAATCCATAGTAAGCGCATGGACACGTATTAATCGTGATAATGAAGAGCAGGGTTATCCAAATGGTATACCAGAGCATTTACTTCAGCAGCAGCAGCAGGGTGGTCAAGTGGGTAGTATACAATATGTAGCAGGACAGCCAATATCTCAATTGCAACAACATCAGCATCAATTGGGTATAGTTGGTCAGCAATTAGGTCCATTGGAAGCACGATCTGCCGCTCCTCCGCCACCACTTCCTCCTGATAATACAAGTACTACCGCAAATGCTGGGGGTGCTATTTCTCAGGGAGCAATCGATCCACGAACCACTACATATAAACATGCCTCACCACAATTATCTATCCATTCAGGATCATCCTTGTCTACTTTCTCCTTTGCTGCAGCAAAGAATAATGGACAGTTAACTGGTAGTAGTATTGCTGATACTACTTTAAATTCAACTCCGCCATCTATTAGGGAACAGCTGGTACAGCAACATGGTACTAATACATCTACTGCTGCACAAAATTTACAACCTGGTGTATTGCATCAACAGAGATATCAACTGCATAACAATACTGGTGATGTTCAACTACAGCCACCACCACCACAGTTACTTACATCTTCTACACAATTGGCATCCCAATTGGCAGCAGCTCAGCATCAACTACAAAATCAGCAGCAGCAGGCACAAAGTAGTGGTGCCAACTTGTCAGTAAGTCATAGTTCTAAAAGTTCATCACAATCGCATGTATCACCTACTACTCGTCGACGAGGGTCGTCATCTGCCTCTTCCAATTCACGTATAAGTAATAGATCAAATGCTGCTGCTTCAGCAACATATAACTCAGTTGGTAGTAATAGTGCATTGTATAATCAATTGGAATCTTATAATAATAATAATCAACAGCAGCAGCAGCAAATCATAGGAAGTAGGGGACTAATACGGTCTTCTTCTTCGCGGTCTTCTGCCTCATCTACTGGAGGAATACAGAAAACAAGTGGTGTGGGAGGATTGAATATACGTTCTACTACCTCTACTACACAAATTGATCACACCCTACCACCACCTCCGTTACCCCAAGCAGGAGCAGATGCAATATTAAGTAGGAGGAAATCAAATTCCTCATCTTCCAATCTTTTCAATACTAATAACTCCTTTACTAGTCAATCATCTGCTTCATTGTTACAACAACAGTTGGGCGAGCCTCCAACGTCATTATCATCCCCAAATAGAAGATCAGAGAGTGGTGTAGGTGTAGGTGCATTGGCACGGTCACCTTCCTCCTCTTTATGGCATTCGCAACGTTCCATCTCATCTAGAGATGGCGCTACTAATACGGGTGGTGGTGATTCATCATCACGAAGTGGTGCAGAAAGTGTTACATCATCATTGGACAAATTAAACAATATGAGAGTAGGCTCGTCAGGGATGAGTAGCGGTAATTCAGCAACAATGGAAGAATTAAATGCAAGTGCCAATCATGCATTACAAAGTATGAACAGATTAACAATGAATCAACAACAGCTGTTACTTGGGAAAACTCCACCCCAGAATAATCGAACGAGTAAGAAGAAGTCACCATCTCAGAACTATAATACCTCTGCAATAACGACTGCAACTGCATCTTCTTCATCTTCGGTAAGATCATCTTCATCAGTACCAATACCTGGCAGCAGTACTTCTTCTACTACCTCAAGGAGAAAGTTACAGAGGAAAAAGTCAAGGACGGATTTAGTCAGAGAAATGGCCAGCGATAGAAGTAGTTATCAAAAGTTGGAAAGTTATCATTCAAGACATAATGTCACACGAAGCAGTCGTAGTGGCATTTCTGGTTTAACTTCCTTAGATCGTACCGCTAGTGGTGGAACAAAGTTATCAAAGTCAAGCAATAGTTCTAGCGATGACCTTGTTAGTAACGCTTCCAATTTAAGTGCCATGATGAATCAGGCTTCATTACTAAAGAGTAAGAGCTCACCGCCACAGAAGTTGGATAGCGTCACTTCACAGAAATCTCCCCTACAAATACCAAAGCAATTATCACACCATCACTTTGAAACACGACGGAATATGCCCGATTTTATACATGACACCATGAATATGAGTATCCGAGAGGAGAATGAGAAAGAATTGAGTTCAAGTAATGAAAATGAATCATCTACGGTGGAACAACAGCAACAACAAAAACAGCAGCAACAATATCTCCCGGGGAGTAATACTTCCTCTTTACTTAGTGAATCATTATACAGCAACAGCAACCATGCACCATATAGTGCTAGTTTGGGACAGGATCCATTAGATCGACGATTTGGATATGATCATCTCAAGTCGACGAATCCTGGAAGTCATTATATGCAGGATTTTTACTCGAATCAATTGACAAGTCAACGGCGGTCTTCTACTTCTTCTGGTACTGCTATCGCTAGTAATAGAAGCTTGGAAACACAACAGCAGCAGCAGCAACAAGGCGTTGGTGATATGACTACTCTACCGGAGAACAGTGTGGAGGTGAGTGATGCTGTCAATAATAATATCGAAACAGCAGCTTCTCCAAAGCAACAACAGCAACAGAGCAATTGCTCTGGCTGTGACAGATGTATGAAAATGGAAAGCACGGTATTATCTCTCCAAGCGGATGTAGAATACTTACGGGCATTGGCTTTAGAGGTTGAGGGTGGTGGTGATAATAATAGTGCCAACCTCAACAATAGAAGAAATCAACAACTTGGTACAACGTCATCCATCAAAAAGACTCCCTATATCCGCGCAAACAGCGGAGTATCAGTTTCATCCGCTAATAATGCATCAATTGAGTCTGGATCAAGAGCTAGCTCTCGTCGACTTCTTAGACGACAGCCAAGTACTGACGGTGGCGGCAGCACTGTAGTTACTGGTACATCTCGTCATCGATCACGGACTCAACCGACCAACTTTGCTAGCCGAACATCTATGTTTTTGAATGATGCATCTAAACGTCTAGCTGATCTTTCCACACGGCATAAGAAACAAGTGAAGCAAACTACAAAAGAACGTGCTTACTGGCAAAATGATATGGTAAGTAGTGTGTGGTTTAATGATGTATCTATATACAAATGGACATTGCTCATATCTTGTGTTCACATCTCATTGCGCAATTTATCGTAGCATCTCAAGCTTCAAAAGTTTGCCATGATGAACAAGAATCTTAACGAAGAGGCTGCATCAAGAGCTAATGAAGTGAAGGAGATTAAAGTATTGTTGGATAAGATGACGAATGAACGAAACACACTGTCTAGTCAAATCGACACTCTTCAAGCTCGTGTTCAACTTTATGAGGGAGAGAATGCTGAGCAATCCACACTGCGACAAGAGTGGGAATTTGAAAGGTCACAACTGCTACACTCTACAGAGAAGAAGATTAAGGTTCGTGATGAAGTTATAGCTGATCTATCAACTCGGTTAGAATTAGCAGCCAAGACTTTTGAGAAGGACTATAGACACATCCAAAGCCCGAGAAGACAGATATTTCCCCACTCTCCTTCAACTTCAAGACAGAACTCTTTCTCTGGGGACAACACGCCTCCAACTTCTCCTGCCAAGTCCAACATGAAAGCGGATGAATATTTAGAACAAGTAAAGAAATCTGAAGATGTTGCTCTAAAGGCAAAGCAGTCACTAGAAGTTGCAATGGCTGCTCATTCTACAAGAGAGAGGGCTCTGCAATCAAGAGTAGAAGCATTGGAAAGAGAACTAGCAATTGCTAGACAAAAAGATTCTTCATCTTCTGAGGAGGAGAGTTCAAGTAGCCATTCTCCTACTGTACAGTTCTCACTGGATCTAGCAGGGGAAGGAGCATCATGTAATAGCTAATGTAATTAATTTAATTAAGAGATGCTCTTAGCCTCCACTACAAAGAGATTATATTTAATTTTTTTGACCGGTATCCTTTATATCATCTCAATTATGAATATATGATCTGATATCAATCTAATGCCCTGAAAGTATAGGATGTACCTCTCAGACACCTTTTCTAGGGCTGGTTGATACGATAAAACACCATTCAATAATGAATGATAAAGGATACCCTGAAAATATACATATAACTATTACTTCGTTACAATTTACACAACTATACACTGTATAATCAACAACACTCTGTGAATATATACTAAAATGACTGGAGAAGAATATACATAGAATAAAGATCTGTTCTCTCACGACGCAATTGATGGGATCTCTGGATCAGTTCCAGGAAGAGATCGTGACCCTCGACGCCCAGATTGATTACTCTGATTCTGTGTACATACTTCTCCAATCGGTTCCAGAGAGTTGTTGACTTGTTGATCAGGAGGCTTAGCTGCTTGGGGGAAGACTCTTCGCTTGAAGAATAGGCCTTCATACCCCCTGATCCAAACAAAACTTGACAGAAGAGACATAACTGCAGTGGATACACCCATCCAAAAGAAGGCAGCTCGGTAGTCGACCAGCTGTCTAAACAAAATTGAGAATATTACGGCTCCGGCGTTTCCACCAGCTCCAACGATTCCTGATACAGTACCAGTGACGCCTACATTGAGGTATGGTACGATGCCAAATGTTGACCCCTCGGAGGCTTGAACAAAAAGGCTGAAAATTATTATTGCACATATTGCTCCCCCTAGGGTCAGTGCCTTGCTGAATACTATTATAAAAATTCCTGTGGGTAGATACGACAGTATGTTGAGATATGAAACAATATGAGATATAAGAAAACGAGCACGGATTACATACTTACCTTCTAGAAGGAACGATATCAGCTGCCACACTAATCTACCTCTCATGCCACGGTATGCATTACTAATATCGGACAAGAAGCCACCAAGTCCTCGAGCAAACAGGTTCATCCATCCGAATATACTAGCAACAGCAGCGGCACTTTCAATGCTCAATTCAAACTCTTGATGAAAGTATAAAGCCGCTGCGTTAGTTGTGGTAATTTCAACACCGAAGCAGCAACCATACTGAATAAGGAGAAGCCACGTGTTGTGGTCACGAAGAGCTGTCTTGATATGCTTCATTGCAGATGGTTTTTGCATCAAACCAAGACTTTTCCGTTTGGTGTAGTTACCCTTTGGAGAGTCGTCTGTATATTTATAGACGAAGTAGGTGAATACCGTACATATAAGACCGGGTATAACACAGCAAGATCTCCATGATAATTCAGCCGGATCTGTCTCGGTCCCAGCCGCACTATAAATGGCCTTGAACATTGGGAATAACATGGAACCTACAAATATCTGTGCCACCGCCCCACCCAAATTACCCCAACCAGCTGCTATTGCGTTGGCTGTACCTGCCACTTCTCTCGTAAACATAGTACTGGTCCAATATTGACAGGTAACAAATGCACTCCCACCAATCCCTGTGACTAACCGAAGCATAGAAAGCCCGACAGAGCTATTAACCAACCCAGTAAACATCGTGGGAAATCCACAGACGAACAAGACCACTGCGCTCATCCACCTTGCTCCATATATATCACAAAACATCCCAGTCAAAGGACGAGTGACCAAAGCACCTGCAACGGCACAAATTGAACTAGTCCACAACTGTTCATGAGTAAGTCCCAATGAGTTTTGCACTTCTGCTAATAATGGCGTTATAGCAAACCATGCCAAGAAGCAGAAGAAGAATGTAAACCATGCGTAATGAAAAGCACGCATATGTGGACGTGACATGGTAAATATTGGTATCTCCACACTGCGATCTTCTTGGTTTTGATCGACACGGCAGGCATATGTTTCAAACTTAGAATCCCATGATGCCTCATGCATCTTTTGTTCTAGTACATGTGGGGGCAGTCGAGAGGCGGAGTGTGTGGTACTGGTATGTGACCGAGAGGGAGGTCGAACGATCCCCCCTATGCGGAGTGACGATTCAAACTGTACTTCCTCCCCATCTGGCGGCGGCGGAGGAAACTGTTGTGGTGGACTGCCGGATCTTGGCGGGGGCGATGGAGTACCTCGCATCATTTCTTCTTGGTGGCTAGGAACTTGATTAAGCCTTTGAACATCTTGAGGACCGCCAACCTGAGAGGAAGACTCGACACGAGTATCAAAATTTGGAGTACAGTGAATCTCCAGTGGAGGTGTCGAGTTATCCTTGCGTATCTTTTGACCAACAACCTCAACATTGTTATTGAAGTCCCTCTCTCCCGCTCCCCCTTCTTCTTCATCAATGGGAGCAGGCATTACATTGGGATACATGTAAGTTGGATGCAGGTGATGACCAGAGGAGGTAGTTGATCCGGTAGTCATACTAACTTGAGGTACCATTGGAGGCATGGGATATTGATGATGAGGATAACCCTCCGGAAAACTTTGCTCAACAGCTATAAGCTCCCCATTTGGACCGACCATTGTCAATATGGGAGGCCCAGCACCACTCTGATGAAAGTGTTGTTGAGCAACTTGTGGAGGAAAATTAAGTTGTTGTTGATGCTGCAGTGGATAATTGAGTTGATGTCGACTATCATCGGTAGGATGCCGTACCCTTGTGCTCGTTGCTCCGGGATTTCTGTAAAATCCCGTCCGTATCCTTGTATTATCAAATCCTCTATAATACGTGTCTGGGGTGTCATAATTAGGACTATCCCCCCTGTGATGATAATTGGGATGGTGATGATGATTTTGACCCTCATCCGATGACGAGGGTATATTACTAGTAGGATCATGATCAGACGAGGAGGTATTTGACATATGTTCCCGTCCCGAACTCCGTCGCGGAACAAATCGCAACCAATCTCCTGCATTTCTGTAATAATTCTGACTATACGTATATGATGCTGGGGGATAATAATGTTGTTGTCCTGGGGGACGCAAATGTCGAGCAGGTAAATGTTGTGGACTACCTTCGGATATTCCGCCCAAACTTGATCCACCATGTTGTGACATATGCCCCCCAGTTGAACCAGACATTAACAATCTATCAACATTCTCACGTTGACTCCGTATTGAACCGTGATCTGAACTAGCAATAACATTTGCAATTGTAAAACTTCTTCTGGTGGGGGGTTCCTGATATCTTGGATTTGTAGCATCAAAATTATCCATATTTTCTTCACCCCCATATTGTGCCCAATTAGCATCTATTATACCCTCATCGTCTTCTTCACAACTAGGATCACTAATATCTGAGACATTTTCAAGTGTTTCATCTTTATGTGGAGGAGGTGTTGTAGCGTTGTTAATGGTATCCTCCTGATATGATGATGTTTCTTTTGTATCAACTCCTCCATCTGCATCAACACTACTATTATTATCATTTTGTACATCTGTAGCAATATCAGGTTGCTCATCATGTTCAAGGACAGAAGGAGGCTCCACCTCTAAATCATCTTGTGGTTGTTCAACAACATCGGTATCTTCTGATATTGCAGTAGTTGCAACAACCCCTATATCATTCTCTATATTATCATCAATGATTATATCACCACCGGCATCTACCGTCGTCTCTATAGGGGTGTTAGTATGCTCATTATCTTGATGTTCCTCCGCCACTTCTGTTTTTAGTTCATGATCACCACTCATTGAGGAGCCATCACATGCATCATTTATTTTTTCATCTATTATTTCTCCCTCCATTGTCTAGTTCGACAAGGTTTATTATACATACAAAACACCAGCTGACCTAGGGTATATTCATACCCATACCTCATAAAGAATTGCAATACACTGGGGGTTATTTTGCAAATCTAGAATGAAAATTCAGGCAAAGCAAGAAAGAGCGACTTATGTCACATCTATTACTGTCAGTTGTGACAGCCAAAGGCCTAACACTATTCTTTATGATACACTAAGGTAACTATACAACTCAATACTGTGCATACCACCCCCTTGTTTCCCTTTCTCCTAACACTCCTTTGTATACTCATCGTCGTCAAGAACAAAATAGAGTCTTCACTTTGATTCATTCAAAAGTAAGAGCTTACACTTACTGCCTTTGATTCAGTCTAGGTAGGTGGATCAAAAATGGCGTTGCCTATTCAGTATATGGTTTGAGTTCATAACACTGTTTTGATACTTGATTTGTTGCATAGAATTACTCGTAGCTCTTAGATGAGTGCTAGTGGCATCTTCTCATTGAATTCTTCATCTGTTATTGACGTGTTGGGACTTTGTATTGGCATGGCTAGAACTGCACTAAAATTCGAGGTAAAACTCCATATATCTACAGGATGACACCAAAAGCTAGCAAGTCGATTCTCTAATCCACAATCTTTGACTAAATCTACTCCATAAGAGTAATCACATCTGGGTGGTCGTAGAAAGTAGTCATAAAATCCTCGTCGATGAGAGTAGGGGAAGTTATGTCGAGTCTGTCTCATACGATCATGTAGCAACTCTTTCATTTCATCTACTTCTGGAAGCTTGACTAGGCCAGCTGCACAGTGTACTGTCCATAGCGATTGCAAACTTGCATTGCACAGAGTTGAAAGTGCTGGATCCCTGAAGCCAATAAAATAACAGTTTGGTAGACTTGGATGCATGATATACTTCCATAGGTACAGTCCATCATCTTCTATAGAAGAATCCTGCAAATCAACATCGGCAAATACCTTCTTGAAGAATGTACATGGCTTAAAGCCTGTTCCCCATACTATAACATCTGCTTGAACAATCTCGCCATTCTCAAGATCTAATCCATCTGGAGTGTAGCATTTTGGGCTAGATGTTTTTAGCTTCCACTTCTTGGCGTTGTTATACTGAGACAGTGTCGTGCATACGTGTATACCGCCTCCATTCATTATATCATCAAGAACCGAACGATTCTTTGTTGGCTTGTTAATTCCTAAAGCAAATAGCGGCATTAGTACTTCATCCAATAGTCTAACTATAGAACGATCACCGTGATTGACACGATAGCTACGGAAAAGCCAGCATAAAAACCTGTCAAAGAAGGGGAAGTATAACAACCATCTCGGAAACCAATAATGTGGAGTACGCATAATCAACGTCGTTTTGTTAGGATACATCTGCCCAATATCATATGCACTCTTACTACCACCAATTATTATAACCTTTTCAGCATGAAGCAAGTCCATACCATCTCCAACCTCCGAGCTGTGTAATACTTTCCCTTGGTAGATATCTTGATTTGGTAATTGTGGTATATATGGGTTTGTTGAGTCGTTATTGCCAACCGCCATGATCAGTATATCAGCAAATAACACTTCCATCTCATGCTGATTTGTTACATGTATAGTCCACACATTGCTTGTTTCCTCTCGTATGATTGTCTTTACTTCACAACCATATCTTATTCTACCCAAAACATTATGTTTCTCGGCATATCTTCGTGTATACTCTTGTACGTTATCTTTGCTGGGGCTTAGACTTTCCGATAACAAATCTTTTGGCCAATCAAAATCAGGAAACTGATATGTCGTATATGTGATATGAAGAAGAAATCGCATAGGTAAATATGTTTTTTGTGGGAAGAGATTTTATAAACGGTAAAGCATACATCTTACTTACCTGATACAACCAATGTACGCCTTGTATACCGGCACCTATTTTGATAACAATACCTCAAATTTAGTCACAAGATAATATGCTCATATCATAATAGTCATAACAGAACACAACTAACCTTCATATTGACTACTATTCCACACTCCTCCCTGCCAAACTCACTATCTCTCACTATCTCTCACTATCGTATACGATATTTGTATTGTAGTAACTCCACCACTTTTTTAGGATACCGAAATTGTATTTGTACCGCCCCTCGGCACAGTAAATAAGTAAGTATTGAAAAGAATATAATATCGTTCTAGTATCATGCCGCCTAAGGCAAAGAAGTATGGCTTTGGCTCCAACGGCGTTGTTACATATAATGGACCTGGAAATGCTGAAGATTGGAGAGGGCACCTTCAAAGAGATCTTAATGCTCGTAAAACTTACAATGACATGGTACTCTTTGTTAAAGCGAATGTTGCCAAGAATGCGTTAAAGGCATATCTCCATACAACACAGTTGAAATCAATGGAAGAATTACTTGAAATGCTTGTAAATGAACAAAATGAGTATCGTCGTAATAATGCTGCATTGCAATTATCACAATTAAATCTGGAAGATTCCAACGAAGATGATATTGATGCTGAAGCAGCACTTGAACAAATGTATATGATCAGCCAAAAACCAAATGATAAACATTATGTTACCTATTTAAAAGAACATGTAGCTGAAATTATTAAGGGAGTGGGTTGGGGGCAGTATATTGATTGGGTTAATACTACTATTAAGATTGGCACACAGTTTCGTAATTTTAATACTGGTAGGACATATGTGCCTGCCTATAATGATGATTGTCAGATTGATAAACAATTACAAGAATGGGCAAAATATCAAAGACAAACTGCCGCTGGTACCCAAAAGCCAGCTCATAAGGAATGGCAAGTTGCAATGTTAGATATGATAGAATTCGTTTGGGACAACAATAATTATAAATGGATTGCGAATATAGCAAGATTGAAGAACTTCAAAGATATATTTGGCCATTGTGCTGTCCCCAAGAATTATGAAGATAAAAAACTTGTAAATTTTACACAAAACTTGAGGAATGGAAGCCATAATAGTTATTTTTATAAACAAAGTGATGAAAGAAAACAGGAATTAACTGATCTTGGATTTGATCCCAACGTAACCTACCGTGATCAGACAATACACGAGGAAGATGAAGAGATGATTGTAATATTTGAAAAGTTTTTCGTTAATTCAAGTGATGATCCATTAGAACGGCACACCAACATACCATGGCTTACCCGTACAAAAGAAATTGACTTGATGAGAGCACATTTTTGGCTTCCCAAGGCAATTAAACGGATATCGTGCTTTCATTTAGATAATAATAATAATGATGACTCTGAGGATGACGACTCCGAGGCAGATGTGGATGGAATGCCTAAAGATGAGGCTATGGAGAATAGGCTTGCCGAGATGCAATCTATTGTTGCCCAAGAAGAGAGATTACTCCCAATTAAACCATCAATATTGAATAGGTTGAAGAAGTTGAATATCCTCTTGAAGAAATATTATCACTATGGCGTGGACAGGATTGAGAACCGTCACTATACGAAATTACGTGAGTTTTACAAGAATAATCATGGGAAAGATCTATGGAAAGAGCTTGGGTGGACCAGAGATGAGTCAATTGGTGATGATCACAAATATCCAGATGGATCTGATAGGCCTAAACGTTATGCCCGTAGACCTGATATGACATTGATTGGATTCGTGCAAGCTCTTATTGATGAGTTGGATGAATATGGACATATTGATAGGAGTGTTGAGAGTGAGCAGAGGAAAGTGTACTACATGATTCTTCTTTTGATTAGCAAGATGAAGCTGGATATCAATTTAGTCCGTCTTGAACCAGTTCATCCAACCATGCCAGATGAAAGGCAAGTACGTGCACATGCCAAGATCATCAAAGATATTGATAGAGATCTGAGTATCAAGACGGCTGATATTAATGGATTGGAACCAGTTAAGCCTAGGGTGAGGGTGATTCTATTAGACTTTGAACCTCATAATCATCATATTGTTGAATACCAAAAGCGTCTCATCCCACCAGGTAGTGGTATTAAGAGAGCTGAAAAAGAGGACGAGTGGGATTCAAAGGTAATGTATGATGAAGTTATCATGTTGACAACAGATGAAGTATTGAAATTAGAATCAATGGATTTGAGTTTGTTTGATGAGGATGGTAAGTTGAGGGGGGAACTAAGGAACGTAGAAGATGAGGCAGCCGAGGGTAGTTTAGCTGGAGGGGAGGCGGTTGTTTGAGCTAGCTTGTGATTGTGCATATCTTTCTAGTGGATCTAGATGTGTTGTATACGGTGTTATGCCAATAGACACTTTATAAGTATGCCATTATATAGTAGCAATTTGATAGTATGATACAATGTAGTTATAGTCTACTCCTCTTCTACACTACCTTTCTATTGTTCTTTACATACTAGGAGATATGTATTTTATTTACCCTTGGGATGAATTGAGTACCTTGCCCAGTTGTGCGATCAGCCCCAGGTGAACATATCCTTTCGGTTATGACAGCTACTGCTGGTGAATGACATTCAGATGAGGATTTGATGTAGCGGACCTAGCAATTGCCGACATCATGTGATGTAAGGGGGAGTGTGTGAGTGTAGGCTAGCGCTTTTTAGTGCGGGGGCTGCCCACAAATCAAAAAAACGAATTCACAATATGAATATGTGCGATTACTTTGATTAATCCCCTCTTACTAACGCGTAATGCTCCCACAACAATATAACACAATAAATAATACACAAACGTCCGTGTCATCTACATTAGTTATCAAAGTATTAAGAATACCACCAATTAGATAGGTGAGTTGTATGTCATTGGTTTATTAGAGTTGTTACATATTAATATTTTGTATGCATGCCGTGTCATATTGTTCTATTTTGTCATATTGGTATACACTTTACAAGTAACCTCATCTATAAATATTATATCCGTATTTAGCAGCATTAACATGAGTAAATCAGCATCAACAAACAGTATCATAGCAGATGATAACGTGGTATCATTGGAAGAGATCATCAAGAAATTGGTAAGTCAAAATATAATATGACGATCAATATGTTGTTGTGAATATGTTGTTGTGGTATATAATATAACATCTAATCTATTATTATTTGTATAGATGGAGAATAAACTAGATGATGACAAGATTGGTTATAACTCCGTGAATGTGAATATTACCATATTAAAAGAAGGTATTTATAGTGCTGGCCTTTTTATCACATCAAATAATAAAATGAGCATGGGGGAATACCATCTAGATCGCCAGTCATATATTCAAAATGTTGTATTTATACCAGCAACGAAGAAGCTTGGATTGGTTGATATTCGGGGAATAGTAGAATCTTCCAGTAAGATCAAGGAAGATGAAGAGAATACTAAACGTATCGAACAAGGGATTGAGAAAGAAGAGGAACATATTAGGAAGAACACATTTGCTTCTCCTTCTTCTTCTCCGCTAAAGAATATTGGAAATTCACCCCAAAAGAATAATAATAAGAAGAAGGCATCATTGTCGTTGCCATTTGATGAACAAGTGTCAATTCTCAACACCCAACGGGAGCAATTCATCTTCCCACAAAGCGGAAATGAATTAGAAGGTAAAACATTTGTCCTTACTGGTACATTTGACTTTCTTGTGGAGGATGCAGCCAGCTTGGGTGGACGTTATGCTGATCTAAGCAAAGGGAAGAGTGAAATGACAGATGTTATTATTTGTCTTGGTGGGAGAGTTGTGGCAAATTTGTCTTCTGTAACAGACTTTTCTTCAGCATTTGTTCTCATGGGAGATGGTATTGGACTTACCAATTTGATTCAGCAGGGGAAGAGTCTTTCCGAAAGGGTTCCAATCATTAATGTTGATGGATTACATCGTCTTGTCACCGGTAAGGTAACAGATGAGAATTTGCGTAAGGAGCCTGTTCCCAAGTTTGGAGAAACATCCTTTGCAAGCAAAAGGTATGGGCAGAAAGGGTATGGGCAGAAGAGGAAGGCAACAAAGCACAAATCAGTTGAGAGTACTCGAAAGTCGAATAAGAGGAAGAAGAAGAATGCCAAGTGCGAATGGAATAGTGATGATGAGGAGAGTGAGGATGAAACGTTTGAGTGTGAAGAAGACGAAATTGAGGACAAGATGGACCGGGGTGGACAAGTAGTGGATGAGTGGGTTGAATGTACTAAGTGTGGAAAGTGGAGGAAGCTTCCTGCTAGTATTGCTGCTGCATCATTGCCTGACGAATGGTACTGTACAAATAACACCTGGGATGTTCGGTTTGCAACATGTGATGCCATTGAGGAGAGTGAGAATTAGACAAACCGAAAAGAATGTTGAGTTGATATGTATCGTTGAGTTGGTATCGGTAAACTAGCTACATCAATCTTGGAGATTGATGTAGCTGTACTAATGTCGACAAGCTCATCAGAACGTTCCAATATTACTACATCTTTATAACCATATTGGAGGAATGTTTTAGCTGCTACTATACCAGAAACACCAGCCCCGGTGATAACAACTCGTTTATTTGATTGATGTGAATTGTTGATGTGATTGCAATGAGGTTTTTTCTTGTGTTTGTTCCAGTTATATCGGCAAACAATAACGTAAGAAGTAGCTATGATAAAGATAAATATAATCACCACAATGAAGAACATATTAACATGATACTATTTATAATATACCTATCCGGTATATGAGTTTCTAATTGCTACAGAATCAAAAAAATTCTGAAGAGAAGATTCATTTTTAGGGTTAATCAAATCAATCTAATCTCGAATGATGAGCAACTTCACCGCCATTATCATACAAATATGCCACACGTTCATGCTGTGGCTACTTCATTGAAAGCAGTAGGAAAGAAAGTTGCAATCTTAAGCTTTCTAGAGCTAGAAGAGTGTGCTCATAAATCTAAAACATCAAAGCAACAACATGAAATTCTACTTCCTACGCCCTCTTCACTGCCGCTACTGCTACGTCTGCCGGGTATGATGCTCAAGATGAACCTTCTTTCCTTCGAGGATATGAAGTGGATTGGGATGAGAATGTAGATGTATGGTCAACAAGTGCCTCCTGTACTCATAACTGGTATGATAATGTTTGAGATCTTTCGGTATCTTTTGTTAAAGTTCAATCGCATCATTAATTATAATCTCTTACTCTACCTTCTTTGTTTCTGTATATACATAGTCAATGTGCGGCTGCCGTTGGAGGATGTCCTGCATGTGTTTCGAATTGCAAATGCCAGCAAGGAGGATGTTCTATGCCGGCATGTACAACCAATTGGTAAGAGATGGAACCTGTATTTGTATCTTTCATGACATTTAATTAATATACATATCTGACCGCTGCCGCTGACCTCCCATTTTCCTGTCCTTCATATGCAGCAAGTGCCAGGGAAGCGGTTGTCCCATGCCTGCATGTACAAACAATTGCAAGTGCCAGGCTGTATGCCGGCCTGCTTGACGAAATGCAAGTGCACAATGGGCAACTGTGACAGTGACATGGAGGAATCATCCGATGAAGCTGAGATCCTAATGGCATTGGAGTAAGCAGCCATGTCGCACATTCAAGTCCTCTTAATCTCATTCTCCTATGAAGAGCTAAAAGAGTATTGGTGTTGTATTAGGTCGCAGTAAAGTAAAGAAGACGTGGTCATCACTTAACAACCTAGACTACTACACGTTATGCTCGTACTCTAGTATCTTCGTTGTATCTTCATCTTGATCATACTTCTTCATACATAATATGTTAATGTGTTTGCATTGCACTCTAAAGTAGGTGTTGATTCGTATTATATCCGACGTTGATGTAAGTATACTTCATATCATTGTTGAATCATCACGTCTCTCAAGATACTCTCTCAATATACTCAATTTCGACATCTTCTTTAAAAATATGGCCTCTCTTGGATGATGGATCACTCCTTGGGGCATGTGTTTGATTTGTAGCATATCCTTTAGGACTGCAGTATTGTCATCTTTCTTATCTATATGTACAGAGAAGAACTTTATCTTCGCTCTATTGTTGTCACATTTGATGTTCTTATTTCTATTTCTAGTGAGAGCTCTAGCCATTTGCTTATATTCTTCTAACTCTTTGCACTCATATCTATCAGTAAAGTGAATTATACATATATTATGTGGTTTGTTAATAACGTGTCGTTGATAATCTTGTATATTATGCAACGATATTATGGGAGAAGATACTTCTTCTTTTCTCAATTGCGTTGTCGTCGCGGTATCTAATATGAATTGCAGTGATGAAGTTCGGTGTACATCAACAGTATTAATTTCTTGATAGATATCCTTATAATTCCTATAGTGCAGAATTGTGTAGAGCGGCTTTTGCGAAGCGACTGCCGATGCAACGATATCTTGACGTGAGTTGAATGTTGACGATGTGAATGAGACGGCAGTTTGTAAAAGCACTGAGATCACTATCGATAGTTGTTTCTTAAACTTCATAATATATAGGTATAATGTTGTGCTGTTGATTGATTTATGAGAGCTACTCTTTGACACCATCTTGCTCGGTCGAGGTTGTTGTTGTTTTGCCGTTGAAGTGAGTTGCATTCTTTCAATTCTCAAAAGGGTAGAGGATACCGCCACTCAAATGACAATGACCGCTCTAATCACCCTCTATTAATCGGCCGCCTAGTACACCCATTGCATCCAAACGGCCTCCTTCTGATACTACCATATATCTTCTTCTTCTTCTTCTTACCTTTGGTACCGTTTTGTTGATATCAATATCATAAAGTCACTATTGACCAACGTTATCAATCCTATCCGCTTATGTCAAAGATAAAACCAATAGATCAATATAAGAGTTATCTACGTCGTCGTCGGTACCTTGCAACCGCGGTTGAAACAACAACAAAAGGGGAATGGGAAGACGACGATGATGCGGCCATACCCTTTCAATTTCAAGACGATGATGCAACAAATGAACATATGATAAGTGATGAAGATTGGGAGGAAGCTGCTAATAAAGGTATAATATATTCAAATACTACCGGATCCAAAGAGATACAAGTCATAAAACAATCATCAAAGAGACCTCCGCCTCCACCTCCGCCGCCAAAGAAGAAGAATATAGTTAAAGATATTATACAAGATCATGAAACTAATATAAAGAATGAGAAATCAAATGAATTATATAAAGTTGATCCAAATTACAATCCTAGTAAAGAATTAAATCATACTATTATGGAGAATATAGATGACATACCAGCCGATACAATATTTGATGACTTACTACGAGGATTTACATTCGCTGCATTCTTTTGTTTGGTATTATATATACTATATAAATGTTGCTATTGTGCATGTGTCAAGTGTGGTTTATTCCCCGACGAAAGAGTATTAGAAGCACGGATGAGACGGATGAGATTGAGGAAGAAACGTTCATATAGATTGGCAAATGAGAATGAAGATGAACCACCATTGGATACAAGAGAGTGGGCGGTATGGCATGCAAATCGTGAACAGATTGGTACACCTGATGATGAAATTTGGGATGCAGGAGAATCATCGGATGATGAACATGAACAGCTTCGGCTTGATTGTCAAGATGAAGGATTTATTGAATTTAATAGTGAAAACGGAGTTGAATTAACAACAACAAAGCCATCGATATGGGATAAGAAGGGTGATGATAATGCTTCATCTGATATGGTATTGGAGTACGGAGAAGGAACTGAGCTTGAAGATTTGAGCCATGATGGCAGGTTATTTGATAATGTTGATAACGGGAAGAGTATCGTTCGTGAGGCAAATAAGTTCTTTGATGGTAAAGAGATTGGGAAGAAGAAGGTTGGCGAAGTAGTTCAAAAGAAGAAGGAAAGAAAGGAGAAGAGTGTTGATAAGACGTTTGAAAAAGCCAAAGTAGATGTCATCGATAAGGATACCTCGCCATCAAACAAAGAATTCACTCAAGAAGAAGACCTATTTGATATTCAGCAATCAAAAGGAGAAAGTGATGATGTGTTTCCTCTTGGCTCTTTACCAGCATATCCATCTCCCACTACTCAAGGGGATATGAACGGTACTACGACAACTACAAACGATGAAGCTACAAACAAACAACAAAGAAGGAAACCTAGAAAAGAGCCAAGTACAAAGGGTTTCAGTAACAGTATTGTTGTTGAAGATAGAAAGTATGACGAGGAGACCGATATACTCGGATTATTCTCGGACGAGCCTCCACCATTAGATCTTGAAGAGATGCATAGGATCGAAGAGAAGTTGAATAATAATATGAAGGAGGCAAAACTATATTAAAGTGTAGGCATGAGTAGCAATTAATAACAACTAATAACAAGTTCTTGGAGTACACATTATCTTAACATTTAAGCAAAGAATTCTTGACCAGATTCTGTACTACCATCTGACGAGGCCTGACGTTGCAGAGTTGCATCTCCACACAATGATACAAGGATGTCACCGACATCAGCGGCATCATCAACATAGAATGATGCATTCGTTTGCTTCTTTCCCACTGCAACATTGAATGCATAAGCTGCTTCATTGGATGAATTCGAAGCAGTATAAAAGTTCATTACACTCGTGAACATCTTCTCATCAGCTATATCATCACCCATGCACAAAACAAAATCCACAACCTTTTTACGTTTTTTGACATCTTCCAATATCTTCTTGACAATATGCCCTTTATGTCCCTTTCGTGGAACTACTTCAACGATACCCTTCAATGCTACAAAGCGTACATCAAATGCATGTAATGCCTCTTCCAGCTCCGACACTAAGTGAGATGCCTGAAGAGAGCCCCACTCAGGATCACACGAATAGTAAGACCAGCCGAGACTAGAGTGGCTGAGCTTTACAAATGAACCATTTGTACGAGCAGTAAACTTGGAGATAATAGGCATTGCAACTTTCTTCACGGCGGCCCAATCTACGCCAAAGTCAAGGTATTGCCACTGTCGGCCTTCGATTCCTGCTGGACCAGCGAAGCACGTACCATTACTTGCAGCAAGTCCTAGCCCTTGAATGTTACCAACAGCAGCTTCCAAATTTGGCTGTGAGTCACCAGATACGACATATACAATGTTCTTCGGATTGACACATAATCGTTGAAGAGCGAGTGCAGTCAGGTGTGTTGGTTTAAAACCAGATGTACCAAGGATCTCCCGCTTCAAGTATTTACCAGCAGGTTCCTTGACAACTAGTGTACCATTGAAATCAATAATGATAACACGAGTCTCGGTGTTGGCGTATGCATACTCCAACGCTGGGAGCGATAGCTTTTCGAGTCCCAACTCAGCCTCACGTGCATCCAGTGAGCTCTCATTAACGCTCTCCATCTTTGCACTGTGAAGTGTGGCATCATTCAAGTCTCGAAGAACGTTGCGCGACCATATTCCTGATGAGCATGTTGATACGAAGTCGATATCTCTTGATCTACGGGCATCACGCTCATTTATTGACATTGACAATGCACAATCAATGGAGGTGACAACTGCTTGCACATCGTACGGATTGACCCTCAGTGCACCGTTAAGAACGGAACTGACAGCTGAGAACTCTGATGCAACGACGACACCTGGATCGGCAGGTTCTTTACGAGTAAAGACATACTCCAGAGGCAGTAGATTCAACCCTTCCTTGATTGGAGTATGCATCATGACATTAGAAGATTTCCAAATGGCAAGACGATGATCAACTGGCAAGACGCTGCCCAATTGCTCATCGTAATCGATAACTTCAGGCCCGAAGCTTTTACGGATGCGCTGGACTAAGAATCGTACCTCATGGATGGTATCCGCTTCGTCCATACGACGGACACCAGGAATCAGACATCTCTGTAGCAACACCACCTTTGATTGCCAAACAGGGTAATCAGTAAGGAGGCGCTCAAATGCCAAGAGCTTGTAACTAACTCCTGATAGACGTTGAGCCACATCAATTCCTGAAATGATGGTCCGTCCTGAATGTTTCTTCTGCAACTTCTCTGCTTCGTCCTCAACACTTGGGAGTTGCATTACTGCCTCGATAGTGTCAGCCTCTATACTGACATTACTAACTGTGACTAATACCTTGGTACCTCGATGTCGTACACCAATTAGACCACCAACTAAACTCTCGTATGTCAAACCAAGGATACGCTTAGCAGCGTTAAGAAAGTGCCTTGCATGGTCAAATGCATGAAACCCAACAACATCTGCATGTAGCATCCCTTCTAATAATGCCTCGCCGTGTTCCAATTCACGAAATACTTGGGAGGTGGGGAAAGGTACATGAATGAAGAAGATCATGCGCACGGGTTTACTCCTACCGGCTACAATTTCATTACCAGGCAAGTCCTCAGGAGACTGTAAGCTGTGGCTACCCACAACATCAGTTTCATTCCGCATCTCGCGCAACATCCTTGGAAATAACGCCAAGTGGTAATCATGAACCCAAACTACATCCCCTCCAGTAACTAAATCAGCAACAACTTGACAAAACGTTTGATTCACTTGGATGTATGCAGACCACCAACTGTCTAATCTCCTTTGGTCCCAATCACTTTGTAGTACTCCCTTCTCGTCATTAACACTACCTGATCGTTTACGTTCCTTCGCCTCAGCAGCGGCATGTGCACATGCTTGAACAGGGTCGGGACGGTCAGTGTTATGCTTTTTTTGTCCCCAACTATTTGTTGCCAAATCTAATAAATCAACATTATGAAACGAAGGCCATAAGACTTGTTTGCAGTAACCCAGATACATTCGATCTACTAAGCTTTCCGACTTGCTGTTACCTGTCTTCTGTTGGTCGTCGCTTTCGTCCATTAAAAATATGGGAATGCAATCCATTTCCGCCAACACTTGTCGAATAGCCTCACGTTCTTGGGGATCTTGAAGTGACTCATCCGGTACACTGACTGTGCCAATCCACGTTGTTCTACTCGTATTAGATATGCCTCCAATCTTACTCTTGGCAATTAATGATTCAGACCAACATGCATTCCATTTTGCCGTGTTTTCGTCTTTTGTCAAGATTACGGGAAGATGATAACATACCAAAAATATAGATTCCTTCGATTTCTTATCAAGCGCATCCAATGGATCATCTTCTGCATTTAATTCAGTTGTTGAGTCAACATCCATTGATGTTACAGTAGTGCCCTTCATTTTACTCTCGGCTTCTTCTCTTTCTGCTTTCTTCATTTGCCAATATGGTTGGAGTGAGGCATCTTTTTCATTATTCCATGTATCCACAATATTTACGTCCTGGGCAGTGGCATCAACCGTTCGTGTTCGATATGGCAAGGCACTTACACCCTCCCATGTCATCACGGTCTGATCTTTTCCCTGAATAGCAAGTGATGCCATTGACGTACCCATTAATGAAGCAGCACTATGGAGTTCTGTGGTGGTAATATGGGAAGTTTTGGGATGTGATTCCACGGGATTACCTTGTGCATCGAATACACTTGGTACACGATGATGATGTCCCTTGGATGGAGAGTCGGCATCGTCGCCAACTTTGAGATCTTCTTGAGTGGTGGAGGGCACTGCCGGTGCCTCGTACAATATAAAAGGAAATTCCAAATCCTCTTCGCCAATAATCTGTTCATCATCACTATGATGTGAACTATGTAGGGAATGCTGTCCTTCTTCGACAGATCCTGGAGTAGTTGGACGATCGGGAAACTCCGACTCATCCATTTCATCTCCGGAACCTCCAGAAGAGAAAGTGGCTACGGTATGGCCGCGTGACCTGCTTGTTGATACTAATGGGAAATGAATCAAAATGTTATTGATTTGATTTCAAGGATACATAATCAAATTGCAACCCCCCAAACAAACTTTATCCACAAATGTCATAAATGAATAAATACTTACCTGAATCATGATCACCTAATTCCTTACGTGTACATAATGACCAATCAATAAGAGCGCCTGGTGTTACTGCCACATATCTATAATTATGTACCATTTGCCCACCACCTGCTATTTCTCCTTCTCCACTAGTATTATCCGTACCAATATCACCCCCCTCATCAATAACAACCACGGGTCGTTTCGTTTTCCATATTGGATACGTCTCAGGAGTTGTACACATTTCAACAGTATTTTGTAATAATCGATTATGCAATCTATTCATTTCACCACTTTTAACATCTCCACTAACATCAATTTTAGAACTAGTTGATGATGGTATACCACCGGTGGTATCATAATAATCATGAATTAATCCACTACCACTGTTACTACTGGCAACACTGGCGGTGTCGTCACCTAATAGTTGATTGAGGTTGCCATCGGGTACATCATTCTCGGGTGGTGGCCGAGTTTGTGTAGTGACACGGAGAGTTGTACCGTAGGGTAGTGGTGCTGAACATGTATAGTGTAAGTGTAGTATACGACCTTGATGACGAGCTTGTTGATTTGTATTGGCTGTTGTTGTCATGATGTTGTGTTGTTGAAGTTATGTTCTGCAAAGTAGTTGCAAAGTCTCTTTTTACTCAGTTCTTTCAATAAACTGCAGTCAAAAATTCAGGTTACTTATGTCAAATAACACGAGTATATCCATGTACTGCAACCTTTGAAGTATGGTTTAACCGACGTAGGATGGCCTTCACTAGAGTTCACACTCTGCTGCTTTCATAAATCATAAACTTTGTTTATTTATGAGAGTGTAAGGGATACCTTTAGGAAGGAATAAAACTCAAACGGCTACCCTGCATTTAATTCAACTCCAGTAAATTCAGATTGCAGAACATCTGTAGTAGTAATATCTAGTGTATAATCAATATATCGCCCACCGGCAATAAGGAATAATAGGTGAGTAGTGGCAGTGTGATAGACGGTTATTATTCTGCAATTAATCTAACCACGCTACATCCATGTAAAAAAAATTGTGTATTAGGTACCGTACCATACGTCGTAAATCCTACCTACTTATCCCCCAACAAAATAAATCATATCGATCGGTTGTATGCTATAAAGCAAAGCAAAAGGTATGTAGGACGGTATAGATTGCATTGATTATTATTTATGTTTGAATACTAAATATTACCATCTCGAATGAATTTAAAATCTCTTTTGTTGAAAGCAGTTGAAAGAATATCCATCAATAATAATATTAATACGATGGAAGAATTGCCTCCTTTGAGTAGTCCATATGGCGGCGGTGATGATGAATTCGTTAGTCCTGATAAAAAGCCAGCTGCAATGGAAACACCCGGTATTGGTGAGTTTCAATAATTATATTGTTAATTATTGCAATGTCATTTATTATTTATTTATCTTCTTCATTCTAATTATTATATTTTGTATGCAACTATGACATTCAATCATCATATTTATTCTATACATACTATTTTTTATATAGATGCACCGGAACTACCACCGGCCCTTCCCTCAGTTGGTAGTGAGGGGAATGTGAAGCTAGCTGCAACAGAAGAGGAAGAAAACAAAACATATCCCAATCCAACATTTGCAGTCTCCGATGTCAAGAAGAAGAGTGATAGTGGGGCACCATTATGTATGGCATTAGGCTGTGAGAAGTATACACAGGCGGGTACAACGATCAATAATATCGGTAGTTTTTGTCGTATCCATTACAACGCGTGGTTGATTAGTACCGGACAAATTGATAGTTGGGATTGTCAGTGTGGTAATAAAGTAAAGAGTGATCGTTGTGGTAAATGTCATCGGTGGAAGCCTGGTGCTCACCCTGGCAAGGCCAAGATACCCAAGGAGGCTAGTAAGCAACGTGATTCTGGTAGTACAACGTTATTGACACATGTTCCGGTGTCAAGTGGATTTCAAGTGTCGAGTGTTCGTAGGACGAATGATAAGGGACGGAGTCTTTGTAAGATTGTCGGATGTACAAAGTTGGATCAGGCGAAGAATGATGGATTCTGTAGGACACATTTCAATATGTTTGCCGTGCCTGTATCGGCCGTGGTTGTATCTGTGTCAGCGTTGGATAGTATGCCTGCCCTTGGCAGCGAATCAACTGCTACCACTGGATCTATTTGTCCCCCAGTTGCGACCGCTGCCGCTGCTCGTAGTGGCGGTAGTAAAAAAGGAGGAGAGGAGTCCCCTCCCCCACCTTCCATTCATGACATGACAGTAGACTGGACTTGCATATGTGGCAAGCTCAACTCCGGAAAGAAGAAGCGTTGTAAGGAGTGTAACAAGGTATGTATTGTGTTATATTCTATGAAAAGTGGTGTGTACGTCAAAGTTCCCTTTTTATTATGTTTGTCTCACCCATTGTTTCATTCTTTTATTTTAGTGGCGTGGGGGAAAACGCGATAAATACAAACCAAAGAAGAATAAATGTATACATACTGAGACTGGTGGTAACTCGGCCGCCGCTGTTCCGGCTCCATCATTTCCTAAAATTGATGCGAATACGATCGATCAGGGACATTGGAATTGTACTCATTGTCAGAACAAGGTCTCCCTCACCAAGTCTCGTTGTGGTAAATGCCATCGGTGGCGTGGAGGAAAGCGTAAGGGTGGTTGGAAGATCAAAATGTCTGAGGATAAAAGTGGAATTGAGTGGGATAAGGACTGGACATGCTGTGATGTCATGGTCCCAGCTAACAAGAAACGATGCGGCAAATGCCACGGATGGCGAGGAGGCAAGAGGGTTGCATCTAATAAGAAACAAAAGACTCCAGTGCCCACGATGCCAGCTGTTGCTGTCACAGTGGAGGCTGCGGCAGCCACTCCATCTACCCAATCTGAGGCATTTGAAAGTCTTGTAGTAGCCCCTTCTCTTCCCCCTTTGCCAGTTGTGCAACCAGTGGAGCAACAGGCTGGGCAACCAGAATACACAACGACTGAGTTCATCTAGGTATTTGGTGCAAAAGTGTGGTGTTATAGTAGCGGGCTTGTGGTGATTATAGTGTATTTGTATTTGGTAGCCGATGCCTTAGTAGCAGGCTTTTCGAATGAGTTAGTAGCGGCGGGATGAAATGATAGTTCAATATTGCGTGTACGATCAAGAATTTGTTGAGTAGAAAAATATAGGGCTAACTCATTCTAGTAAAGAGAAATATATTTGTGACACAGAGAAGCTCTTCATATCTATTGTAATAGCTGCCATTCTCATACAAATAGATCATCTTTTCTAATTTACACACTAAATTGAAGGAACATATACAGGCTCGGGCGGCTCGCTAGAAAGCAGCTGTATGAGTTGACGAGGCCGATATTGATAAAAGCGGTACATCAACGAGCGTTGGTAAGTTTCTATCCTGAGTGTCACCAACACCCAACTGTCCTCTGTCGTTAAGCCCTGTACCATACGTGTTGCCTTCAGCTCCAACAAAGAAGACACTCTCCGAACTTGGTCCTGAATATAACGCGAGTATATCTTCTTCTAATATCACCTCTACTCCTAAAGAAGCGTCTTCATTGGTCCCATCCCCCAATTGTCCAAACAGATTTGATCCACAAGCACTGGAGGAGACAAAAAAGATGTTAGTATTTGAGTGAAAGAAATGTAACATATCGTAACACTTACTCTACAGTTCCATCATCAAATAGAATGTAGCTTGAATACGCTCCTGCTTTGAATGACAATACAGAGTCACTAGATACAGGATCATCAGTTGCGGCTAGTATTGTTGGCAATAAGACCGAATCGCCACTATCAAGACAGAGTTGACCTGAGTTGGGAAACAAGGATGTTAGTATAGTATAAGATGATGCTTCAAATGCAAGATAAAATTTGACATGCAGTGATGTGACGTACCAAATGTATTATCGCCCATGACATAGAGTCCATCGTCGGCATGAATAAGAGCAAAGTTCAAACCTGCTGAAATAGTCTTTACATCAACAAGACCAATATCTTCTAGTTCAGTTTCAAAGAAACTCCCGCATCCATAAACTGTACCTGATGTTCCTAAAATGAGAGTGAAGTCACCTCCCACAGCAGCACTTTCTGCTCGTTCATTGTTTGGTAACTCAATCTGAGTTGGAAAGATTCTTGACTCGTCATCTCCAAGGCAAAGTTGTCCAACATCGTTATTGCCAGCTGCATACACATTTCCATCGTCATCAATAAAGACAGAATGCATTCGACCTGATCCAGAAGAGTCTGCTCCTGCCACAAGCTTGCTCCATACTGGAGGGGCTGGAATCAAGTCTCCATTCAAATCAATTACCTCCACGATCGGCACAAGAGGATTCGGTCCCTCTAACACTGCACACCCACAACCAAAATGACCTTGGTACTCGTCGGGATCAACAATGTTACCTCCGACAGCGGCGGAACCATCTGCAAGGATTAATAGAGTATAATCACTGCCCGCAGATGCATCAAGAACAAGCTCTTCAACATCCTGTGGTAGTAAAACGTCTGGTCCTTCCTCACCAAAAGATTCAGGAGCGCCCCAAGCATATATATCTCGTGCAAACTCAAAGATTGGCTTATCTGTCAAGTTTATCGTAGGCGTGAGAGTAGTAGTGGCAGGCGTGGGCACTGGAGTGTCATCCAAAAAGGTAGGAGACAATGAAGGCGATATCGTCGGAGCCAATGTAGGAGACAGTGATGGTGCCAAAGTTGGTGGATCTATCACTATAATGTATGTCGGAGCTGTGTTGAAGAGTATCAGAAAGGGTGATTAGAAATGATAGAGGAGAAAAGATATCATGTCGCGGTATCCTAGTCACGAAAAGAAAGTTGAATCAATATTGAAGCACTTACATAGAGTTGGCGATGTTGTTGGATACAGTGTGGGCGAGAATGTTGGGTTTAGCGTTGGTTCCAAACTATATTGAAGTTGAAACAAGTTTGTTAGAAAGTATATAATGAAAAAGGATACCCTAAAATTTGCAAAGAAAAATAAACTCACGTCTCATCCTGAGCTGTAGGTTTTTCTGTTTCCTCCTCAGTCGGCTGCATAGTTGGTCTAAAAGTTGGTATAAGTGTAGGTGGTAAAGTAGTTGGCGTTTCAGTCTCCTCTTTGGGTGTTGGCATTTCAGTCTCAACTCCATACGTTGGGTATGGTGTCTCTTCAATTTCTTCAAGCCCGGGAGTCGGGGTATATGTTTCTGGATATGTTGGCATATCTGAAGTGTTTGTAGAGGAATATAAGTAGGTATATTAAGTTAGATGCTTGTTTCAAGAGACAGAGTCAAGACAGGCAAACGAGCATAGCACACGATATATTAGAAACTTACAAGTAGGAACATAAGTTGGCATGTATGTGCAAGGTTTCGACCAACCACCTCCGCCCCATTTGTTACACTTGATTGGTGGTGGCGCGTTCCATACAGGAGCCTTCCATACAGGAGGAGGTGCTTTCCATCCCACAATAACAAGTCGTTCATCCTTTGATCCTGTTGATCTTGAGGAGACGGCGTTTGCCACTACTGAACCAGACTTGCCTGATTTGCCACTACCACGGCTTTGCTCTGATTGAACACTCTCCCGCTTTCTACCGACAATAGGCTTGCCTCCATTGGGCGGCAGTGGAGGAGGAGGTCCAGGAGGTGGTTTCCAGCCTATAGATGAACCCCAAGCTCCACTGGGTGTTTGTAGATATTTTTGATTTTCATATGGCTTACCCCAAGCATCGACCATGATTCCTGGTGCTTTCCATCCGGGTGGTGGCGGATGCTCTCCGTATGGTCCTGTTCCGCCATTGCTACCAGGTGGTGGTGGAGCTCCTGAGTATGATGAAAGTATGACACAAGTTAGTATCTGAAGTTACAATATTCTACAACAAAATGAACACATGATGTGATCAAATTTATTACTCACCCCATCCCTTAGGCTTACTAACCTCGCCCCAACCCTGTGGTTCCTTCCATTCAGTCTTCTTAGCAACCTTCATACTAACATCTAAACAATCTTTCACACTCCCTTTATAATGAAGTCGACAACATTCATTAATAGTAGTACTAAAGTAGAATTCGACATCAGTTTTCATGTAGTTTGGATAAGATTCATCAGAGATGCAAATATCATTATCAAAGTCGGGATAGTATCCATAGTTTGGTTTATATCCCTGTCCCATTTGCATTTGTTTGGGTGTTTTAGTTGGTTCTTTGTTGGATGGTTTAGTATTGGTTGGTTTGCGTGCTCGTTTGACATTTGCCTCACGTTTCTTTCTCCTTGCTTTGAGTGCTGGTTTGGAGGTATCTTCATCACCAAACCAATTTAGTTGCTTTGGTATAGTAGACTGCTTCTTAGTAACAACCCCACCACTATTACGCTGATTCATCTTATTGTATAGCCGATTGTTGTTCTGCAATCTACCGGTACCTCGACTGTTATTGCCGTTGTTACTATTGCGTGGTTTATTCCTCTTGCGCTGTCGAGCATTAGTACGCTTTTGTCTGTTCTTGGCATTATTTCCTCGCTGTGGCAATTGTTGACCTCGACTAGTTCGTGATGTATTTGCCTTTACTTTCATTGGATTACCCTGTCGACGTCTTAGTATCCTCTCTTCATCATCCTCTCCCTCACTTCTTCCTACACCCAAAGACGAACCTAATAATGAGGAAGACTTCGTTTCAGTACCCTTAATAAGAAGTCGCTGTCTATTCTGATTGGCATATCTTTTACATATTGGAAATGTTCTTGTTACACTTCTTGGTATTATCAACTCTTCAATTATATTCTTGGGGTTATTGTTATTCATACGAGCATTGCGCTTATCATCTCTTTTGGAAGTATCTTCATCTTCTTTTTGAGCATTGCGTTTACCATTTGTTGTTCGAGTAGTATCACCACGCTTATCGCGTTTGTTATTATTCTTATTGTCGTTCTTTTTAGCATGTGTAGAAGTACTGAGCAATGCTATTATACATAGCAGCACTGCAATAATACTACGATGCCGACGCATATTTATATGATATGATTTGAAGATACTTTTGATAATTATATTTTGAAGTATATAGTATTATCTATTGCAACCTATGTAATTGTTGGCACATATCTCATACAATGCTCAATCGTGAGGGAGTTGCTGCCGCCTTGAGATAGGAGTAGTAGACATAGCCGTTGATGAGAGATCACCATCATAGTACAAGCGCCTCATATTACCGTTCAAGAGGGTGTATGAACGACAAATTATTTATATGCGAACCAAAGTGGTACTCAGAGGTATCCTAGCCTGCAGCTAGCATCAACATACAACAAAGAAGAGAACACCGGCGGCGACCTCATGAGTATCTACAAGAGATGTAAAAGGCTACTGATATTAACGGCCTTCGGGATGGTCAACCTATCCGATTCTCGAAGGCCGCCGTCATAAAAAAATGATAGTAAAATTGAACAGCAATAATAACAAACTAAAAACTGATACAAAAAATATATCAAGATACCTAGCAATTGCAATTATTATGACGATGGTCAATGTATCTAAAAGTATTGTCACTGTTGTCGGAGGTAAGTACTGATATATTCTTGTCAAGATTTTTAATGAAGATGTATTTATATCTCATTGAGCTTTTCTTTCAACTTGCAAAATGATATGTTCATATGTATGATATGTTATTCATATGATACCTATGTCATATCATACTATCTTCATGATTGTATTCGACCTACATATAATGTAACTTCTCATAATACCTTAGGTGGCAACTCAGCACATGTTCTCATTCCATTCCTTGGAGCAAGTGGACATCAAGTAAACCTACTAACACGACTTCCTGAAGCATGGAGTAAGATCGTGACATGTGAAATGCAGCGACCAAGTAAAAAGAAACAAATGATGACATATGGCAATGTCAATCATCCGCCGGCAGCAACAGAAGTATTACAAACAGTAAAGGGTACTCTAAGTACAATCAGTTCAGATCCATCAGATGTTATACCGCAAGCAGATATTCTAGTTCTTTGCATGCCAGTTCATCAGTACCGAAATGCACTTAATGTTTTAGCTCCATATATTGATAGGAAGAAAGAAAATGTCTTCGTTGGCACAGTTTATGGGCAAGCCGGGTTCAATTGGATGGTGCACGAGATGGAACGGAATTATGATTTACACAATATATGTACTTTCGCATGTGGTTTGATTCCTTGGATCTGTCGAACGGTTGAGTATGGCAAGATTGGGGCAAACTACGGCACTAAGATGGTGAACATTGCTGCCGTAACTCCCCGTGATAAATTTTCTGATCATCCTTAAAGATATAGTGGAACGATGGCATGGAAAGGGAGCGTTTCATCAAGCCTGTTCCTTCCTATCTCTAACGCTCAGTGTTGATAATCAGATCGTGAGTAAACCTGTTGTTGTTTCTGTGTTCATGTTTTGCACAACAATCACTCACACTATACTCATTGCTCTTCTAGATACACCCAAGTCGATGCTATGGATTGTGGAAGCGTTATGGTGGTAGGTGGGAAACTGAGAATGATGTTCCATACTTCTATAAAGACTTTGATGATCTCTCAGCTCAGTACATTCAACATATGGATTCAGACTATTCAAAAGTTCGTAATGCTGTTCGAAAGATGTTCCCGGAACGAGATTTCAAGTATATGCTAGACTATTTCCGACTGGAAAGGTTAACACATGAGTCTTCTCACGAAAACATCAAACAATCATTCAAGAATAGTGAACAGTTAGCTCTCATCAAGACACCAACTCTCAAACTTGACGATGGATCATTTGCTCTGGATACAACTTGCCGTTTCTTCACTGATGATATTCCGTATGGAGTTCTAGTTGCAAAATGGGTTGCTGAAAAGTTGCATGTAGAGACTCCCTTTATTGATGAGATATTATATTGGGCCGGGTCCATTAGTGGTGAGCAGTTTTTAGTAGATGGCAAGGTCAACTTAAAGTTATCGAGTGGCATACCTCCGTCGTATGGTATCGATGATGTGAAGAAGATTTTGGATTAGGTTAAGATTCGAGGAGAGTAAGAATAGGAAACAAATTGGTTACTTAGTTCAAGTTATGCACTTGCCTATACATACTTGTGTAGATGCATTCTCTACAACAAAGTCACATCATATGATATGAATCTCTCACCTCATTCATCGCTGTGCAAGATACCCAAAGTTGAAGATACCCCAAAGTGTTTGTAAGATGAGAACACTAACCTTGCATCCTCGCTCCTCCTCTTCCTTCTTCTTCTTTGTCTAGAGTATTAAGACAACACAAATAAGAGAAATAACATTATGAAAGGAAGAATAGTACAAAAGATTTACGAATAACGAACATCCATACTATCACACTCTACTCTACAAGGATACCATACAGTAGGAAGCAATGACAATCACTATTCGGCAATCTCTTGCCGCGTTTACTCCACCGACATTCATTAGACCACCTCATGTAAACCAAATAAATTATTATTATGATCTACTATATCCAACATATCAGTGTAGTGGTACATTTATGGCGTGTAGTACCCGATATAGTCATAGTCATATGAATAATAGTGTGAGAGGATTTTATGCAAGTTTACACGATAGTAATGCATTCTTTAGTACTTCTCTTTTTGGATCCTCGAGTAACAATATAAATACAAGCAGTGTCACAAATGCGAACCCCCAACTGGATAAGCAAACTACTCGAATAGGCATAATCGGAGGCGGTATTGCAGGAGTCACCGCTGCAAATGTTCTATCCAACATGTTTGCTAATGATCATGATTCAATGAATGCAAAAATAATAGTATTCGAGGGACATGAAGAAGCTCTATCTCCGATTGACTTGAATGAGTGTGAACAACCTCAGTGGACTGCAGGTGAGCATATAAACATATGATACTATCTGTAACATATACCGCCACCGCTTTGATTTAAAAGCGCTCACATCTTATGTTCACATTTCTCACAAAGCAACGGCTAGAAATGCCAATACCTTAGCCTTTGGAGCCAGTATGCACATTATGAGTCAAAGGAGTACACTCTTCAAGATAGCCAAGGATGTAATTCGAGAGTGGTATATCGAACAAGTTGAATCTATACAACACTGGTTACAAGCCAAAGGCTACTTTGGAAATAGAATGATGAAGATCAATAGCACGTCAAACTTTGATGTTGTGCCGCCCTACTTTGCATTGCATCTACTACGATGTGTTGGACCATCTGCGACAAACGATGAAAGAGCAACTTTTGTTACATTCTTGAAACACTTCATGTTAACATCTCTCTTCACTGGTGAAGCCGAGGCAAATCAGAGGGGGCAAATTATGATGCAACTTGCAAAGGCGAGTCGAGCATCATTCTTGAATACAATCAACAACGACAAAGATGATAGGAAAGCTCTTGCTGAAAAGATAGGTCTTGGGAAAGGTTTCTTATCACTTCATAGGACAAGTGATTTTGCAATTCGTGCATTTAAAGAAGGCCAATTGTTTGGTGAAGCTTGCCATATCATGTCATATAAGCAAGCATGTGAGCTTGAACCTCGGATAGCAAATCTACCAATCAGCAATAACCTCGAAGCAGTTCATAGGGTTGATGACTACACTGCTAATTCTTCACTATATATCCAAGATCTTATTGACAAGATCAAAGGAAAGGGTGTTGAGTATAGATGCGGTAGTGTAGGAATGATTGATGATATATCTCAAGTTGAAATAGTAAACCATCAGCTTGCTTCAGGTTCCAAACAACAACATCCTCGATTCATAGTAACAACAGCTGATGGTTTGACACACAACTTTGACTATATAGTCTTGGCAGCAGGGGTGAATACGCCTCTGATTGCAAGGAAGCTAGACATTGCAAAGTATTGTCCAACGTATCCTCTTCGGGGTTACTCATTGACGATATATACAAATCATTCAAAGGATACTGAATCCGGAAACTTGTTGAATATGCCTTTTTCCATTGACGACATGTATTGCAGCTCGGTTAGTCCAAACATGGCTCGGATAGCAGGTTTTGGTGAGTTGGTTGGATATCGAGACAAGGCTGTAAATATACCCTCCTTGGCACCAATGGTAATGGCGAGGTATGCCAAGTCGCTCTTCCCTGACTCTGACGCCTCTGAACAAAATGCGCTGCAATGCTTTCGGCCTTGTAGTCCTGATGATCTCCCGATAGTGGGAGAGGTGAAGGCAAGTCCTGGGGTCTTTATGCATACTGGCCATGGTACTTTAGGGTGGACAATAAGTCATGCTACTTCTGAATGCCTTGCACAAGCAATGTATGATCGTATCAAGGGTAATGAATCGCGTAGAACGTATTATTTGTCGGATGGAATTGATCTTGATGCCAATAGACTCTCTCCAAATCGATTTCTTTAATCTTAATACTGCCAATAGGAATTTATGGTCTAAAAATAGGATATTGATCTTTGATGAATACTTGTATTATTTGGTGTAGTCTCTTGTATACAATTGTAGAAAGCTCACTCTAATGTACTATGATTTTTGACTTACATACAGTCGAGACAATATCTCATGGATGTGTCATCGCTATTGAGTCATTTGTTAGTAGTATGGAGTACATGTGAGAACTACCCAGTATCAATAAATAATCTTCTCCCCCCTCATTTATATAATATGGAACTACATTCAAAGAGACATGGCATTTATCATCTCTGAACATGAAAAGTAAATCACTTCCAATACCCCAAGCAGATGCAGTACTTTATTGTTTATTAGACAAAACTATGTACTGAATTGCTTATCTTGGTGCCAATTGGTACTTATAGCATATGGTACATGTGTTAAAGACTTGCTGCTTAACAATGATAGCATGATACCATTTTTGATACTAATTCTACACTACAAGCAGCGACGAGTAATATAATATAGACTCATCTCTCTTTATTTAATGAAAACTGTTTGTAATCTGATGTCGAGGGATGTATTGATCAAATTCTCTCATTGTGATAAGGTTAAATATACCTAATTTTGTGCATATGATGTGTGCAAAATTTTATTTTTATATTATTTTGATGAGTATTGTCATTAATTCTTCGATAACGCCGCCGCCAGTCTATCAATAACAATCATCAAATCAGTACACGGAAGAATGGATAGTGTATGCTGATGAGATATCAATCAGCAATAGCAAAGAAGTAAGTGTCATGATACCCCCGTTCCTGTGGATACCGCTAAAAAATGACATGACATTCAACTCTCGACAACCCTCCCTTTCATTGCTTGAGAGTATGTGGACTACATACATACGGATTGAATATATCTGAATATAGAAGAGTTGCAAATAGTAGGAAGCCACATTACTGCCAGTATAAAGAGTATTTTATACACTTATGGAATAGACCAAAAGAGTAGACCGAGTCCATCGTCTCTTCATTTCTTCTTCTTACTTGTTTCATCTGGAGTCGACTTCCCAATGATTGGATTCCAATCAAAGCCTATCTCGTCCAATAGTGCAACTCTCTCTTCCGTCAACCAACTCTTCTTGCCTTGTTGTACGTTTTGATATTGAGCACGCTGGAAAGAAGACATATCGGTGAGTGAAGATGAAGAAAACTTTGAACATGAGATATATCATCGTCATCATATACATCACAAAAGCACCAAGACAGAAGGATAACTCACCTGATTCATCACCCACCATGATAGCTTGCGGTTTTCTGAGTATCCATGAGGTACTCTGCAATGGCCGAATCTCTATACATGCAACAGCATATCAAACATGAGATAGGTTTGTCGGGCACATATGAGATAGGTTTGTCGGGCACATATAGTACACTATCGGTAGTACATAACATACGAAACACTATATCATATACTATGGAAGGACTCACCTGTTGAAATTGCTTCATTTCTTCATATCGTATCATCCATCGTTTATCCTTTGAATGACCACTTGAAGGAAGGCGATGACTTGAGGTTTGTTGATTCAACATAGAAGAAGAAGCTCCTGAAGCAACGTTGGTCCCAGCAGTATTGCTTGAGGTATTTGATCCCAATGTTGTGGAGGTGATGTTACCTGTATTCGAGAAGTTATATGCCGGAGCTGTAGTAGCTGCCGTTGACAGACTTGATAGTAGGTTGCTATTGAATGAAGGATTAGATATACTCGCAGCTTGTGATTGCATAGCACTATTGTTAGTGCTACCTGCAAGTTGCTGACTTGATAGTAGCTGATAGATGAGCAAGTTATCTTGTAGCATACGATTCATAATTTGATTCTGTTCTGCTTGAGTAAGTTGAGGGGGAGGGGGCTGAGTAGGAGGAGGAGCAGGTGGTTGTTGTTGATGATGATTATGCTGCTGTTGAGCTTGAAGAGCCGCAGCTGCCAATTGCTGAATGAGGTATGTATTGGCGAGGGCGGATGATGCCGCCTGATTCTCGACTCGAGGAGGTTGAACTTGAGAAGCTTGTATAGTGGGCATTGCCAAAGGGAGTTGATATGATGTTGATAGTGCTTGAGTGGTTGGAGTTGGAGCAAGAGATGACTGATGATTTTGCTGTTGTGGTTGTATTTGTGCTTGTTGTTGTGATTGCAATGATCTTTGTGCGGTCAGTATTTGAGCAAGTAATTGCTGTGGATCTATCTGCGGTTGAGCTTGAGGTGTGGCGAGTGGAAGTTGTTGTAGTCCTCCCAAGAGAGCTGAAGATAGACTATTTGTTGTTTGTTGAGTACTCTGAGTCTGAGTAGTTGGCTGAGATGCAAGCATTGCAATTTGTAAAGCTATTGGAAGAGTTGTTTGTGTAGTTGCACCTTGTATAGATTGGGAGACAAGTGATGATTGTGATATCGGTGCGGCAGCGAATGTAGAAGTAGTAGTAGTAGATGCTACTGCTGATGATTGATCTCCCACCTCGCCTCCTGTTGATCTACTACTACTACCAGTAATATTGTCTGTGTTAGAAGACTCTGGTAATGATGCAGGTTTCTTTGTGTCGTTACTACCACTATTCACTTCGCTGGATGGTTCATTTGTCTCTACTGCAATTGAATCTGACGATGATGTGGTTGTAGTCAAATCATTTTTTTTATGATGAGATGATGATGAATCGTTGCCGCCATCGTTGTTAGACTTCTCATCTTCCATCTCCGGCTTGCCTCGCATACTATGCGGTTTCATTGCACACGATATGTAGTATTAGATAATAAAGAAAGGTTTACTATGTATTGCTTTTTATTGAAGCATCGGCCATCACGTTTGCATTGGCGCCCACTCAGCAAAAGTCAACAGCTGCAAAATTTAGAAACCACGTCATGACAGCTGCCTATGTAATATCGTTGTGACAGTAACTCCCTATAAGTATGTATGGAGAGAACAGTGTGCTAGACTTCCCTTAATTGATTGTGCCTGATGGATGGGCACAAGAGATATAGACCAGAGGAGGTGGAACAATGTTGTAAATATCCATTACATATTGATTACAAAATACGACCCCATAGCAACACAAAGGCAAAGAGTGGCAAGAACAACATGAGATGATGGACCCCGACCCCACCCAAGGTCAATTGCCTCCAAACAATAATGAAAATGACAACTCTTTTATATAGTTATAAAGTGGTGTAATAAAACAATCAGTTTTGGTCAAATATTGGCTGAATGTAAGTCAGTATTTGCAAGAACAAACTGCCAGACAAACAAAAAAATAACTAGATCAAGAGAGAGAAGAGGGGGGGGCTTGAACAATAATGCAGGCAATGTCAATTGAACTTTCATAACATATAAAAAATAATGATTGGTAATGAAAAAAACTGGCAGGAAAATAGAGCACAACAAGGTAGTGGTCGACACCCAAACATACGAATCGAATGGCTAGGTTTCCCTCGAAGTAAATTTGGGATTCTCTCGTCTTTGAGGATTGAGGTATAGGCGTCTTGTTGTAACTCCACCATGAGTGATGCATATGCCACAGTAGACATTCCCAAGTCCTTACCTATACATGGGATGGCTTTGACAAGCACTGGCAGGAAAATAGAGCACAACAAGGTAGTGG